>JAEAME010000688.1_pt1 | contig 31205 bp, 24 predicted proteins | sample 8958731 | NCBI WGS metagenome assembly JAEAME01 (sample SAMN16933194, study PRJNA681113) | bioreactor sludge metagenome | isolation source: anerobic bioreactor sludge (Control) | place: India:Bengaluru | collected 2018-10-24
TCTGTTGAAATTCAGTCAAAAACCAATCCTTGATCTATACTTATTAGTCACCCCCCCGGGGGTTGAGGTGAAAGTTACCCGATATTGGAAAGAAAAATTGAAATACCTCCCGTTAAATCGCATCGAAGATCGCATGGTCAGTCTGCCCAGGCCATCTCTTTCTGATCAGTAAACAATCATAATCGCCGGGGGGACCCTTTATACCTAAATAATCTATATGAGCGAATATCTATTGTAAAAGAGACTTATTGATAACCGTCAAAAGGTCTTGCCGTGTAAATGGTTTTGGAATAAAAGAGTGAAATCCCGTGGATAAAAACTTATGCTTATCTTCTATGTTCGAATATCCCGTCACTGCAATCACGGGAGTTTTATCATTTCCGCCAGCTTTCCTGATCTGAATCAGGGCTTCAACTCCATCGATCCCTGTCCCAAGGTTGATGTCCATCAGGATGGCATCGAAACGTTCTTTTGCTGCAATTTGAACAGCCGATTCTCCGTCGTAAGCTTTGGCGATCCGGCAGGTGTCCTTCAGGTACAGATCCATCAGTTCAGCGTTGTTTTCATTATCTTCAACAACCAGAATATAAGGTAGTTTTTTTGCAACCGTCCGTTCCGGAGCAACTGTCGATCGGAAGGATCGTTTTTTTGTTTCGGCAAGCTGGTCGCCCACGAGAACCTGATCACTCGGCAATAAAGGAATACGAACGGTAAACTGAGTCCCTTTTCCAATCTCGCTTTCGAGAAATATTTCGCCATGGATCGGGATCAGGAGTTTTTTACACAGGGCCAATCCGATACCCAACCCTTCATACGATCTGGAATACCCTTCACTTACCTGGCGGAATTCTTCAAAAACAGTTTCATGATGGATCTTCTGAATGCCAATTCCCGAATCTTTAACCTTTAATACGGCATATTCCGCATCTCCTGAGATCTCTTTGTCTATCGTTACCCTGATGAAACCTTCATTGGTAAATTTAATGGCATTATCGATCAGGTTGGTGATGATCAGTTGAGCAAAAGAGTGGTTGTACAGGACGAAAACATCCGGGAGAATGTTTTCATGCAAGACAAGATTCTTCCGTTCAGCGATCTCACGAAAATCCGTAAGAACGTCTTTTGTCACTTTACTCATATTGATCTTTTCAATGTCGGGGAGCTTCTTATCTGCTTCGTACCGGGCCAATTCAATAATAGAATTCAGGGTTTTTATCAGTCTTTTTCCCGAAGTACCTATTATTTCTGCCATCTTTTTAAATTCCTCATCGGAGAGCGATTCCTTCATTATTTGTGCGAATCCGAGAATACTGTTCATCGGGGTTCTGAACTCGTGGTTCAGATTCAACAGCAGAGAGGATTTCAGACGGGAAGATTCTTCGGCCTGTTTTTGTGCGAGGATCCGCTCATTTTCGGCTTTCTTCCGTTTGATGATCTCCTCTTCAAGATTTGCTTTTTGAACTTGTAATTCCTCCACCAGCTGTTGGAGTTGCTTTACCAGTTTCCGGTTTTCCCTTGTCAGGATTATCCTTTCGATGGTGTTATCGAGAATGGTTTTCATATCCATCTCGTTGAAAGGTTTTGAGAAGTAATAAGAAACCATACTTGCGTTGATCGACCGGATAACAGCATCTATGTCGGAATAGCCTGTTATCAGCATCCGGACTGTTTCGGGAAACTCAACCCTGACTTTCTGTAGAAACTCTACTCCGGTTATCCCGGGCATCCGCTGGTCGGAAATGACGATATCGATGGGTTGGGCGTTCATGATCTTATAGGCTTCATCGGCAGAGGTCGCCAAGTGGATATCATAATCATCCCTGAAAAGGCTTTTAAAAGCGGTCAGACTTGCCGGTTCATCGTCGACAAACAGAATTTTAAACTTTTCTCTCTCTTTCATAATCTCAGGAATTGACAGGTAAAAATATTTTAAATGAAGCACCATCATCTTTATTGCTGGTTATTTCAATCTTTCCCCCATGTTCCCTGATGATGTTGTTGCTGATGGATAATCCCAATCCCAGTCCTTTTCCGACCGGTTTGGTGGTGAAAAACGGATCAAAAACATTTTTTATGATTGCTTCCGGGATCCCGTTTCCCGAATCCCGGATTTCCACGGTGACGTAAGAAGATCCCTTTTCTTTTATTACATCGGTTTTTATGATGATATGACCTTCTCCTGTTCCTTTCGTCTTTCCTTCGATGGCGTCGATGGCATTCGTCAGGATGTTCATGAACACCTGGCTGATCCTTCCAGGATAACAGGGCACCGGCGGTATTTCCCCATACTCCTTTATGATCTTTATTCTGTCAGTTATCTTGTGTTGCAATAGCAACAGGGCGGAATCGATGTTTTCCGGGATGTTAATCGGTTTCATATCGACTTCATCAACTCTGGCAAAAAGACGGAGACTTTGAACGATCCCGGAAATCCTTTTTGCCCCGTCGATGATATTATTTGTCAATAAGGACAATTCATTCAGCCGCTCAGAAAAATCATGATCGGATTTGTATTGTTCTATTTCCTTTAAATTCTTTTCATCCATCTGGTGAAGGATCTCTTCATATTTTTTCTGAATTTCAAGAAAGAACCGGATGTTTTTTGATAATCCCAGAGAGGAGCCGTAAATAAAGGAGACCGGATTATTGATCTCATGGGCAATGCCGGCGGTTAAAACACCAAGGGAAGCCATTTTTTCGGAATTCACAAGTTGGCTTTGTGCCTCTTTCAGCAAAATCATTGCATTGAGGAGATCTTTATTTTTGGTTTCAAGCAGATGCTGGTATTCCCGTAAAGTCAGATGGGTTCTGACGCGGGCTAATGCCTCTTCGATCTGGACGGGTTTCGTGATATAATCAACACCACCGGATTCAAAAGCAGTTATTTTATCGAACGTTTCCGTAAGTGCGCTGATGAAAATGATCGGAATGTTTTTGAGCGAATCGGTCTGTTTCATTTTCCGGCAAACCTCATAGCCATTCATTTCCGGCATACTGACATCCAGAAGAACAATATCCGGGGGATCATTTTCTGCAGACCTGATTCCCATCTGGCCACTGGTTGCCGCCTTGACCCTGAATCCGTTTTTTTGAAACATTTTGACCAGGATCTCCAGATTGGCAGGAGTGTCGTCGATAACCAGAATGGTTTCCTTATTTTCCTTTTTTTCCAAAGGACTGGAAATTTAAGTGATCTGAAACAGTCGATAAAGTCTCTCAAAGTTAAAGGATTTAGCCAATGTAAGCAATTGATCGGCTATTATCTTGTGACGGGAGGTCAACTTCATGATTTCCGTCTCCATTAATTCAATATCGCCATTGATGATCGCTTCTTTGATCTGTTCTTTTATTTTATGAGGAAGCGTTGATATTATTTCCCGGGTCAGTGGATCGCCTGTTTTTGTTTTCTCACTATACGGATCTATGGGCTGACTGATAAACCTGATTCCCAGACAATCTGTTATTTTTTCAAATATTTCAAATTCCTTGAATGGTTTTTTAATGAATTCATCAGCGCCAGACTCAAGGATAATTTGTCGGTCTTCTTCTAAAACACTGGCCGTTATAGCAAAAATTTTTACTTCTTTCCCGCCCGGTAATGACCGGATCGTCCGGATGGCTTCAAAGCCATCCATGACGGGCATAAGCATATCCATCAGGATAAGATCGAACGATCCTTTTTTGTATAATTCAATGGCCTCTGATCCGTCGCCGGCACTTTCGAGGTCAAACCCGACACCGGAAAGCATTTTAACAAGTAATTTCCTGTTTGGTTCTTTATCATCGACCACCAGCATTTTTATTTTCTTCTGTCCGGGTTCGATACCCACTACCCTGTTCAGCGTTTCATGCCGGACAACATTTTTTATATCCCCTTCACAGATTTCAATAAAAAACCGGAAAACAGATCCCTGCCCTACTTTGCTCGTAACCGAAATTTCACCATTCATCATGTTGATGTATTCCTTGCTGATGGCAAGTCCGAGACCGGTGCCGACATGGGCTTTCTGACCGCTTCGCGTTTGTTCAAAGTGCATAAATACTTTTTCAAGTTCCTCTTCGGCGATCCCTTCCCCAGTATCTTCCACCTCGATGTATAGAAGCTGTTTATCCGGCATTGGAAGGTCGGTCCATGCCCGCAAAATGATCCCTCCTTCCCGGGTGAATTTTACCGCATTGCTAAGCAAATTGATCAGAACCTGGCGTATTTTCTTTTCATCGGAAGTAATATATCCGGGAATATCCGCTGCCGTTTCAATCAGCAAATAAAGCTTTTTTTCTTCTGCTCTTTGCCTGAACAAGGTTCCCACCTCATCGATCAGTGAAAGAATACTGAAAGTATCGTTGTTCAGCCGTATCCGTCCTGCTTCAATCTTCGACATTTCCAAAATGTCGTTGATGAGTGCCAGCAGGTGTTCTCCGCTTGAATTGATAATGGAAATATTTTCACGCTGATCCGGAGAGAGAGACTGGTCTTTTTCCATAAGCTGGGAGAATCCGAGGATGGCATTTAAAGGAGTGCGGATCTCATGCGACATGTTGGCGAGAAAAACACTCTTCGCTTTGTTGGCATAGATGGCCGTCTCTTTTTCCACCTGGAGTTTTTCAATTCTTTTCTGTTCAGAGATATCTTCCAGGATGCCCACTCCTCCCGCGATCTTGTCATCATCAGAAAACAGAGGGGTAAAAATGGCCCGGACGTATACGCTTACTCCGCTTACCGTGGAAGTGTACAGGCCGGAAAAAACAGAAGGGGTACCATTGAGGGATTCGTTCAATGCTTTCAGCATCTTCTGATCATGGATCGTATCATGCAGATTTTTCCCGATCAGATCTTCTTTCCTGAGTTTAAATATCTCTTCCTGGCCCTTATTGCAGGTAGTGATCACACCATCCTGGTCGTAAAGGAGAAATCCGAATGGGGCATTGTCGAGGATCAGGTTCAGTTTCTCATTGGAAATCCTTGTCTCCTTTTCTGCCTTAATGGCGCCTTCTTCCCTCAGCCTGATCTGTTCCAGCATCTCGTTGAAGCGGTCGAACAGGATCCCGATCTCATCCTCCCCCTCTTTGGCAATCCGTAACTGATAATTCCCTTCTCTTGAAATGACATTCGTGAATTCAGCCAATCTCAGGATGGGTCCGGAAATGAATCCCTGAAGCCAGTTTGTCAGGAAATAACTCAGTAAAACAAGAATGATCATGATAGATATCAGCAAAATGACATAATCCCGGATTTGTGACTGGAGGACCTTGGTAGAGGCGACAAGGACTATAGTGCCATAATGGATTTGCTGAAAACGGATGGGTTCAACAACCATCAGATAATTTCTATAAAATCCCGATAAAGTGGTGTCAGGTTTTATGGTTCCTTCCGGTTCAATTTCACCGGAAGTGTATTTTGCAATAAGGGAATCCTTGTTATTGAACAGCAAGGCCGACGAAATGCCGGGCAGCGATTTGATCTTTTGCAGCATTTCTGCTGCTCCCTTGTTATCGTCAAAAGCAAGCGGGGAAATGCAATATTCACCAATCATTTTCGCATATAAAGAAGTGCTGCTAACGAGATCTTTTTTATAATCTGTGATACCCCAGGCGATGATAAATGTAAAGCAGATGATGATGATCAGGATCAGCACACTAAGGACAAGAAGGATCAGTTTGTTCTTAATGGACAGACGTGAAAAAAAACCCGGGTGAATTCTTATCATTTAATTTGTTTGATCGGGTATGAAATAATTCCTTCCGACCCATTAAAGTTAAACACAAAAAGGAGCTGTTTGTAAAAAACCTAATAAAATCGTATCTTTTTTTAAAATTTTCCCTACATTCGGGAACAAATCAAAAAAGTATCAGGAATAAATGCAGCTTCATTTTTTAATTTCGTCTTTTCTTATTCATCCGACCAATGCAGATAAAGGATAAAAACACAGGTTCCGAGCACCGGAAAAAGGTTTTGCTTTCTGCGGTTTTGATTTTTGGTTCGTTCATGACCTGCTTTTCGCAGCGTGCCGATACCATAAAGGTAGAAGACCTGTTAAGCATGACGCTGGAAGAGTTGTTGAATGTCGAGGTAACGACGGCGTCAAAAGTTTCCCAGAAGATCAGGGAGGCACCGTCCACCATCAGGATCATAACGGCCGACCAGATCAAAGAAAGAGGATATTTTACCCTGGAACAAGCGCTGGCTGATCTGCCCGGTTTTCAGTTCAGGAACATCAATGGGTTTAACACCTACAGCTTTTTAAGAGGCATCCCAAGCCAGAACAACCTGATCCTTTTACTCGTCGACGGCGTTCAGATCAATGAACTGAACTCGGGAGGATATTACGGTGGTGGTCAGTTTGACCTTTCGAACACCGAAAAGATCGAAATCGTTTACGGCCCCTCCTCCGCTCTTTACGGAACAAATGCGGTTTCCGGGATCATCAATATCATCACCCGGAAACCGGAAAAACCCAATGCCGGTTATATCAGCGGTTCGCTTGGAAATTTCAGGACCAGCAGCCTGGATTTCGGATATGAGTATACTGATGATAAAGGGGACCTTGGGTTCCGTATTGCCGGGATGTACAAGACTTCGGAAAAGGCCGATCTGCGGGAAGAAAAAGGCGATTATAATTGGACGGATAACATGGAAAACTTCGAAGACGATTATTCCGTGAATGGCTATTTCAGGTATAAAAACCTGACGGCAGGTATTACCTCACAACTGAAGCAGTCTTCGCGTACTACCTCTTACAAGACCATTGATTCCAAATACCTGGACCGGGGTACCCTATGGAATATCTGGTTCCTGAATGCTTTTGTCAATTATACCTATGATAAAAAGCGGACATGGTCAAATACGGCCCGCCTCTATACAAGAAATTCCAATGTTCTGGATAACACGGTGTCATATATCATCAAAGCCGACAGCGCTTCTCCGGGAAGTCAGGTTGGCTTTTACCGACCCGGCTGGCTGATCGGCATTGAAAACCAGTTCAATTACTACCCGAAGGAATTCCTCTATTTTGTTGCCGGCGTCGTGTACGAACATGAATTCGTGGCTGAAGAGTTTTCCCGCTCTCAAAGTACTTCCCAGGATATAAATCCACCGGCACCGGGGAAACCCTCCAGGCTGGATAATGACCTGCTAAGCATCTATCTTCAGGGACAGTTTTATTTTTTAAAATACTTTCAATTAGTCGCAGGGGCCCGGCAGGATTTCAGCAGCTATTATCACCAGGTGCTGACCCCCCGCTTTGCGCTGGTATTCAATATTAAAAACTTTACGGCCAAGCTCTTATATAATGAAGCTTTTCGGGCTCCGAGACCCTGGGATTATTCGGACGGGGTCGGCAATGACGAGCTGAAACCCGAGCAGATGAAATCGGCTGAACTGTTTCTGTCCTATTCAATAAACCGGTTTTTTAATCTGGAAGCATCCGTTTATCAAAACCACCTGACCAGGCTTCTTGTGATCGATTTTATCGACACGCTGGGAAACTGGTGCTGGACGAACCGCGATAAAGTCACCACGACCGGGGTTGAGGCAGGATTCAATTTTAAAAAGAACCGGGTAAGCTTTTATGGCTATTACACTTATAATTACCCAAAAGATCAGGATGGGAACCTCATGCCGGAGATCTCAAAACATGTAGCCAGCGCCGGTATTTCAGTTAATATTTACAAATGGTTCAATATCCATCTTGGAGGTAATTACTACGGACCAAGGAAAAATCCAAGGAATATCGCTACCACCGGAGATGACATCATCCGGGATGCGTTTATCCTGAACGGAACGATCAGTGTTTTTAATCTTCACGGTTTTGACCTTCAGTTGATTTGTAACAATATCCTGAACACCGAATATTATCATCCGTCAAATTCATGGCCCGACCGGTATCGCCAGCCGCAACGTTCATTTCTTTTAAAGGCCGTCTGGAATTTTAATTTTAACCGGAAAGGAAAAAACTGAGTTTTACCATGTTCAAATCACGGGCATTGATAGATCGTTTTTTTCTGACAGGGCTGTTCCTGTGCTTGTTTGCCGCAACAAATATTCTGAATGCACAATCCTCCGAATATATCCTCAAGGCGGGATTTATGGAGCGTTTTACGCGGTTCATCGAATGGCCGGGCGATTCACTCCAGGCGGATACAACAAAACCATTTATTATTCTTGTTCTTGGAAAAAATCCTTTTGGCGAGAATCTGAAATATGTTTTTTCAAAGACCCGGATCAAGAACCGGAGGGTCATGATCAGATATGCTTCCCGTCTCGACACGAACAATTATTATCATATGATTTTCATCAGCAGTACAATCTCCCGTGAGTTGAGTTCCATTCTGAAGTTCACCCATAACAAACCGATAATCACCATCAGCGAAACCGCCGGGTACGGATCGCGGGGAGTCCTGATCAATTTTTTTATAGAGACCAACAAGATCCGGTTTGAGGTCAACCAGGATGCCTTCCGGAAAAGCGGCTTAAAGGTAAGTTACCTTTTGTTAAATACAGCAAAGATCATTTGACTTCAGACCTGAAGACGTAAAAACAATAAATCCCCCGAGCTACCCTAAAATCGGGGGAACATAAATCTTTGAAGAACCTCGCGTTAAAACGTGAGGATTCTCCGATCCAAGCGGAATTCTTATTTTTTTGCTCGGTAACCCCGCGGAACCCGCGGGGAATGCGCTCGCGGGATTCACTTTTTAGTCAGGACCAGGGTATTCATCACGCCGCTTTGCTTCAGCAACAGGTTGAATCCGCATGCTCCGCAGTTTCCGTGATCATGATCATCTTCAGGACCTGCTGCAAAACAAGGCGGCAGGGGGAAAGAAGTTAATTTTTCAAGGGTATTGCTGCCCGGGGTGGCCATCCCCGTTGTCGGGTGAACCATGAGCGGGTATAGCCTTCCTTCAAAAACAGTTCCCCATATCTTCACATCTTTTAGTTTCACCGGATCCACTTTCAGCGGGTCTTGTTCGACGACCGTGAAGTTGGCGATCTTACCGGGAGCGATACTTCCGAGTTCATTCTCTTTTTGCCATGAATATGCTGCCTCGATGGTGATGGCTCTCAGGCCGTCTTCAACACTGATTCTTTCTTCAGGGGCAGCCACTCTTCCCGAAGTTGTAATTCGGTTGATTCCGCACCAGGCAAGAAACAGGGGATCTGCGGGAGCCATTGGCAAGTCTGAATGGAACGACAGCGGGATATGGTGTTTAAGTACCGAGGCGGATCGTACCATGACATTGGCCCTGGCGGGTCCGAGTCCTACCTTGCTGTATTTATCGGCAAACCCAACCGGGTAATAGGGGTTTGCGCTGACGATGGCTCCAAGTCTGGCGATACGAGCGATCTGTTCTTCGGATGAATTTGCAAAATGGACGATCACCGACCGGTTATTAGGTCGTGGGTTTTCGGTCATCCTGCGTTCGAGGGTATTCAGTACTACTTCCAGCCCTTCGTCCCCGTTTACGTGAATATGGATCTGGTAATTCGCATTCCAGTATGCCCTGGTGCGATCTTCGAGGTGTGCGGGAGTAACCAGCCATTCGCCGTGATGGGTCAGGTCGGGTTTGCCGTCGGCTCCCAGGTATGGATCTTTCATCTGCATGAGTTGCGAGATGATGGCCCCGTCGGCGAAAAGTTTGATCTGTTTCGGGAAAAAGGAGATCTTCCCGTAATTATAATTGCTGATCAGCTGCTCTCCGTCGGCGATGGCATCCGAAACGGGAACGCCTTTATCGATATAACCCCTGCCGTCTACGATGAAATAACTATAAAAAGGAGTTGCATCGGCGCCAAGGGTTGCCTGGTAAAGCTTCCAGACATCGGGTGTAATGAGTGCTCCCGGTTCATTATAGGCTGTGACTCCCTTTGAATGCAGATATTGTATCATTTGCTCAAGTCCGGCTCTGAACCGTTCGGGGGTGACAAATACTTTTAAAAGAGGGCCCAGGATAAGGTTCATTCCGGTTTCCCACCAATGTCCTTCGGTAAAGTTCATCATATTGCTGGCATCCCCTTTGCCTGTCATCGATTCTTCGGTAAAACCCAACGCCTTGATGGCTGCCGAATTCAGGTAAAACTCATGGCACGATCGTTGCCATATCATGATGGGTCTCACGGCACTGATGCTGTCAAGCATAGCCCTGTTGAGTCTTCCGTGCCAGAGTTTATGATAACCCCAGCTGAACAGCCACTGGGTCTGGTCGGTCAAAGCTGCTTCAGCCGCCTTCAGCCTGGTTTGGAATTCTTCGGGCGTCGAAGCAGCTTTAAACGTACGGTCGGGAAGTATCCAGTCCTCGGGAGCGATGACCTCGGTTGAAAGTGTCAGTGCGCCCAACACAGGATGCAGGTGCTGGTCTATGAATCCGGGGAGAATCACTTTTGACGCAAAGGTTTCGTTCACAACATATTTCGAATCTCCCAGAGCAGCCTTCACCTCGTCCAGAGAACCCGCAGCCACGATACGTTTTCCCGAAACAGCAACGGCTGTGGCAACGGGATTGTTTTTCTCCATGGTGATGATCTTTTTCGCGGTAAAAACCGTGATACTATCTTCCGGACTGTTTGTCAAGCCCTTTCCCATTATCTGATTCAATTCACCCTGGGCGAATGTCAGGGCGGGGATCATTGTAAAGACCAGGAACAGCGCAGCAAACAAGCTGATACATTGTTTTTTATTCATGGTATGAGTATTTGAGCAAAGGTTGTGCGGGATTGAAGAACCTTGCGTTAAAACGCGAGGATTCTCCGATCCAAATTTACAATAAAAATTTTTTCGTTAACACAAAGACGAATACGAGTTCTCTCCGCTCCTCATGCGCTGTTCGTGTCCGGAATTTTTTAAATTCTTATGTGATTTATTTGACTATAACCAGGAGTTGAGTATTTTAGCGGCACCTTAAATTTCAAATGATATGAAAGTTATCCGGCTGTTGTTTGTTTTATTGATTGCGGGCAGTATTGTGTCGTGTAAAAAATCCGAAGTTATTTACAATCCCGTTACCGCCCCTCAAATTCAGGATTCATTACAATCCATGATCGACAAGCTGATGATGGACTATAAACAAAAATATCCAACCTCTCCGGATGGAATCGCACTTAAAGTCATCTCCAAAAAGGGCGCTTTTTTTGTTTCATCTGGATTGGGGGACGGCATTACCGACCAGGTGCATTTCAGGGCAGCCAGCAATACAAAATCGTTTACAGCAACCGCGATCCTCCTTCTGGCGCAACGGGGCGCGCTTCAGATCAATGACAAAATTTCCGATACGATTCCGGGAACTTCAACGACCTATGTGCCTTTGACCGAAGCTTATCAGATCCCTTTCCGCGACCAGATCACGATCCGTCAGTTACTGCAGCATAAAGCTGGTGTATTTGACCTTATTAACAATGCTGTACCCGATACGGTTTCAGTGTCTGTTCCATACAAAGGACAGTATTATATCGATTATCTGAAGGCCATTGACCCCCTGCATACCTTTACCTTTGATGAATTGGTCGGAGTAGTAGCTACCTGCCGGCTGTTTGATTTTCCTCCGGGCGAGAAATACAGTTATTCCAACATCGGTTATGATATCCTGGGGAAGATCATTGAACGGGTTTCCGGCCAGAGTTACCAGCAATTCGTTATGGAAAACATTGTTAAACCCATGGGGCTTTCACAAACAACTTTCCCTTTTCTCGGCACCGATATTCAGCTTCCGCCTCCCTTTGTCAGGGGGTATGAATATGATCCAGGCGAGATCACCGATGCGACAGAATCGAATCTATCGGGCAATGTCGCGGAGGGCAATATCATCACAACACCCTATGATCTGAGCAAATTTCTGCGTAATCTGGTCAGGGGTGAAGGGGTATTAAAGCAGGTTACGGTCAATTCAATCATGTTACCGTTCCCCCCGGCCTTTTATGGTTGCGGGATTTACTATTCCTTAAACCTCGGATTCGGACATAATGGATCACAACTTGGATTTCTTTCACGTATGGTCACTGATCCGGAGGTCGATTTTACCGCGGTTGCATTTTTAAATTGCCGGAACAGAAGCGACGGTATAACTTCGTTCAATTACCAGTTAAGCTATATTCTGGAAGAAGCCTGTTACAGGGCAAAATTGATTGTACAATAATGACATTCCGTTTCCTCTTCGTGCTCTTTTAAAGTCGGTCAAAAATCAATTCCCGGAAGTTAAAGTTTACCGTGTTTCTTTTTTGCAGGTATTTCTTTAAACAATCTCTGATTACCAATATTGTAAGTAAAACCAACCTCGGCTTTTAGGTTCAGGAAATTAAAAAAATCAGTAGACCATGCCTTAGCCAGGTTTCGGAATCCAATGCTCGATCCTATTTCGATTAAAAAATTTAGCCGTTTAAATATCGGGATGTCTATACCTGCGCCGGTAGCAAACCCAAAATCGGTACGAACAAAATCCTCTGCGGCTTTTCCTTCCCTTGTTATTGATTTATTTGTTGCACCATACCAACTATCAAGTGTCCCATTGATTTTTGAATTTGTTAGTTGGCCTACATATGGACCAACATAGACAAACCATTTGAGATGCTTTCCGAAGACGAATTGAGGTAAAATATATAGATTCAAATATCCTATAGAATATGAATATTGCGCATGATCACTGTTATAATGACCAAACGATCGTGAATCAACTGAAAAATTGTGGGATATATATTCAATTTCAAATCCCATATTAAACATTCCCGGGGTTCTTTCTCTTAATGAAATTGCTACGACCCAGGAATTATTGTCAATAGAATAGGTTGTCGGTTCTAATTCCTTGTCTATTATAAAAAAGTAATTGTAACCACTTTTTATTCCAATTTGAATTTGTCCGAAAGAATATATACTCAATAACATAAAAAGCACGAAAAAATAAAATTGTCTCATATACCAAAAACTGTTTACAATATCATAAAGTTTGAAAAAGCACCTATTTCGTTAACCATCGATTGATCGATGCTTTGATAAGACACATTTTTAATTATTGTTTTTCATTACCCTGTAAATATGATACTAATGTACAAAATATGGAATTAAACCGGTGATTTAAAGGAAATCGCTGAGATCATTATGTGGAATTTTTACTTTTTTGCCCACTAATCCCTGCGGCAAGCCGAGGGGATTGCGCCCGCGGGATTCAAACAGTTTTAAAGTTACCCTTTCAAACCGAAAATAACCGGTTAAAGCTATAATGACAAATTGAGATTATCAAGAAAAACAATCCGGAATTTTAGCATTCCGGATATCGGAATTTCATGCATGATAAAAAACCGGAATAGCGAGTAGCAATTTTTATTAACCCAACGTGGAAAAGCTTATTTTTTCCCGCCTTTTGTGATGAGTACCGTACGATGGTCACATATTAAGATCCGGAAAGGCCGATTTTAAAGTCCTTCGAACTTCCTCTTTATAAGAGTCTCCGATATACAATTCCAGATCGTCGATAAAGAGACTGTTTTTCCGGATAGCAGTGATATTGTTGACGGAAACAATGAAAGATTTATGTATTTGTAGAAAAGATCTTTCCGGTAATTTTTCCCTGATTGATTTCAGTCCTGATCTTACAACAATCTGTCCGGGTTTATTTTTCACATGGATCCTGACATAATCCCTCAGTCCTTCAATATATACAATATCTTCAAAAAGAACCTTCACCATACGGTATCCTGCATTAACAAACAAGTAATCAGGCTGACCGGCCTGAGAGTTTCCTTTGCTCTTCAGCAAAAATAATTCCTGTGCCTTATTGCATGCTTTTAGGAAGCGTTCGAACGGAACAGGTTTCAGCAAATAATCGACTACGTCAAGTGTATATCCTTCGAGTGCATATTGCTTATACGCTGTGACGATGATCGCCATGGGCTTTGAGGAGAGGCTTTGAATAAATTGCAAACCTGTAAGACCGGGCATCTGAATGTCGATGAAAATGAGGTCTATTTTCTGATTCTGTAAAACGTTAATCGCTGCAAACACGTCGTCGCAACTGTCAATCAGCGTCAGGTAAGGGATTTTGCTGATATAGTCAGCCAACAGCTTCAATGCCAGAGGTTCATCGTCAATGGTCAGGCAACGGATCATGTATTTAATTTTATTGTCAGTACTACTTCAAATATCCCGTTCTCTTTTTTTATGCTCAGGTTGTGGTTGTTCCCGTACAGAATATTTAGTCTTTTTGTCACATTGGCGAGCCCTATGCCGGAGGTTTTATCTTTGATCCCGGAGGCGTCCGGATCGTATGAATTCACCACCCTGAAAATTAATCCGTTTTGTTCATCGGATCTGAGCCGGATATCAATCACCGGATCTTTGATCAATCCCACTCCATGCTTGAATGCGTTCTCAATAAACGGTATCAGCAGCATCGGTTCTATTTCATCCCATTCGTTTAGGGGTGAAATAAGCAAGTTGACTTTGACTTTGGCGCCATAGCGCTGTTGCTGTAGTTCAACATAACTCTGCAAATATTCTGCCTCAGTTTTCAGAAGGACTTTTTCTTCATCTGTTTCGTAAAGCATATATTGCATTAATCCCGAAAGTTTCATTAGGGTGGGCTCCAGTTCATCGCTTTTCAATCTGTTCAGGGCAACAATATTATTCAGCACATTCAAAAGAAAATGCGGACTTATCTGGGAGCGCAGAAATGAAAGTTCTGTCTTCATGTTTTCCTGGATCTTTTGCATTTGAAGCTTATCCGCCCTGCTCTTATCAACCGACATCTTAAATGCCATGCTCACCGCGATGGTAAGGAGAAATGCGGGGAAATTGAAACGGAAGGCGCCCAGGAATATAAAAGGCGCGGTGGTGATGATCAACCTGAAAAGAACGGTATGAAGCAGCATGATAACGAAGAAAGTCAGCAGTAGTGAAAGTGCATAGAACCAGTATCTTTTCTGATAAAAAAGCTTAGGTACCAAGAGGTTGCTATTTAGATAAAAAGATGCAATCCAGAAAAAAAAGCTGCACAGGTTGAGTTTGAAAAATTCTGTTTCCCGATCGGCGGAACGAAATGATTCGGGATGGGAGTGACTGCTGTCAATCAGATAAGGCAGCGCAAAAACCAGGCTCCATATGAGGATATTCAGGAATAACCTGATCCATTTGTTCGACCACTTTATGCTCATGATACAACCTTTATGCAAAGTTATGTTTTATTCGATACTATTCATATTTCAATGCTTCAATGGGATCAAGCCGGGAAGCTTTTTGTGCAGGGTAAAAGCCGAAAAATATCCCGGTCATCCCGCAAACGAGGAATGAGATCACGATCGATGTCTCGGAAATAAGGATCGGCCATTTCAGCAGGAAACCAACAAGTTCTGATGTTCCTATACCGAGAATCACCCCGATCAGGCCGCCGATGATGCTGATGAGGATGGCTTCGATCAGGAACTGCATCAGGATATCCTTTCCCCTGGCCCCGATCGACATGCGTAATCCGATTTCCCTGGTACGTTCGGTGACCGAGGTGTACATGATATTCATGATGCCGATTCCTCCGATGAATAAAGAGATCCCGGCTATCGCAGTAAGCAGGATGGTCATCATTGAACTCGTGGAGCCGATCATGCTCAACAATTCTGCCTGAGTGCGGACATCGAAATCGTCATCCTCACCAATCTTCAGCTTGTGGTTTGCACGAATGACTTCCCTCACCTGTTCAGTCGCAGCATCGCTGACCGATTCTGATGCAGCTGAAATATAAATGCTCTGCAGGTAATGTGTGGCGGTAATCCTCTTCTGAACAGTAGTATACGGGGCAAGGATAATATCGTCCTGGTCCTGCCCGAAATTGCTCTGGCCTTTCGACGACAACACTCCGATGACCTGCATCGGGACTTTGTTAAAGCGGATCACTTTCCCGATGGGATTTTCCCCGTTCTTAAACAAATTTTTGGCCACGGTACTCCCAAGGATGCATACCTTGGCAAAGGTTTTTACATCATCGCCGGAAAACAGGATGCCATCTTTCAGTTTAAATTGGCGAATGGCCACATAATCGCGGCTGACACCGATCAGGCTGGTAGGCCAGTTATTGTTACCATTGATGGCCTGACCGCTGGCCGAGACTACCGGGGAAACGCCTTTGATCCAGGGAGAAGCAAGGTTTTTGATCGCATCTGCATCCTCCTGTTTCAGTGTCTGCATGCTGCCTGCAGAGAGCCGGACGCTTCCGGGTTCGTTCATCACAGGCATGATCGTGATCATGTTCGATCCCATCCCCGACAGGGAACTATGAATGCTTTCTTTCGATCCCTGCCCTATGGCCATCATCGTAATCACTGCCGCAACACCGATAATGATGCCAAGCATGGTCAGGAAAGTACGTATTTTGCTTTTTCTTAATGCTCTGAAGGCACTTTTTGTCAGATCAAAGATTTTCATTTGTTAATAATTTTTGATTTTAATGGTCAAATGGAATATCCATTATTATCATCTGCGGTTTGCATGAACGTTGTTCGTATGGATATTTCATGTGTTAATAATTTTATATTTCAAAGGCCCCATGGAATATCCATTATCATCATTCCCCGTTTGCATCAGCGATATCTGTATGGATATTTCATGATCCGAAATTATATCTGGTCTGGTCCGGGTAACGCGGCGATATAATCCTTAGCCGATCTTCTCCCGGTGTTGATCAAATCTTTCTGGATCAGGCCATCGCGTAAAAAGATCGTCCTGTTACTGAAAGCAGCGATATCGGGTTCATGAGTGACAAAAATTACGGTCATTCCCTTCTGGTTAAGATCCTGCATAAGCGACATGATGTCGTAAGAGGTACGTGTATCAAGGTTGCCGGTGGCTTCGTCCGCCAGGAGAAGTACCGGTTCATTCACCAGTGCCCGGGCAATGGCAACTCTTTGTTGCTGGCCTCCTGAAAGCTGATTAGGCATATGATGCATCCTGTTTTCCAGATTCACGGTTCTCAGCGCAGTCATCGCCCTTTCAGTTCTTTCCGCACGTGGGATCTTCTTATTGTAGATCATGGGAAGCTCCACATTTTCGAGCGCCGAGGTACGGGGAAGGAGGTTGAACGATTGAAATACGAAACCGATCTTCCGGTTACGTAATCCGGCCAGGGAATTCTTGTCCATCCGACCGATATTTATCTTATCTAGGAAATAGTCCCCGCCGGTCGGCTTATCCAGGCATCCAAGAATGTTCAGCAGGGTGGTTTTCCCTGATCCGCTGCTGCCCATGATGGTCACGAACTCGCCGGGACGGATGGAGAACGAAACCCCTTTCAGCGCCTTCACCGTCTCTTCTCCCATGATGAAATAACGCTTCAGGTTCTCAATTTCTAGGATCTTGTCATTCATCTTAGTTGGTTTTAGGTTTACTGTTTCCCGGTCTTTTCGGCATGAACGGGCTGCTGGTACTCCCGGTATCTGTTTCATCAGGTATCTTTGTTCCTGCACTGAGACCGATACCGACGGCATCCCCGTCTGAAAGTCCTTCGAGCACTTCTACCTGTGTCTTGTTGTTTATTCCGGTACGAATAATTTTGTGTAAAAGGCTCCGCCCCTGCAACACCCATACTGAATTTGCATCCGGGGGTACGTCCTTTACCGTGTCGACGATATCATAATCCAGACAGGTGCTGTCGGGCTGGAACTCCAGAGCCTTCACCGGGATCAGCAGTGCATCGTCGACCTCATTGGTACAGATGGTAATATTTGCCGTCATTCCCGGTTTCAGCTTCAGGTCTTTATTCGACGTGTTGATGATGGTGGAGTAGGTAACGACATTATTGGTCGTGGTAGGGTTTAGCCGCACTTGTTGAACGATACCCTCGAAAGTGTCATTGGGGAAGGCATCAACAGAAAAGACGACCCTGTCGCCTTCCCTGATGTTCCCGATATCGGCTTCATCAACAGATGCTTCGACCTGCATCTTGGTCAGATCCTTCGCAATGCTGAACAGTGTAGGAGTGTTGAAGCTGGCGGCCACTGTTTGTCCTTCGCTGACACTTCTGGAGAGGATGGTACCGTCGATCGGGGAGTATATGCTGGCCAGTGCAAGGTTTTTTTTTGCTGTCTGAACCTGTGCCATTGCCACTTTTGCCTCTGCTTCAGCAGAGGTATAGCTGTAAAGGGCGTTTTCATATTCGGCTTTGCTGATCGCCCCTGCATTGAAAAGCTGGGATTGCCTTTCGAAATTGCTCTTCTGATAGATCTGCTTGCTCCTGACCTGCTCATAATTTGAATTTGCCTGGTTAAGAGCGGCTACAAAGAGCGTTTTATCCAGCTCTGCAAGCAAATCACCGGCTTTCACCACCGAGTTGTAATCGACATGAAGTTTCAGGATGGTCCCCGATACCTGGCAACCGACTGAGACGGTATTCACGGGTTGTACCGTTCCTGTAGTGATCACTGTTTTTAAAATGCTGCCCCGTTTCGGCTTTTCCGTGATAACAACGGATGACTGAACACTGCTTGTCCTGTTGAAAAACCAAAAAGCCAGAGCGGTAATCAATACGACACCTATGATCACAATGACTGTTTTCTTGTATTTTTTCATTTGTTAATAGTTTTAAATTTGTTAGTCACATGAAACATCCATTATTATCACCCACGGTTTGCATGAATGTTGTTCGTATGTATATTTCAGGTATTTCCATATTTTGGTTGTCCGGGTCATTATGCTATTCCGTTACCGGAATTCCCCGGTAGAAATTATAGATCTTCGTATAAAGTTTCACCGTATACTTCGCCTGGATATATTCTTGAAAAGCCTGTATGTAGAGGTTTTTCTGCTGGAGGTATTCGACATTGTTATTGGCCCCGATTTTCAATTGCTCGTCTGAGATCCGGTACGACTCCTTCGCATAGTTAAGATGTTCGAGGGATGCTTTGTACTGTTCCTGTGCATTTTGAACATTGATAAATGCCTGTTCAATGGTCGACATCAGGGTTGTTCGGCTATTTTCGGAAGCGAGCCGGGCTTGTTCCAGGGCGATTTTCGATTTTGCCACATTGATCCGGGTCTCGGAATGGTTAAAGATCGGGATGGAGAGGGAGATCCCCGCCTGCGGAATATAATTGTTCTGGAATTGATTCCAGTAGGTATCCGAAGTTTCCGATAAATAGCCGGTGGTTAAGCTGACACCGAGATTCAGGGTGGGAAGGAAACTGCTTTTTGTTTTTGCCAGTTCGATAATTTCCCGGTTTACCAGGATTTCGCTGCTTTGAATCTCGGGCATGATTTGTAATGCGGTCTTCTGAACAACATCCAGGGGAAGAACCGTATTCAGTGAAACTGTGTCATCCATCGGCGCCACATCAAAAGCCATATCTGTCGGCAACTGAAGAAGCGATTTCAGAGTAAGGAGGTTCTGGCGTTTTAAATTTTCTGCTTCTACCAGGGTATACCTATCTTCAGCCAGGTCGGATTGCAGTTGCATCACATCCTTCAGCGCGATGGATCCCATGTTGTATTTTTCCTTGCTTTGAGCAGTTTGCGATTCGGACGTAGCAACAAGATCCTTGACATATTTGATATTTTCCCGCGCCAGTAAAACATTCAGGTATGCTTGGGTTATCCGGAGGGTAATGTCGTTTTCGGCTTCTTTAACATCGAGGTTCGCTGCCTGCAATGCCAGTTCGCTTGATTTGATATTTTTATTGTAATAGCCCCCCCTGAAGAGAACAACGGAAGAGCTGATGCCATAACTGCCCGAATTACTAAAGTCATTACCGGCGTATGCAACGGAATGCGAGAATGTGCCGTTCAGATCAGGATATCTTGAATTTTTTGCGAGCCGGAGATCCTGCTGTCCGGATGAAGCTGTCAGCCTGAGGGTATTCAGGCCGATATTATTCTTTGCAGCATACTCAATGCATGATTTCAAATCCCATGCAGGCTCCGGATTCTGAGCGATACCGATTCTGCTGAGAATCACGCAAAACAGGATCAATATGATTTGCAGCCGGCTTTTCAGATTATATTTAATCCCTTTTGACATTTTTTGGTACTTTACTTGAAATACTCATGAAAATCAAGGCAAAACTACTTCGCAGATATGCCTTTTTTTAAAAAATGAGACCCGGAGGAAAAATGTTGCTGCAAAAAGGAAAAACTTGTCTGCAAAGTCTAATTGAAATTGCACGCGGAGATTTTTCGCATTGAGATAAAACCCGGAATATGGCAAAGTGCTTTTATGGAAAAACGCCAGGATTGCTTTTATTACGTTTTTTTGATCCGGTCGAATCCCGTGAGTGTATTCCTTGCGGCTTGCGGGGATTAGTGGGTAAAAAATTCCATTTACCAGATGTTCGATAAGGTTATTAAACCTCTGATTTTCTTTGATTAAACTTTATTAAACATAATTATATTTGCTATTTTTGTATAGTAAAAGTAATGTGACTCATTGATGGATTGAAGAACAGGTCATCACATTCAGTTAAATCACATCAAAATCAACACCAGCTGTTCTTTTTTTCATAGATTGGACCTTGTCGCGTTCGGTGTCGGAACTAGATGCTCAGGGTTTTCGGAACTTTAAATAAAAATCATAATTTTATGACCATGAAATATCCATACGAACCCCGTTCATGCAAACCGCGGATGATAATAATGGATATTCCATTTGACCAATGAAATCAAAAATTATTAACAAATGAAATTTCCATCCAAACATCGTTTATGCAAACCACAGATGATAATAATGGATATTCCATGTGACCAATGAAATATAAAATTATTAACACATGAAAAATATTTATTTTCTACTCTGCTCATTTCTCTTAATAATAAATGCTGCAAACGCACAGAAATGGCAGTATTTAAATCCAAAGCCGACGGGAAACCCTATTTTGACAGTCTGCTATTCCGATGCAGACACCTGGTATGCTGCGGGAGCCTTAGGCACAATGCTTAAAACAATCGATGGTGGAGTTACATGGGAAACAATTAATCTGGGTTATGACATAAATATACGTGAAATTCATTTCATTGATGCAAACACTGGTTACGCTTGTGGTGATAATATAATGTTCAAAACCATAGATGCCGGAGAAACGTGGACACAACAGGCTGTGCCGGTGGGAACGCTTACTTCTTTTGATTTCCCCGATAATAATACAGGTTATGGAGTTGGTCATAATGGAGAAATAATAAAAACCATTGATGGAGGGAGTGTTTGGAATAGAATTTCGGATGGTCTGTTGGATTGTCAGCACTCTGTGTTTTTTACATCCCCCAGCGTTGGTTTCGTAGCAGGCGATATATCTACCTCTTCTATTTCCGGAGCAATCATGAAGACATTGGATGGTGGTAATACATGGAATCTTTGTTGGCTAAATAATCCCGGGGATGCAGGAATATATTATTCACTTTTTTTTAATGACGACAACACCGGTTATGCTACCGGTGGAAATGGAATCATCCTGAAGACAACTGATGGCGGTGGAATGTGGCATAAATGGGTTTCCGGAACAACTCATAGTCTCTATAAAATTTCTTTTGTGGACATGAATAATGGTTATGTCTCTGGAATTGACAACTCTTATCCGGAAGATATCGGAATACTTTTAAAAACCACAGATGCAGGGAATACATGGCTTGACATAACTCCTTTAAATTATAGCCAAATTGTTGATTTTTCCTTTAAAGATGTAAATACAGGAATTTTTTCATCATATAAGACATTTCCGGAAGGCTCAATAACAAATATTATAAAGACCATTAATGGTGGAAGTACTTTTACCTGTTTAAGCGGTGGATTCCTTGCAAACCTGCATTCTGTTTGTTTCCCGACCAATAGTACGGGATACTGTGCCGGAGATTCAGGTACCATAGTTAAAACCACCGACTCAGGAAAACATTGGATAAAGCTGGTAACAGGGACATCCGTATTACTTAATTCAGTATCATTCCCCACTGAGAATACAGGCTTTGCATCTGGTCCAGGAGGAACAATATTAAAAACCTCTGATGGTGGTTCGTCCTGGTCGTTAAGGGCTTCGGGGACCTCTCAACTTCTTCATTCCATTTTCTTCCCAGATGAGAATACCGGATATGTTGTAGGTGATTGGGGAACTATTCTGAAAACTACCAACGGAGGTAATATTTGGACACCCCTGAATTCAGGAACGACCAGATATCTGTATGCCGTCTGCTTTATTGATAACATGATTGGTTTTACCGTAGGTTCATGGGGTACTATCAGGAAAACAACCGATGGGGGTATCACCTGGACAGATCAAACTTCGGGAACAACAATTGATCTTCGTGCTGTGTATTTCACGGATGAAAATAATGGCTATGCAGTCGGTGACGATGGAATCTTTCTTAGAACTTCAAATGGCGGTCTTACATGGGAAAGTGCCTATATACAAGATTCTTTTGACCTATATTCCGTTTGTTTTATTGATAATAATACGGGATACTTGGCAGGTCAGGAAGGAAGAATATTTATGACACAGGATGGTGGTACAACCTGGACCAAACAGTTCTCCGGCACTTCAAAAACACTTTATGGCCTTTGTATAACGAAGTTAAATTCAGGCTTTGCAGTCGGCAATCTTGGAACTATTCTGGGGGCTTATCTCGGCGTAGAAGGATTAGAGGAGAATTTGGAAATTTCAACTTTTAGGGTTTATCCGAATCCTGTAATGAATAATATCACAATCGAAACATATGGAATTGAAGGAGAAAGCGATCTTACAATCCTGAACAACCTGGGACAGGAAATGATGAACTATCATTTTTCACAAGGGAAATCAACATTTAATGTTTCCGCTTTGCCAAAAGGAGTTTACTACGTTCGCATAAAAAATGCCAAATCGATCAAGGTGGGTAAAATTATAAAACAATGATTCATTACCCATCACCAGCCGCAAACCACAACAAAACCAGTACTGACTTATTTGTGTGACCCGGTTATCTCTTTGCTGAAAATCCGCTGGATACAGGATGTCACGGTTGATCTGAACCAGGATCGGCAGGTCAAATTCCACGGTATTTCATTATTTTTCGTTTTTTATTTCAGCCTTTTGAATCCCGCGAGCGCTAACCCCATAGTTAACGCTTTCCACAGGGCTTTGCTAATCCTGGAAAAAAGGTTATTATTGAGGGAAGTGACCGGAAAAAATGCTAAAAAGTTCTGACGGCGCGAACTTTGTGAATTTCAGTTTTATATCCTCCCCCTGAAAATCCTTGTTTGAAGTCATAGGGCTTTGCCTGGTCTTCATACCCGGGTTCCACATAAGAAGTCCAATACATGTCTAACTCGAAGCCATCTCCAGTCCCTAAAATATTGTTAATAATGAAAGCAGCGTTGTAACACAGGTTCATCTCCCAGAGGCCGGGTAAATGCCAGTCGGTAAAATCGCCGGCGGAATATGAATTGCATAATGATACCGCTGCGTTCCAATCACTCCCGTTGCCAAGATCTTTCAGTGAAGCGATTAAACCATGTTCAGTGCCATTTACTTTCCATACGGACACGATGATACCGCCCTGATAGAGTTCGCCGACATTGTGGGTATAACCGTTCTTTGCGTGCAGGGCATAGGCAACGCTTAATAATTGACTGGTTCCCGTAATTGTATAGGTTTGCCCTCCGGTAATATCTATTTCGGTTTTGACGAAATGAGGGCCTGATCCCCATCGGATCGTATCAAATTTCCCTGAAATATAGGTTCCGTCGCCAATTTCAATGCTGACCAATCCATTCTCATTCGTGGTGGGGGTTTGCCTTTCGACATAGGAGGGAGTGCCTGTTGCAGAGCCAAATATAATACTTACTCTCATACCGATTTGCTGGTTGGTAACCAATTGGTTGTTGTTATTGCGGATGACGGCTTGATAGCTCATTTTTTCAGGGGTCTGGGCAGTAAGGGTTGCAGTAATTAATACTGCTGCTAAAAGGACGAATAACTTTTTCATGGTTTATTTTTTAATGATTTTAAATGTTTTGATTTCCCGGTTATCCAGGAAGATATTCAAAAAATAAATAGAAGATACAAGGTTTCCCATGCAAATAACAGATTCATTGCTTTGGATTTTCCTGTTTTCAAGGATCTTTCCACTGAGGTCATAAAGCCTATAGGACAAATTCCCCGGTTTGAAGTTTTCAATTTTAAGCGTCAGATTATCGGTAACCGGGTTAGGCATTGCCATGCATTGCAGGGTAATGCCGGTTCCTTCTTCTATTCCGCCCGGGGTGTAAATCTCATATGGTTGTTGGATCCCCTCGTTCGCAGAACCGCCTGTTCCGGTAGCAGGACGATAGAAGATAAGCCCTACGCTGTAACTTGCCTTTCCTCCGTTACCCGAAGCTGTTCCGCCTGTATTAAGGAATGCTACCTGTGCGGATGCTGTTGAAAGGGAAAGGGTGAAAGAAAGAAGTGCTGTCGTACAAACAAATTTCCCAATCAATTCTTTGCATTTTTTTGTCATTTAACCTCCATTTTTATGTTTTAAAACAAAATAATATTCATTTTTAATGTCTTTCTGGATTAATCAAGATAATCCCGGGAAATGATTTTGTATTTTAAACTCCTGAAACTGGCCGGAAGGAATTCTTCGTAATCATGGTTTTTCTAAACCGATGCTTACACCTTTGACCGTCATCCGGAGGCAATGGAAATTCAGCGATTAAAAATATAAAAAATTACAATTGGATTTAGGATCTTGTAAGTTTTTTAATACCCTTTTATACTGACAGCTTTTTCCGGAGCAATACAACTCAATCATCTTGTTGATTGTTAATACCGGTACAACGCAAGAATGTTTTTGTTTTCAGAGTGTTCATCTGCCAATCTTCAAGTCGAATTCGAACAACGATCTTTGAAATCAGATCGAGAGTCCGGAGTTCGTTGTTCGATTATTCGAGTATTCAAAAAAAAGCCTCGAATAGCGGCTTTGTGGCTCCCCTTTACTGCTCAATGTTGTAACCAATTTTAGTACTCGAACATTCGATCAACGATCTTTGAAATCAGATCGAAGGATCGGAATTCGTTGTTCGATTAAATGCAATATAACAATATCAATATTTGTGAAAAGTATTCAGACTGCGGAAAAAAAACGAAAACAGAAATAGACAACGCGAGTAATCGAACATTCGATCAACGATCTTTGAAATCAGATCGAAGGGTCGGAATTCGTTGTTCGATTATTCGAGTATTCAAAAAAAAGCCTCGAATAGCGGCTTTGTGGCTCCCCTTTACTGCTCAATGTTGTAACCAATTTTAATACTCGAACATTCGAACAACAATCTTTGAAATCAGATCGAGAGTCCGTAATTCGTTGTTCTATTATTCGAGTATTCAAAAAAAAGCCGTGAATAGCGGCTTTGTGGCTCCCCTAACTGTTCAATGTTGTAACCAATTTTAATACTCGAACATTCGATCAACAATCTTTGAAATCAGATCGAGAGTCCGTAATTCGTTGTTCTATTATTCGAGTACTCAAAAAAACTTCAATATCCGTTATTACCTTTTTCCGTTTCCCCGATTAACTCGAAAATTAAAGTTAAAAACATGGAAGAAGGAAAAAGAACTGATCTTGAAGAAAGGCTTATCGCTTTTGCAGTCAAAATATCAGACTTGATGACGTCGATCCCGAACAGTATGACTGGAAAATATCTTGCCGGACAACTTATTCGATCAGGGGTTTCGCCAGCACTAAATTATGGAGAAGCTAAAAGTGCGGAATCCGCCAGCGATTTCATTCATAAAATGAAAATTGCCTTGAAAGAATTAAGGGAAACCTTTATAGGATTAAAAATACTAAAACGGAGTAAGATTGAGCAGTCGGAAATGCTAACAGATACTTGTATTCAGGAATGTAATGAATTAATATCAATATTTGTGAAAAGTATTCAGACTGCGGAAAAAAACCGGAAACAGAAATAGACAATGCGAGTAATCGAACATTCGATCAACGATCTTTGAAATCAGATCGAGAGTCCGTAATTCGTTGTTCTATTATTCGAGTATTCAAAAAAAAGCCTCGAATAGCGGCTTTGTGGCTCCCCTAACTGTTCAATACTGCAATCGGGAATTTCGTTTATTCATTAAAAAACATTTCCAGTGGTAGTTAATATTAAAAAGTCTTAATTTTATTGATTGCTAATTAGTTTTATTACAGATTTAAGTATGTTTTATGAAAAAGGTTATTTGCATACTGGGATTTGTTTATTTTCTTTCAGCGGCTGCATGTTCGGTAAACGCACAATGGACCGCAAGCACAGGGCTTGACGGAGGATATTGCATGGGCGCTGGTATCCTCGACTCAACCCTTTTTGTTACAGCCGAAAGTAATGGGGTATTCTTCCGGAAAAAAAATTCGAACATATGGGACCAGGCTTTGTCTCCTGCGTTTTTTCAGGAAGTTGTGGTCGCGGGGGAGGCATTATTTGTCTGGGGGCCTGGCGGGAATTGCTACAGGTCGTTGGATTCTGGCCTTACCTGGCATGAATTTGATCCGATATCTGCTGAGTTGATTTATTCAATGGTCTCAGCCGATACGATATTGTTCTATACTGAAGGTCTTAAAATATACCGTTCAGATGACTTGGGAAACAGTCATTACTCGATTAGCGATTCCCTTCCATGGCTTGCCTATCCAATAGTCTATTATTCAAACGGAATGTTATTCTGTTCTGACAATAATCCCTCGCTGGAATTATATTCATCCCAGGATCTTGGAAATTCATGGGATTCATTGACCCTTCTAGGGTTGCTTCCTGATGCGCATGAAGCAATTTGTATGGCCAAAAATAATGACCGGATTTGGCTATCCGTAAACTCGGGGCTTTATTATATCGACAGTTCCGGTGGCAGTTGGATCCAATATTCTGATTCGCTTCTACTGAGAAAAATGGAGACCATCAATGGGACTTTCTATGCCACCTCGATGGAGAATGGATTCCTCCGTTTCGACCCACAATCTCAACAATGGGTTCCTGAGAACACTGGGTTGGAAACATTTGAAGCGTGGGGTTTTTGCGCTCTGGATTCGGTGTTGTACTTATCTACAGCCGTAGGACCCTACAAGTCTGAGAGCCTCTATGAATGGGAACCTTACTATGACAACATGAATGGATTGCAAATTTCCTGCCCACAGGCAGGAGACGACAAAGTATGGGTGTCGTCTCGAAGACATTTTTATTCCTCTGTTGATAATGGTGTTTCGTTTTCAATTGTGGATTGGAATTTATCTGGAGACAATTATCACGGGATCTTTACGGATTCCTGCTATTATGTGATCGCGGGGGATTCTCTTTTTATCTCATATGACAAGGGAAATAGCTGGTCCAAAAGAACAGAGGGATTGCCATATACAAACCCTTACCCTTATTTGGCGCTGCAATGCCTTGGGATTAACAGCGATTATTTATTTCTTGGAACCAACTATGGGCTCTTCAGGGCAAAATTTCCGGACCTTGCCTGGGAGCATTTGACCTCCCTCTACGCAAACGGTCGCCACCGGATTGATAAAATGGTTGTTAATGATTCTATTATCCTGCTTGACAAAGAATTCTACACCGCCTATAAGTATTATAATTTCAGATCAGAGAACAATGGTGATTCATTTGATTCCCTGACCATGTTCTCACCTCAGGATTATACTTACTTTACAAGGGATGAAGACACTTTTTATGCTACAAACCTGAACCAGTTATATGAATCTCTTGATGAAGGAAATTCATGGTCTCCAATCCCGGTTCCTGAAAATCTTCAAAATTTGATTATGGCCGCAAAGGATCCGGCGATTGTGTTATCATGTACGTACTATGAAACAAATTTGTTTATTGTTTATCCTGAATTATTGATAACCTATGATTATGGAACCACCTGGAATGATATCTGGGATAATCTACCCCCGATATACATTTTTTCTGTAATCCCGACATCCATTTTGGAAGACCGGTTATTCGCTGCATCTACATCGCATGGGATATGGTACAGGGATGATCTTTTAACCGGATCAGACGGCAAACTTACAAAAGCAAATCCTGTACTTGAACTCTTTCCTAACCCTTCCGATGGAAGGTTTGATGTCAGAATAAATCATTTAGAAAGAGGTGCTTATATCTTAAGGGTATTTAATTCCATGGGTAAGATGATCCGATCAAAAACGCTTGATCATCCATTTGACGGGCCTTTAAATATTAGCATGCACCTGACAGACATGCCTGCCGGATTATATCTTGTTTCATTTTCTTCACCGGTACAAACACACTCCCAAAAACTTGTGATCAGATAAGAGAAAATTTGGCAGGCGGGAATCAATGAAGAGTGATCCGTTGGTTTTTATTGATTTTCAGTGTGCCCGTTATATTAAATTACAAGTATTATACCCAAAATGACGATAAATATGTTTCGGGAATGTTGTGTAAATCATATTATTTTCTAATTTTAAAAGATCTTCAAAATAAAAGGAACGAATACCTGTCTTTTCGGAAACCATATATAAGCTAGCATTATGAAAAATCTACTCCTTGTGATATTGGCATATTTGCTCAATATTACCGTTTGTGTTTCGCAGGAAGAAGGATCTTCAACCGGCGCTATCGGTTGCATGCTTCAGGTGAGCAACGACAACCAGTTTATAGATCATCAGCACGCGGATCAGCACTGCCTATGACTGGTACTGGGGCTTCGTGCCCATCCCCATCACCGAATCGACCATCCAGGGAGGTTATACCGAAGTGACATATCTCTATACCATTTCCCTGAAATTTCTTGATGCCCATAAGATCGGACAAAGCAAGCTCCCGCCGGTGATCTGGTCGGGTTCCGTGTCGCAGACTTCTAATTCAAAAAGCAACCTGGTCGACAAAAGCGGCGACCTGTTTGCCCTCCTGCTTTACCAGTTCCCAACCGTTTGGATCCCCAATTCGGAATTTTATTTGTTTTTACATTACACATATACCGGAATCATATATGACCTGAATGATATGAGAACGGTCGCCGATGTGATCCCCGGCTCGCCTGCCGCCAATGCCGGGATACAGAAAGGAGATGAGATCATTAACATCTTCTCATCAAAAATACCGGATAAATATTCTGATAACGGTCCGGACTAATGGAGCTCCCTTCTACATGGCAATAACAACGGTTTGCGGTATTTATTCATCAACGCTAACCTCAAGTATAAGCCATATATGCAGAAAGACATTAAAACATTATCATTTGTGATCAAGCATAATGGAGATCGGATGAGGGTCAGCGTAACACCACAGGACAAGCTGTATTTTTCGCTTCTGAAAAATTGACTTAACTGTTAGCCGCAAACGAAAGACCAGTCGCACCCTTAGCAGAGATATTTCTCAATATTGACAGGGTTTCCCTCAAGGCGGGGATCCCAATGAATACTCGAACATTAGAACAACGATCTTTGAAATCAGATCGAAGGCCCGGAATTCGTTGTTCGATTATTCGAGTATTCAAAAAAAAGCCGTGAATAGCGGCTTTGTGGCTTCCCTTTACTGCTCAATGTCGTAACCAATTTTAATAATCGAACATTCGATTAACAATCTTTGAAATCAGATCGAAGGCCCGGAATTCGTTGTTCGATTATTGAAGATATTTGTATGGAACAGCAACACTCCGGCAATTGATCATCCTCAGCGTTTCATAAAATCATAGAACTTCAAAGAAACAGAAATATTTTTTGAAGGCACTCTGATCACTGCCTGCGCCATGTAATTCAAACCGGGCAATAAATAGTAGGTTGCAGAAAAGTCAACATTTACACCTTTATACGTCGTTGAAATGGTTGCATAGGAAACAGTATAGTGCCGTGTATCAATCCACCACTTCAGTTTATCTCCACTGGTAAGGACATCGGAACCCGAAACCAGCAGGAGTCCTCTGGTATCAGGGGTAGTGATGGTTGCTTTCGAAAAAAAATCGTGTCTCGTTTGGTCATTCGCAAGGGCATATTTTTCAAGGAAATTGCGGAGATCGCTCATAAAAGTCACCAGTTTTGATTTCTGGTCCTCAGCAATCTGTCGGATAATAAAATTCGATGGAAGCGGAGCCTCCTGGTTACTGATCACTTTCCGGATCTCCTTTTCATCTGCGTTGACAGAGATTTCCTCAATGAGGACCTGAACAACCTTATTATCTCTTGTAACTTCAATCCTTGACTTCCAGGAATAATTTTTCCTGGACGCTTCACTTTCTTTCCATACCTGTGAAAATTTCTGGTCTATTTCCGTCGCGTTAAGGAGGCGTTTTTGTTCGATATTGACCGGTGGGACTGAGGCCAATATTAAAGCAAACAGATATGCTATGAACGTTCGGATCATCTTACAATAGGCTGTTTTGTGAACTCTCCAATAAAAGTAATAAAAAGTTGAGAAAAGGTGGAGGGAAAACTTATTTTAAATGACTGACGCGAAAGTTCATCACGTCCATCATGTTCATCACGTTCATCACGAAGAAAATAAAGGAAAAAGTCGAAAAAAAAGGAGGGAGAAAACCAGTTTTAAATTATAAACGCTAAATTTCAAGTCTCAAACGCCAAACGCCAAATGATTTGACACTTGGCACTTGACACTTGTCACCGCTATTTATGGTAGGTTATATTCATGACTTCAAAGACACGGCTTCCTATTGGATGTTTCAAAACGACTTTGTCGCCGACTTTTTTATTGATTAGCAGCCTGGCAAGGGGTGATAAAAAAGAAACCTTCCCCCTGGAAATGTCTGCCTCGTCGACACCTACTATCTGGAAAGTCTGGATGTTTTTGGTTCCCGCTATTTTCAGGATTACTGTGGCACCAAACCTTATTTCATCCTGTGGCTGTTCTTCCAGGTTGATGATCCTGGCTTCGGTAATCCGGTTGTTCAGCAGTTGCAGTTTTGTTGTGATATGGTTCACCGCTATCCGCCGTTCATTTTCATTGGCGATGTCAAGGTTATCTCTTTCATCCATCAGCGCTTGCCGCTCAGCCAGCAGTTCATCCATACCCGCCTGGGTCACGTAGTTGGGAACTCCCTGCGGCAAAGGGGCCCTGGGTGGCACCATTGGGACTTCTTCCTGGTCGTCTTCTTTGACAAATCCTCTGCTCATAGCTCATTAATACACCCTGTAAAGTTATGAAAATGCCCCGCCATAACAAAAGAAAAAATGAATAATCGAACAGTAGAACAACGATTTGTGAAATCAGATCGAGAGTCGGAATTCGTTGTTCGATTAAATGCAATGAAATAATATCAATATTTGTGAAAA
>JAEAME010000689.1_pt1 | contig 31205 bp, 27 predicted proteins | sample 8958731 | NCBI WGS metagenome assembly JAEAME01 (sample SAMN16933194, study PRJNA681113) | bioreactor sludge metagenome | isolation source: anerobic bioreactor sludge (Control) | place: India:Bengaluru | collected 2018-10-24
CGCCGACGAGGGTGACGCCGGGAAAATCGTGGCCCTTGGCGATCATCTGGGTGCCGACCAGCACGTCGATCTCCCCGCGCGCGAAGCGGCCCAGCAATGCGGCCGGCGCGCCGCGTGTCCTCGCGGTGTCCCGATCGAGCCTGGCGACGCGAGCGCCGGGCGACGCCAGCCGGATCTCCTGCTCGACCCGTTCGGTGCCGAAGCCCGTGTGAAGCAGGTACGGTCCCGCGCAGCGCCTGCACGAGGCCGGCACGATCCCGGAGTAGTTGCAGTAATGACAGCGCGCACGCTGGGTGCCGGCGCGATCGCCGTGCACGGTGAGTGACACGCTGCAGTTGGGGCACTCGAGCGTGGCGCCGCACTGGCGGCAGAACACCGCGGTCGCGAAGCCGCGGCGGTTGAGCAGCACGAGCGCCTGCTCGCCCGACGCTACCCGTTGCACGATCGCCGCGCTGAGCTCGCGGCTCAGCACCGTGTCCGGACCGACCTCCGCGTACTCCTCCCGCATGTTCACCAGACGTACGGAGGCCAACGGACGATCGAGGACCCGGCGCTCCAGCGTCACCAGCTCGTAGCGGCCGCTGCGCGCGTTCGAGAAGGACTCGAGCGACGGCGTCGCCGATCCAAGCACGACCAGGCCTCCCGCGAGTCTCCCGCGCACGACCGCAAGATCGCGGGCGTGGTACCGCGGACTCTCCTCCTGCTTGTACGACGGGTCGTGCTCCTCGTCGACGATGATGAGGCCAGGCGAAGAGAGCGGCGCGAAGATCGCCGATCGTGTGCCGACAACGATGTCGACGCGGCCTCCGCGGATCCGCTGCCATTGGTCGTGGCGTTCCCCATCGGACAGGCCGCTGTGCTGGATGGCGACGCGGTCGCCAAACACCTCGCGAAATGCCGTCGTCAGGGCCGGCGTTAGGGCAATCTCCGGGACGAGCACCAGCACGCTCCGGCCCCGCGCGCGTACGACGCTGGAAAGCCTTAGGTACACCTCGGTCTTCCCGCTGCCGGTCACCCCGTGCAAGAGCGCGACGCGGAACACGCCGGCCGAGCCGAGCGCCGTCAGGCGGTCGAGCGCGACCGCCTGCTCCGGAGTCAGACGGCGGTCCCCGGTCGAAGCCGCGGCGGGCACGCCGGCTGCGGCAAGGTCGCCGAATGGATCACGGTCGACTGCCACGCGCAGGACGGAGATGGCCCCCCGGCGTCGCAGCCGCGCGAGCGTGTCGGAGGACACGCCCTCGCGGGCCATCTGAGCGGTGGAGAGCGGCACAGGACTGCCGGAGAGGACACGTAACGCCGCTCGCTGTCTTCCGCCGAGATGCTGCGAATCCGGCGCCCGCGCCGCCTCGTCGAGAGCCCGATCTGCCAGCCGCCTCCCCGCCTGCGTGAGCTCAACAGCGCGAACCGTCTTGAACGCCGACGCCCGACCGCGAAGGGCGATCTCAGTGCGCACGAGGCCGTCGCTCTCGAGCAGGCGCACGATCGCACGCACGGGGACACTCCGCCGGCCGCGGTGCCCCGCACCTGCCAGGCGGGCTGCGAGCGCCTTCGTGGCGGTCCACCGGAGGTCAGCGAGCGCCGCGAGGACCGCGCCGCTGCCGGCCGCGTGCAGGCGCCGGTCGCCCTCGACGTTGCGGGTTGCGCTACGCTCGGTCAGCTGAACACGACACTCGCTCGCGACCCACGCGAGCGGCGGCATGGCGGCAGCCACCGCCTCGCCAGGACTGCACGCGTAGTAATCGGCGGCCCAGAGCGCCAGGCGCATGACCTCCGCCGGCACGAACGGCGAGCCGTCGAGCACGTCGATGAGGTCTCGGATGCCCTCGGGCGGCGGTCCAGGCGGCGCGCCGGCGGCGGCGACCACACCCGTCACCTGTCGCGCGCCGAGCGGCACGAGCACGCGAACACCAGGTGGCGGGACGTCGATGCCTTCGGGGACGCCGTAGGTCAGCAGACCGAGGGCGGGCACGGGAACCGCAACGGCAATCGACCGGCTAGCCGCCCTGCTCATCCGTGCTCCCCGCGAGCACCGCGCGCACCTTCTTCATGTCCTCCCACACGTCCCGCTTGCGCTCGGGGCTCCTGAGCAGGAAGGCGGGATGAAAGGTGGGCAGGACCAGCGCGGGACCGTACTTGTAGAAACGCCCGCGCAGGCGGGAGATGGGATCCGGCGTCTTCAGCAGCGTGCGAGCCGCGATGGCGCCCAGCGCCACGATGACCTTCGGTCGGATCGACTCGACCTGCCGCAGCAGGAACGGCTCGCAACTGGCCACCTCGTCGGGTTCCGGATTACGGTTCTCCGGAGGACGGCACTTGACGACGTTGGCGATGTAGACTTGGTCGCGCGCTAGGTTGATCGATTCGATGATTCGGGTCAGCAGCTGGCCGGCACGGCCGACGAACGGAATCCCCTGGACGTCCTCATCGTGCCCGGGGGCCTCCCCTACGAACATCAGCTCGGCGTGCGGGTTCCCCGCTCCGAAGACGATCTGCCGCCGGCCGGCCCGGTGCAGTTTGCAGCGGGTGCACTCGCCCAAAGCCGCCCGAATCTCCTCCGGCGTCTCGCCGGCCCGGGGCGCTTCGGCAAACAACGCTCCGGAGGTGCCGGCCTCGAGGTCGACGACCTCCGTCGCCTCGCCGCCCGGTCCTGCAGTCGCCGCCGGGGTGCGCTCGGACCCCAAGCGCGCGTCCGCGCGGGAACCCCAGGCCGGGTCGCGGCTGACGCCCGCGACGCCGAGGTCCGCAAAAAAGTTCAGATGTGCGATGAGCGCGTCACGTGCGTCCATGGTCAGGCGTCCGGCGTCTTGCTGCGCAACCCCTCGATTCGGTCGACGATCAGCCGGGCCACTTCCGTCTTCGGCAGCACCGGCCACGACTTTTCGCCCGTTGAGGTCACGAGCGTGACGGCGTTGGTGTCCAGGTCGAACCCCGCGCCTGGTGCGGACACGTCGTTGGCCACGATCAGGTCCGCGTGTTTGCCCGCACGCTTCGCGCGCGCCTTCTCAATCAGCCCGGAGGTCTCGGCAGCGAAGCCGACCAACATGGGCCGCGGCAGGCGTCCCTCAGCCCGAAGGCGGCCCAGATCTCCCAGGATGTCCGGAGTGCGCTTGAGCCTCAGGGTCAGGGGGCCATCGAGCTTGGCCACCTTCTCTGCGTGGGTCTCCTCCGGCGTGTAGTCGGCGACGGCGGCCGCCATCACGACCACGTCCACGCCAGGCGCGCGGGCCATCACCTGCGCATGCAGTTCCGTGGCGCTTCGTACCCGCACGAGCTCCGTCACGGCAGGCGGCTCGACGGAGGTCGGCCCGGCGATCAGGCACACCTCGGCCCCCCGCGCGCCGAGTTCGGCAGCGAGCGCGAAGCCCATCCTGCCGCTCGATCGGTTGCCGAGGAAGCGTACGGGATCCAGGTCCTCGTAGGTCGGCCCGGCGGTGACGAGGGCGCGCCAGCCTGCCAGCGTCCGCGCGGGACCGAGACGCATCAGCACGGTCCGAACGATGTCAGCCGGCTCCGCCATCCGACCCTTGCCCGTCCACCCGCATGCGAGGAACCCTTCACCCGGCTCGATGATCTGAACCCCGCGCGCGCGCAGCACGTCCAGATTGTGCCTGACGGCGGGGTGCTCCCACATGTTCGTGTTCATCGCCGGCGCGGCGACAACCGGTGCCCGCGTCGCCAGGTAAAGCGTGGTCAGGAAGTCGTCCGCGATGCCTGAGGCGAACTTCCCGATGATGTTCGCCGTGGCGGGCGCCACGAGCAGCAGGTCGATTGCGGCGGCGAGATTCACGTGGGCGATGTCGGCGTTGGCGCCCGGCTCGAACTGCCGCGTGACGACCGCGCGCCGCGTGATCGCCTCGAAGGTCAGGGGGCCGACGAACCGGGTGGCGGCGCGCGTCATGATCGCCGTCACCTCCTGGCCCGCCTGCTGAAGGCCGCGCGCAATCTCAACCGCCTTGTAGGCGCTGATGCCGCCCGTGACGCCTAGAGCCACCTGTGGCATGACACACTCATCCCGCTGGCGTTGCTGCCTGCGCCCTGACGTGCAGGACGACCGCTTTCAGCCGGCCCACGCACGCTTCGATCTCGTCGTTGACGACGACGTAGTCGTATTCGGCGAGCGCCGCCAGTTCGTCGCGCGCCGCTGCGAGGCGCTGCTGAATCTGCCCCTCCGCCTCGAGGCCCCGAGCGCGGAGGCGCTGCTCGAGCGCGTCGAACGACGGCGGCACGAGGAAGATGCCCGCGGCCCGGACGCCTCGTTCCCGCAGACGTCGCGCCCCCTGCACGTCGATGACGAGCAGCAGGTCGTCGCCCGCCGCCAGGCACCGCTCGGTCTCGGCAGCCCCGGTGCCGTAGTGGTGCCCTACGAACACCGCCCACTCCAGGAACGCCTCTTCCGCAATCATCGCCTCGAAGCGGGCAGGGGTGACAAACGCGTAGTCGACGCCGTCGCGTTCACCCGGGCGCGGCGGCCGCGAGGTGTACGACCGCGACAGCCTCAGGCCCTGAACCTCGGCCACCAGACGCCGCGCCACCGTCGTCTTGCCCGTCCCGGAGGGCGCCGAGAGGACAAACAGCCGGCCGCGCCCCTCACTCCACATTCTGCACCTGTTCCCGCATCTTCTCCAGCTCGGCCTTGATCTCGACGATGATGGCAGCCACGCCCGGGCCGTCGGCCTTCGACCCGATCGTGTTCGCCTCGCGGTTCATCTCCTGGAGGAGGAAGTCCAGCTTCCGCCCGCACGGCTCGCTGCCGTCCAGCAGGGCCGTCCACTGCTCCAGGTGCGACCGGAACCTGACCGTCTCCTCGCTGATGTCCGAGCGGGCGGCAAACCGGACGATCTCTTGGGCGATGGCCGCCCGATCTACCGACAGGTCCGCCGACAGCTCTTGCACGCGTTCGGCCAGCCGGGCCTCCAGCGCCGCCCGGCCGCTCCCGGCTTCGGTCTCGGCGGCGTCGATCCACTCCGCGAGCGCCGCCTGCCGCCGGTCCAGGTCGTCTTTGAGGCAGACGCCCTCGGCCACCCGCATCGTCTCGAGCGCCGCCATCGCCTCGCCGACCGCGCACTCGAGATCGACGGCGAGCGCCGTTGCCGGCGCCGTCTCCGCCGGTTGCGCCGGTTCGCGGATGACGAGGACCTGCGGCAGGCGCAGGAGATCCCCCGCCTGCAGGCCCCCCTGGACGAGGCCGAGCTCGCGCGCGCGCTCGAGCACGCCGGCCACGCGCCGCACCAGCAGCTCGTTGAGCTCCACCTCCGGCGCCGGTGCGGTGTGTGGCTGGACGACCACCGCCAGCTCAATCCGCCCGCGCGACACGCGCCGCTGCACGATCGCCCGGATCGCGCCTTCGAGCGGCGCCAGGTTTGGAGGCAGGCGCACCTGGATATCGAGGTAGCGGTGATTGACGGCGCGAACCGTCACGCCGATCGACGCCGTCTCGGTGTCGCGCGTCAGCGACGCGAAGCCCGTCATGCTTCGTATCATGGTTTCTCCGTGCGGGCGCCTGTCGCGCCGCCCGCTGCGCGCGGCCGTCAGCGGTCAACGGACCGTTGGTGCAACGGCCCGACAGCCAGGCCGGCCGCGTCCTCCTCGTTGCCGGCCCCAGACGCGCCCGTCTCCGCGTGGACGGAGCGCCGGGCGCCGAAGAGCTGGAACGCCGACAGCCGCGCGTACACGCCGCCGGGCCGCGTCAGCAGCTCCTCGTGCCGCCCGGTTTCGACGACCCGTCCGCGCTCGAGCACCACGATCAGATCCGCACGCCTGACGGTCGACAGCCGGTGGGCAATCACCACAGACGTGCGGTTCCGCATCAGCGTGGCGAGGGCGTCCTGGACGAGCTGCTCTGACTCCGAGTCGAGCGACGACGTGGCCTCGTCGAGAATCAGAATGGGAGAGTCCTTGAGCAGCGCCCGCGCGATCGCCAGCCGCTGCCGCTGGCCCCCGGACAGCCGCTGGCCCCGCTCGCCTATCATCGTCTCGTAACCTGCGGGCATCGCCGCCACGAACTCGTGCGCGTGGGCGGCCCGCGCCGCGGCCTCGATGGCCGCCCGATCGACCCGCGACGACCCGTAGGCGATGTTGTTCGCGATTGTGTCGTCGAAGAGCACCGTCTCCTGCGTCACCATCCCGATCTGCGCCCTGAGCGACCGGACGGTGACATCCCGGATGTCCACGCCGTCAATCAGGATGGCGCCGCCGGCGACGTCGTAGAACCGCGGAATGAGATTCGCGAGCGTCGTCTTGCCGGCGCCGCTGCGGCCGACGATCGCCACCATCTGGCCGACGCCCACCGTGAAGGACACCCCCCGGAGGATGCGGTGGCTGCGGTCGTCGTCGTAGTTGAAGCTCACGTCCCGGAACTCGATCGCGCGCGCGAAGGGGGCCATCGGCGCGGCGCCGCTGCGGTCGAGGATCTCGCTGTGGGTGTCGAGCGTCTCGAAGATGCGCTCGGCGGCCGCGATGGTCTGCTGCATGTTCGCGTTGACGCGGCTCAGCTTCTTCGCCGGTCCGTACATCAGAAACAGCGCGGCGATAAACGATGTGAACTCCCCCGCCGTCATGCGTGCCGCCACGATCTCGCGGCTTCCGTACCAGATGGCCGCCGCCATGCCGATGCCGCCGAGCAGCTCCATGATCGGCGGCAGACTCGACAGCACGGCCGTCACTTTCAGGTTGGCGCGGTACAGGCGGTGTCCGCTCGCCGCAAACCGCGCCGCCTCGCGGTGCTCGGTTCCGAACGCCTTGATGATGCGGTGCCCTGTGAAGGTCTCGGCGCAGACGTGGGAGAGCCGCTCCAGCTCCTCCTGGCTCAGGCGTGTCGTCCGGCGCAGGCGCTGCCCGAGGCGGACCAGCGGGTACAGCACGAGGGGCGCCCCGGTGAGGAACACCAGCGCGAGACGCGCGTCCCAGTAGAAGAGCAGGCCGACGTAGCCTACCAGCGCCAACGACTCGCGGATGAGATCGCCGATCGTTTCCGAGACGGCCTGCTGGACCTGTCCCACGTCGTTCGTCAGCCGGGACATCAGCTGGCCGGTCGAGCGTCTCGCGAAGAACGCGGCCGACTGCTCGAGGATGTGACGGTACACGCTGTTGCGCACGTCCATCACGACGCGCTGACCAACATCCGCCATCAGGAACGTCGAGAAGTACGAGCCCAGCCCTTTGCCGAAGTACGTCAGGATGACGGCCGACGCGATCCAGCCCACCTGCGAGTGATCCGTCAGGCCCTCGTCGAGGATCGGCTTGATGAGGTAGGCCAGGAACGCCGACGCGGCGCCGTAGACAAGCATCCAACCCGCCGCGCCGGCCAGCCGGCCGCGGTAGGGACGCGCGTAGCGAAGCAGGCGCAGCAGCGCGTTCACTCGGAGAACCGGTACCGGATAAGCACCCAGAGCGCGACGACGCCGTCGCGCCAGGTAATCTTCTTCCCCTGCTCGTAGCCGCGGCCGTCGTACGTGATGGGAATCTCGTAGACGCGGTAGCCGCGCTTAAAAATCTTCGCCGTCATCTCGGCCTCGATGCCGAAGCCGTTGGATCGCAGCGTGAACGACCGCAGCACCGCGGCGCGCATCACCTTGTAGCACGTCTCCATGTCGGTCAGCATCGTGTTGTAGAGCACGTTGGTCAGTGCCGTCACGATCCGGTTCCCGAGGTAGTGCGAGAACATGAAGACCCGATGCCGGCCGAGAAACCGCGAGCCATAGACGACGTCCGCACGCCCCTGACAGATGAGCGCAATCAGCTCGGGATACTCCTCTGGCGAATACTCCAGGTCGGCGTCCTGGATGACCATCACGTCGCCCGACACCTCCTGGAACCCCCGCCGGAGCGCCGCTCCCTTGCCCGCATTCTTCGGCTGCAGGATCAGCGTGAAGCCCCGTTCGCGCTGCAGCTCGACGAGCCGCTCGCGGGTGCCGTCGGTCGATCCGTCGTCGACGACGATGAGCTGGATCCGCAGTGGCACCGCCAGCACGCGCGAGACAATCTCGTCGATCGTCTCGCGCTCGTTGTAGACCGGCATGACGACAGACAGCAGCGGATCGGTCAGCTTCCCGTGCAGCCCCTGCGGGACAGGCGTCATGGCCGGCGCTCCCCGTAGCCCGCCGGATGGCGCTCGTGCCACCGCCAGGCCGTCCCGACAATGGTCTCGAGCGCCGACAGGCGGGGACGCCAGCCGAGGTCGGCGATGATCCGACCCGTGGCCGAGAACAGCACCGCCGGGTCCCCCGCCCGCCGCGGCGACACGGCTGCGGGCACGGGGCGCCCGACCACGCGCTCCACCGCCGCGATCACTTCCAGCACCGAATGGGGGCGGCCGTTGCCCAGGTTGTAGGCGGCCGAGCGGCCGCCGTCCTCGAGCGCGCCGAGCGCGGCGAGATGCGCCTCCGCAAGATCGGCGACGTGGATGTAGTCGCGGAGGCAGGTGCCGTCGGGTGTCGGGTAGTCGGTGCCGAAGATCTCCAGCGGGGGCCCGCCGCGCGCCGCGGCGATCGCGCGCGGGATCAGATGGATCTCGGGGTCGTGATCCTCGCCCAGCTCGCCCTCCGGATCCGCGCCCGCCGCGTTGAAGTACCGCAGCCGAATCGCCCTCAGGCCGTACGCCCGCTCGTAGTGCGGCAGGGCCCGCTCGATCGCCAGCTTCGTCTCTCCGTACGCATTGATCGGCTGCGTCGGGTGATCCTCGGCGATGGGCGTGCGCTCCGGCTCGCCGTACACGGCGCAGGTCGACGAGAGCACGAAGGCCGGAACCGATTCGGCGACGACGGCGTCGAGCAGGGCGAGCGTGCCCACGACGTTGTTCCGATAGTAGCCCGCCGGATCGCGGACCGACTCGCCCACCGCCAGCCACGCGGCGAAGTGCATGACCGAGGTCACGCCGCGCCGGCGGATCACCTCGCGCACGAGCGCCGTGTCGGCGATGTCCCCCAGCACGAGCTCCGCGCCGCCGACGGCCGCCCGGTGCCCCGCCGACAGGTTGTCGTAGACGACCACGTCCCGCCCGGCGCGCCGCAGCGCCTTGACGGCGTGGCTTCCGATGTAGCCGGCACCGCCGGTCACCAGCACCGCCCCCACGCTACCTCCCGATCGAGTGATACGTGAACCCGAGCGACTTCATCTGGCCGGGGTCGTAGATGTTCCGGCCGTCGAAGATGACCGGCCGGCGCATCAGGGTGCGCATACGCGCGAAGTCGGGCTCCCGGAACTCGTGCCACTCGGTCACGAGCGCCAGCGCGTCCGCCCCGGTCAGCGCGTCGTAGCTGCGCTCGGCGTACTTGATGCGATCGCCGAAGATGCCGCGCGCGATCGGCACCGCTTTCGGATCGTAGGCCTGCACCCCGGCCCCCGCCTCGAGCAGCTTCCCGATGATCGTGATGGCCGGCGCCTCGCGCATGTCGTCGGTCTTCGGCTTGAACGCCAGCCCCCACACCGCGATGGTCTTGTCCTTCAGGCTGCCGAAAAACGCCGCCATCTTCTCAACAAGCAGCGCCTTCTGAGCGTCGTTGACCGCCTCGACGGCGCCGAGGACCCGGAGCGGGCAGGACTTGTCGGCCGCGAACCGCAACATGGCCTTGACGTCCTTGGGAAAGCAGCTCCCGCCGTACCCGACACCCGGAAACAGAAACGACGGGCCAATCCGGCGATCCGAGGCGACAGCCCGGCGGACCTGGTCCACGTTCGCTCCGTACAGCTCGCAGACCCGCGCCACCTCGTTCATGAACGAGATCCGCGTCGCGAGCATCGCGTTAGCCGCGTACTTCGACAGCTCCGCGCTCGCACAGTCCATGAGCATGATCGGCGCGCCCGTCCGCGTAAACGGCGCGTAGAGCGCCGCCATCAGCTCCCGGGCTCTCGGGTCCTCCGCCCCGATCACGACGCGATCGGGCTTCATAAAATCGTCGACGGCGGCGCCCTGCTTCAGGAACTCGGGGTTGCTGACCACGCTGAACGGATGGGTGGTCTCGCGCCGGACGATCTCCCGCACGCGCTCGGCCGTGCCGACCGGCACCGTGCTCTTGTTGACGATCACCACGTACCCGTTCATGGCCCGGGCGATTTGGCGCGCGACGCTGAGCACGTGCTGGAGGTCCGCCGAGCCGTCCTCTCCCTGGGGGGTGCCGACGGCAATAAACACGATCGCGGCGTTGCGCACCGCCGCCGGCAGCGCCATCGTGAACGTCAGGCGCTTCTCAACCCGATTCCGGCGGACCAGTTCCTCGAGGCCGGGCTCGTAGATGGGGAGTTTCCCGCGCCTGAGCTTCCGGACCTTCGCCTCGTCGGTGTCCACGCACACGACGTCGTTGCCGAACTCCGCAAAACAGGCGCCCGCGACCAGGCCGACGTACCCGGTCCCGATCACCGCAAGCTTCATCTCCGCCGACTCCTCCCCGGGACCCGGCCCGGTCTTCAGGTGAAACGCTGTAACTTACCACAGGAACCAATAGCGGTCAAGTGCATGACTGACAAGGAGTTGGAGGCGGTCACCCCTCCTCCAAACCCACCTCAGCGGCGAATCGGGCTTGCGCTCGTTCCCACGTCAGGTTAGCTTCACCGGGTGCGGATCCTGTTGGACTACCGGCCGGCGCTCCGGGAACGGTCGGGCGTCGGGGAGTACGTCCATCAACTGACCCGGACGCTTGCCGGGGCCAACACAGGCGACCGGATTGTCGCGTTTTCGAGTTCCTGGCGGGACCGCGTCACCGGCGAGGCGCGGGCGGCGCTCGAACCGGCCGAGATCGTCGATTTGCGTCTGCCGGTGCGCGCGCTGACCCTCGCATGGCACCGGCTGGCGTGGCCGCCGATCGAGCTGCTGGCAGGGTCGCGATTCGATGTGGTTCACTCGCCGCACCCGCTGCTGCTGCCGAGCCGGCGGGCCGCCCAGGTGGTCACCATCCACGATCTTGACTTCCTGGTCCACCCCGAGCGCGTCAAGGCCGAGGTTCGCCGGGACTATCCCGTCCTGGTGGCACGCCACGCGCGCCGGGCAGATCGGATCATCGTCCCGTCGAGATACACGGCCGAGTTGGTCGAGCGCCTGTTGCACGTGCTGCCGGACCGAGTCAGCGTCTGCCCCGAAGGCGTGCCGGAGTGGTCCCCGCGCACCGGCGACAGAACGTCGGCGCGCCCGTCCGGCTACGTGCTCTTCGTCGGCACGCTCGAGCCGAGAAAGAACGTGCCAGGCCTGCTGGACGCGTACGGCCTGCTGCTCGCGCGGCGGCCTGGCGCCCCGCGCCTGGTCCTGGCCGGAAAGGTGCCGCCGGAGGCGGAGCGCTGGGTGCGCGATCTGCGCGGGTCGCCGCTCGACGGGCACGTTGAATACGCCGGCTATGTCGAGCCGGATGCCCGCCGCGATCTGTACGGCGATGCGGCCTGTCTCGTGCTGCCTTCGTTCGACGAGGGGTTCGGCTTGCCGGCGCTCGAGGCGATGTCGCTCGGTGTTCCCGTCGTCGCGTCCCGTCGAGGCGCGCTGCCCGAGGTTGTGGGCGACGCCGGGCTGCTGGTCGAGCCCGGCGAGCCCGGCGAGATCGCCGCGGCCATCGAACGCGTGCTGGCCGAGCCTGGACTGGCCGCCCGCCTGTCGGCGCTCGGCCGCGAGAGAGCTCGGCTGTTCACGTGGCGCACCTGCGCCGAGCTGACGCGCGAGGCGTACAGCCTCGCAATCGAGGCGTTCCGCCGAAGGACGGGCCGGCTGGCGGACGGCCTCCCGCTGCGCCCGTAGACTCCCATGCGGATTGGCATCGACGCGCGCGAGTTGTTCGGTCAGCCGACTGGCGTCGGACGGTACCTCGCCAATCTGCTCGTGGCCTGGTCGAACCAGCCCGAGGCCCACCGTCACATGTTCATGCTGTACGCGCCGGCAGGCGCGGCGCCGGGGGCGTTCGACCCGTCGCGCCTGAGCCTTCGGATCAGCGAACGGCCGGTGACTGGCGGCACGGGGTCCTACTGGGAGCAGGTGCGGCTGCCGCTGGCGCTGCGGCACGATCCGCCGGACGTGCTCTTCGCGCCGGGGTACACCGCGCCACTCGCGACGCCCTTGCCGATTGCGCTCACGATTCACGACGTGTCATTCATGGCGACGCCGGCCTGGTTTGCCGCACGAGAACGGCTCCGCCGGGGCCTGCTGACCCGACTGTCCGCACGCAAGGCCCGCGCGGTCCTGACCGAGACACGTTTCTCGCGAGGCGAGATCGTGCGCTGGCTCGGCGTGCCGGGCGAGAAGGTGCACGTGGTCCCGATCGGTGTCACGCTGCCCCGCTCGCTCGATCACGCCGCGCGCGAGAGGGACCTGAGCACGGGTGTGCGCGAACCGCTGGTGCTGTTCGTCGGGTCGATCTTCAACCGCCGTCATGTGCCGGACCTGATCAGGGCGTTTGCCGTGGTGGCCCGGGACGTGCGCGAGCTGCGGCTGGAAATCGTCGGCGACAACCGCACTCACCCGCGCGAGGATCTGAACGCGGTGGCGGCTGCCTGCGGCGTCAGCGGGCGGGTCGCTGTCAGAGCGTACGTTCCCGAGGAGACGCTGGCAGACCTCTACGGGCGCGCGGCCGTCTTCGGCTTCCTGTCCGACTACGAGGGTTTCGGCCTGACGCCGCTCGAAGCGCTCGCGAGCGGTGTGCCCCCCGTGGTCCTGGACACGCCCGTTGCCCGGGAGGTGTACGGCGATGCCGCCGTGTATGTGCCGCCCGGAGACCCCGCGGCGACCGCCGACGCTCTTCGGGCCCTGCTCATCGACGGCGACCTCCGACACTCGGTCCTGGAGCGAGCGCGGGCCGTGCTCGACCGATACTCGTGGGAGCGGGCCGGGCGCGAGACGTTGGCCGTGATCGAGTGCGCAGGCGGAGCGCCCGGGGCCGCTCGGGCCGATACTCCTGAGGCGCACACCAGGATGCGACGGTGACCGACCTCGCTATCATCATCGTCAGCTACAACGCCTGCGCGGATCTCGACCGATGCCTCCGCGCGCTCCACGATGATCCTCCGCTCGTCGCTCACGAGACTGTCGTGGTCGACAACGCCTCCGGTGACGGGTCGCCTGCCCTGGTCCGAGCCGCGTGGCCCGGTGTGCGGGTCATCGAGGCAGGCGGCAACCTGGGCTTTTCGCGCGCGAACAACCTCGGAATCCGCGCGACGGCCAGCGATCTGATCCTGCTGCTGAACAGCGACACCATCCCGGCGGGAGCCGCCATCGACCGGCTCGTGGCCGCCCTGCGCGCCCGCCCTGACGCAGCGATCGCGGGCCCGAGACTCGTTGACGGAGACGGCCGACCCGAGGTGTCGTTCGGCCGGACCTGGAGCCCCTTCAACGAGCTCCGTCAGAAGACGCTGGGCCGCCTCTACGACGCCGGCGTGCCCTGGGCCGCGTCGTGGGTCAGACGCCGGACCGCCCATCCGGGCTGCCCGGACTGGGTTAGCGGCGCGTGCCTGCTGGTCAGACGCGCGGACGCCGACGAGGTCGGCCTGCTCGACGAGCGGTTCTACCTGTACGGCGAGGATGTTGATTTCTGCGCCTCGATCCGCGCGCGCGGCCGGGCGGTGCTCTTCACCCCGTCGGCCGAGATCGTGCACCTGCGCGGCAGGTCGGTGCGGCAGGCCCCAGCGTCGGCTGAACGGCTCTACCGCATCAGCCACCTGGCGTTCTACGAGAAGCGCCACCCACGCTGGGCACCCTGGCTCCGCGCCTACCTCCGCGTGCGGGGTCGGCTGCCCGACGAGGCGGCCGGGACGAAGTCGAGGGCCTCACGCCGGCAGCCCCGAGTATGATAGAAGCGTGCGGATCGCGATTGACGCCCGCAAGCTCCACGACTTCGGCATCGGCACCTACGTCCGGAACCTCGTGCAGCAGCTCGCGCGGCTCGACCAGAACACCGAGTACATCCTGCTGTGCCGTGAGCCTGACGCAGGCTTTGCGGGACAACTCGGGGCGAACTTCCGGACGGTCGTCGAACGCGCGCGGCCGTACTCCGTGAGCGAGCAGTTCCGAATCCCGCTGGCGCTCATCCAGACGCACGCCGACCTGTTTCACGCTCCCCACTACGTGCTGCCGCCGCTCGTGCCGTGCCGGTCGGTCGTGACCATCCATGACTGCATCCACTTGATCTTCCCGCAGTACCTCCCGAGCCGGCTCGCGTATACGTATGCGCGGGCCTCGATCTGGGCCGCCATCCGGCGCGCGGAGCGGGTCCTCACGGTCTCCGAGGCGTCGAAGTCCGACATCCTCCGCTGTTTCGATGTTCCGTCCGAGAAGATCGTCGTGACGTACAACGCCATCGACGACAGGTTCCTGACCGAGCCGACCGAGGCCGACGTCGTGCGCGCGCGCGAGCGGTACCAACTCGCCGGCCCGTTTCTCCTCTACGTGGGGAACATCAAGCCGCACAAGAACCTCGAGCGTCTCATCGAGGCGTTCGACCGGGTGCGCCGGCAGGGGTTCGATCAGCTGACGCTCGTCATCATCGGCGACCAGATCACCAAGCTCCAGGGACTTCGGCGGGCCGTTCACCGCTACAAGCTGCACAAGCAGGTCAGGTTCCTGGGGTTCGTCGCGCCCGAAACCCTGAGCGTGCTCTACCGGCTGGCCCGGGTGTTTGTCTTCCCGTCGCTCTACGAGGGTTTCGGTCTCCCGCCGCTGGAGGCCATGGCCAGCGGCACCCCCGTGTTGTCGTCGAACGTCTCGTCATTGCCCGAGGTGCTCGGCGACGCAGCCTTGCTCGTGGACCCTTACAGCGCCGAGGCGATCGCCGACGGCATCATCCGCCTGCTGACCGACGAGGCGCTGCGCGCGACGTTGCACGCGCGGGGACTGGCGAAGGTCAGGGAGTACTCGTGGGAGGCCTCGGTCAGGAAGGTCCGCGACATCTACGAGGAGGTCGCCCAGCACGACTCGCTGGACGCCTTCCCGGGTTGACCGGCGCGACATGGACTCCGGCAGACTCCCCGAGCACGGCTCCCCCGAGGTGACGCGCGACCGACGCGCCGGTGTTCCGCCTCCGGAACTCCGCCTGCCCGTGGCTGCCTCTGCAGCGCTGCCGGCCGGCCTCCGCGTCGCGCTTGCGCACGACTGGCTGACCGGCATGAGAGGTGGTGAGAAGGTCCTCGAGGTGCTCTGCGACCTGTTCCCGCGCGCCGAGGTTTTTACGCTCGTGCACGTCCGAGGAACGGTGTCGCCGGCGATCGAGCGCCATCGAATCCACGCCTCGTTCGTCTCGTCGCTGCCGCTGGCGCGGCGGCTGTACCGTCACGCCCTGCCTCTGTTCCCCGTCGCGGTCGAGCAGTTCGACCTCGATCGTTTCGATCTGGTGCTCAGCACGAGCCACTGCGCCGTCAAGTCCGTGATTCGACGCGGGGACGCCTGCCATCTCTGCTACTGCCTGACGCCGATGCGGTACGTCTGGGACCAGTTCGACGCCTACTTCGGCCCCGCCCGGCTCGGCTCGGTGGCCTCCCGCGTGATGAGGCCCGTCGCACGCGCTCTGGCTCGGTGGGATGCGCAGACCGCGAACCGTCCCGACCGCTATGTCGCCATCTCTCAGTATGTTGCCAGCCGGATCCGGCGATACTATAATCGCGAGGCCGGCGTGGTGTACCCGCCGGTGGACACGGCCTTCTTTTGCCCCGACTCGACCGCGCCGGACGGCACGGCGCTGATTGTCTCGGCGCTGGTCCCTTACAAGCGGGTGGACCTCGCCATCGAGGCGTGCAGGCAGGCAGGCGTGCCGTTGCGCATCGTGGGCCAGGGCCCCGAGGCTGCACGGCTCCGCACCGTGGCACGATCCGGCGTCGAGTTCCTCGGGACCCTGTCGGACGAGGAGGTGCGGGCCGCGTACCGGCGGTCCAGCGTCGTGCTGCTGCCGGGGGAAGAGGACTTCGGCATCGTGCCGCTGGAAGCCCAGGCCTGCGGGCGCCCTGTGGTGGCGTTGGGGCGTGGCGGCGCGCTGGAGACCGTCATCGACGGCGTCACCGGCGTCCTCGTGCCGGACCCGTCGGTCGACTCATTGGCTGAGGGGATGGCGCGGGCGCTCTCCGGCAGGTTCGACGCCGCCGTGATCCGGCGTCATGCCGAGCGGTTCGGGCGCGAGCGGTTCGTCGCGCAACTCACCGCCGTTGTCGAGGAGACGCTGGCGGGCCGGGCAGGATCGCGGCGATGGTGAAGCGCTACACGCGGTGGTTGACGCCGTTCTACATCTCGACCGACGCCGCGCTCGCGGCGGCCGCGTTCGTGCTGGCCTACCTGCTGCGGTTCGAGACCACCCTCATCCCGGTGACGAAAGGGCTCCCGCCGTTCCGCCAGTACGTCAACGTCCTGCCCCTCATTGCCCTGCTGGTTCCCTTCGCCTATTACCTTCAGGGCCTGTACCGCGTGCGGCGCGGGCGATCGCGCGTCGACGACTTCTTCGCCGTGCTGGTGGGAACCGTCCTCGCGGTCGTCCTGGGCATCGTGACGACGCTGTACATTCAGACGTACGTGGTCACCGGCGAGTTGAAGGCGCGCGGGGCCTTCGAGGTGTCGCAGGCGGTCTGGGCCCTGTTTCTCGTGCTCAACGTCACCCTGACGTATGCCTCGCGAGAGCTCGTCCGGCAGGCCCTCGAGCGGCGGTTCCGCGCCGGCATCGGCCTGAAGCGCATCCTCGTGGCCGGCGCCGGCGACCTGGGGAAGCTGGTCGCGGATCGGATCATCGAACACCAGGAACTCGGGTACCGCGTCGTCGGCTTCATCGACGACCGAGCCGGCGGGGATCACCTCGGCTACCGCGGGCTGCCGCTGCTCGGGACGCTGTCCGAGGCGGGCGACATTGTCCAGCGCGAGAGGATCGACCAGCTCTACGTGGCGCTGCCGCTCGACGAGCACGTCAAGATGCTCGACGTCATCGACACGGCGAGCCGTGAGCTGCTGGACATCAAGGTGGTGCCGGACCTGCTTCAGGTCATCGCGCTCAAGGCGCGCCTGGAAGACCTCGACGGCGTTCCGATCATCAACATCACGGACGTTCCCCTGCAGGGGTTCAACAGCGCTCTCAAGCGGGCGCTCGACCTGGCGCTGTCGGCCCTGGCGCTGATCGTGCTGGCCGTCCCGTTCGTCATCATCGGCGCCATCGTCCGCCTGACGTCGCCCGGGCCCGTCTTCTACCGCCAGGAGCGGATGGGCCTGGACGGCAAGCGGTTTGTCGTTTTTAAGTTCCGGTCGATGCGGGCGGGCGCCGAGGAGGAAACGGGGCCCGTGTGGGCGAGCCAGGATGACCCGCGCTGCACGCCGTTCGGCCGCTTTCTGCGCCGCTACGACCTGGACGAGCTGCCGCAGCTCTGGAACGTCTTTAAGGGCGAGATGTCGGTCGTCGGCCCGCGCCCCGAACGTCCCTACTTCGTCCAGCAGTTCAAGCACCGGTTCCCGCAGTACATGCTTCGGCACAAGGTCAAGTCGGGGATCACCGGCTGGGCCCAGGTGAACGGCTGGCGCGGGAACACCTCGATTGAGAAGCGCATCGAGTACGACCTGTACTACATCGAGAACTGGTCGGTGCGCCTCGACCTGAAGATCCTCTGGCTGACGCTCGTCAGAGGCCTCCTCAAGCACGCCTACTGATTGTGCCCGGTGCGCGCCGCATGCCGGAGGGGAAGCGGGCCGTCACCACCCGCGTACTGCCGCACCCAGACCTACTGACGGCGGGACTGCGACGCTCCGGCGTCTTCGACACGCGCCTGGGGCTGGTTGATGATGCGGGCGGCGTGAGCGATGTAGTGGAAACCCGAGAACAACGTGATGGCGAGCGCCGCGTACACACCCACATCGACGAGGACGGATCGGCGTTCCAGGTAGTTGAACAGAATCACCACGCCGCAGGTGACGATGTAGACGCCGGTTGCCAGCTTGCCGTAGACCGACGGCATGAACGTCCGGCCTCCCACGGCCAGGTTCACGATGGCCACGGTCAGCACGATGACAACGTCGCGGCTGATGACGAGCACGGTGAGCCAGAGCGGAAACCGGTTCACCATCCCCGTGTTCGGGATGGTCAGCACGACAAACGCCGACACGAGCAGCAGCTTGTCCGCCATCGGGTCGAGCCAGGCGCCGAGGCTCGTGCGCTGCCGGGCGACCCGCGCGATCAGCCCGTCGAGCGCGTCGGTTACCCCGGCAAGGCCAAAGGCCACGAGCGCCCACCCCGGCCTGTTGTACAGGACGAGCAGGACGAAGGCCGGGATCAGCAGCATGCGGACCAGCGTCACCTGATTGGCGACGGTCAGCGTGCTCATCGGCTCAGCGCCTCCACACGCGCCACGACGCCGGCGGCCTCGGCCCCACTGACAGGGCGCGCCGGCTCGAACCGCCCCCCATCGACGAGCGGCATCACCCCGGCTGTAACCACCAAAGCCGCGGCGGCGTAGCTCAGGTGCGCCGGGGGCAGATCCGCGATGACCGGACGGCCCGCCTGCCACTCCCGCAGGCGCCCCGGGTGCGACAGGCTCACCAGCTGCAGCAGGCGGCCCGTCACGACCGCGAGGTCGGCGCGCCGCAGCGGCTCGGCCGGTTGAAACGTGTGATTGGGGAACACCTCCATCACGCCGGCTCGGGTCACGGAGAGAATCCAGCGGGCTGCCCAGTGATCGCGGCTATCCGTGATGACCGCGGCCGGTTTCGGCGGCGCCTCTCGCAGGACGCTCTCGAGCCTGACACCCACCAGAGCCGCCAGCTCTCCCCTCGTGATCTGCCGTCGGTCCTCGATCGCGCGGAACTCGCCGGGCAACACCGCAAGCGTCGCCAGTCGCCTCACGCGCGCGAGCCGCTCGCCGGCTGCGGCCCCGGGTTCAATCTCGGCCGCCCTGGCGTAGGCCGTGCCGGCGCCGTCATAGTCCTCACGTGCTTCGAGGATCTCGCCAATCGCGGTCCACGACGCCGCATCGGAAGCATCGAGGCCGACTGCGCGGTGGAGCTGACCCAGCGCGGCATCCACGTCGCCCTGGCGCCGAGCGACCGCGGCAAGCTCGCGGTACAGAAACCCGCTGTCGGGCGACGCGGCAATGGCCTGCTCATACGCCTGGCGCGCCTCGTCCAGGCTGCCGGCGGCTGAGGCGCGCCGCGCCCGGTCCAACAGGTCCTGCTGGACGCGGAGGGTGACCACCTCGACGCGGCGGCGCACATCGGCAAGCGACGGGTCGCGCTCGAGCGCCACCTGGAAGCTGCCGAGCGCTTCCAGCGGCCGGGCGGCCCCGAGCAGCGCCTCTCCGCGTCCGACCAGGGCGGGAACGTACCCCTTCTCCTGCTCGAGCGCCCGGTTGAACTCGGCCAGAGCGGGCGTGAAGGCGCGCTGCGCCAGCCGGACATACCCCAGACCCGCAATGGCCGGGTAGAAGGAGGGAGCCTGCCGCAACGCTTGCGTGAAGGCGCGCTCCGCGTTGCGCAGGTCACCGGATTGCAGCAACTGCCACGCGCGCTCGTGTCGACTGACGGTCTCAGCGTCACCGAGGCCCTGCGGGGCCAGAGGCTGGACGAACTCCGGGAACCGCGGGGCCAAGTCCACGGCGACGGGCACGACCCTGGATGCGCACGCCCCGAAGGCACACACCATGACGGCACACGGCACAACTGCCGCCATCGTCTGTGCGGCGCGTTCCCACGTCTCGTTCCGATGATGCCGTCTCATCGCAGTGACCCGGTGGCGTCCGGCGGGGCGGGCACAAACCGGCCGATCAGCCGCCTCGGCACGTCGGCCTCGATCGACACCCTTCCCCGGCTCGTGAGGTACCGGATGACGCGGGCGTGCCGGTACAACTGGCTGATCTTCTCGCGGTCGGCCTGCACGTCCGGATCGAAACCCACTGTAACACGGCAGGTGTCCAACCCCAGCCGCGCCGCGATCGTCTCGACGAGGTCGCGACATCCGTCGCCCGTTGCCGCAGAAACCAGCCATCCTTCCGGCCAGGCTCGTTCGAGGCGGCTGCGCTCCTCGGCCCCCAGCTGGTCGCACTTGTTCATCACGTCGAGCACGGGCACATCGGCGGCGCCGACTTCGTCAAGCACCGCCCGCACGGCCGCCATTCGCCGCTCCCGGCCGTCGCGGGCCGCGTCGACGACGTGCAGCAGCAGGTCGGCTTCCGCCACCTCTTCGAGCGTCGCTCGAAAGGCCGCAACCAACGCATGCGGCAGCCGGTCGATGAAGCCCACGGTGTCGGACAGCAGCAGCTCACGGTGATCCGCCACTCGCACGCGGCGGACCAGCGGATCGAGTGTCACGAAGAGGGCGTCGGAGACCTCCGCCGATTGCCGCGTCAGCCGGTTAAAGAGCGTCGTCTTGCCCGCGTTGGTGTAGCCGACCAGCGCGACGGTCGGCACCGCCCCTTTCCGGCGGCGCTCTCGAAGCTGCGACCGACGCCGCCGCACGAGGTCCATCTCACGCTGGATGGCCGCAATCCGCTGGCGAATCCGCCGGCGATCGGTTTCGAGCTTCGTTTCTCCGGGACCGCGCGTGCCAATCCCGCCGCCCAGACGCGACAGCGCCGCGCCGGCGCCGACCAGCCGCGGCAGCAGGTACTTCAGCTGCGCGAGTTCCACCTGCCACTTGCCCTCGCGGGTCCGGGCGCGCGCCGCGAAGATGTCCAGGATGAGCTGCGTCCGATCGATCACAGCACGGCCGAGGCGGTTTTCGATCTGCCGAAGCTGCGCGGGCGTGAGTTCGTTGTCGAAGACAACAAGATCGACCGAGGCCTCGTCGCACGCCTCGGCGAGCTGGGCGATCTTTCCGCTGCCCAGGAAGGTGGCGGCGTCCGGGCGTGGCCGCTCCTGAATGACGCGGAGGACGACCTCGGCTCCCGCCGCCGCCGCCAACCCGGCCAGCTCGTCCATCGATCGCTCGGCGTCCGGCCGGGTCATCGCCGATCCTCCGGCCAGACCCACGAGGGCTGCGCGCTCGCGTTGCGGATGGGAAGAGGGGCGCATCAGGGGATCGCCAGCGATTCTAGCACGCGCCTCCACGCGACCGCCCCTGCGCGCACGAGCAAGGGCTCCGCGCCCGTCACGTCGACCAGTGTCGATGGCAACCCGCCTGGCGCCGGCCCCGCGTCGAGCACCACATCCACCGCATCGCCCAGCGTGCGCTCCACCTGATCTGGCGTCACCGGCGCGGGCTCCCCCGCACGGTTGGCGCTCGTCGCGGTCAGCACGAATCCCACGGCCGCCGGCAGCGCCCGGGCGACCGGATGGCTGGAGACCCGCACGGCGACGCGGCCGGTCGTGCTGTGCAGCGCCGCGGCCAGCTCCGCCGGCGCGTCGACAATAAGGGTCAACGGCCCCGGCCAGAACTGGCGTGCCAGCCGCCGTCCCACCTCCGGCAAGACGCCGATCACGGCATCTATCTGCGAGACGTCCGCTGCTACGAGCCCGAGCGGCTGCCCTGGCCGACGTTGCTTGATTCGATAGAGCGCGTCGACGGCCTCGCGGCGCCGAGGATCGACGGCCAGCCCGTAGAACGTCTCAGTCGGGCACGCGATCACGGCGCCGGAGAGGATAGCCGCGGCAGCGCACTCGAGCGCCGCCGGATCGAGACGCGTGGCATCGAGGTGGATGCGGGGCATGAGTCCGGGCGGCCTTTCCGCCTTCAACACTGTATCTCGCCTGACGCTGCTGCGGTAAGATGAACGTTTTCGGAGGCTGCGTGAGACTGGCTCGAACCCTCGCGGTTGTGACCGCGCTCGTGCTGATCGGCTGCGCCCTGCCGGCGTCCGCATCGGCGTCCCCTGAGGCAGTTGCCGCCGTCGCGGGGCAGGCGCAGCCTGCCGTCGTCAGCGCCGCGCCCGCTGTCCCGCACACAGCCCCGGACCTGCAGGAGGAACTCGGCGCGCGTCTGTCGTTCTGGTCGGTCGTGCCCTTCGTGCTGATCCTCCTCGGCATCGCGGTCATCCCGTTGATCCACGGGGGGTGGTGGGAGTCGCACATCAACAAGGGCCTCGTCAGCACGCTGTGTGCGTTGCCCGTCCTTGCGTATCTGCTGAACCAGGGGCCGATCGGTATGGAGGTCCTGGCGGAGGTTCTCCATGAGTACTACGCGTTCATTGTCCTGCTGATTGCCCTCTTCACGATCTCGGGCGGCATCTTCCTCGAGGGCGATCTGAAGGCCACCCCGCTCGTCAACACGACTTTTCTCGCGCTCGGCGCGCTCGTCGCCAGCTTCATCGGCACGACCGGCGCGGCCATGCTGCTCGTCCGTCCTCTGCTCAAGACCAACAGCGAACGGACGCACACAACGCACGTGTTCGTCTTCTTCATCTTCCTCGTCGCGAACATCGGCGGCGCGCTGCTGCCCGTCGGCGATCCTCCCCTGTTTCTCGGGTACCTGTACGGCGTCCCGTTCTTCTGGACGTTGCGGGCCCTGTGGCCGGCCTGGCTCAGCGTCGCGTCGGTCCTCCTCATCGTCTTCTACGTCTGGGACACATATGCGTACTCCCGGGAGCCCGCTTCCGCCATCAGACGTGACGCCGCCCGGCAGGCCGGCCTGAAGCTCCACGGGCGGGGCAACTTCGTGCTGCTGGGCGGCGTGCTGCTGGCGGTCATCTTTCTCCGGCGGCACGACCTGGCAGGCGGGACCACCCTCGATCTGTCCTGGATGCAGCAGCCGGTCATGCTGCTGCTCGCCCTGATCAGCTTCTCCATCGATTACCGCAGCAAGGATCGCGCGCACAGAGCCGCCCGACACGCGCACCAAACGCCCCGCGACCACAACCGCTTCACCTTCGCGCCGATGATCGAGGTCGCGGTGCTCTTCTTCGGGATCTTCGTGACCATGATCCCGGCCGTCTGCCTGCTCAAGGCGTACGGCGCCCGGAGCGGCGTGACCGAGCCGTGGCAGTTCTTCTGGCTGACCGGCGGCCTCAGCTCGTTTTTGGACAACGCCCCGACCTACGCGACGTACTTCGCGCTCGGCCAGGGGGTGACGAAAGGACTCCTGGCAGCGGATCCCGGACTGGCGGTCGTGGCCGCGAAGACCGGCCCGATTGCGTGGGAGATCCTCGTGGCCGTTTCGCTCGGGGCGGTCTTTATGGGCGCCAACACCTACATCGGCAACGCGCCGAACTTCATGGTCCGGTCGATCTGCGAGGAGGCGCGGGTGCGGATGCCGAGCTTCTTCGCATACATGGCGTACTCCGGGCTGGTGCTGCTGCCTACCTTCGTCCTGGTCATGTGGATCTACCTGATGTGAGACGACGGCGCGGGCGTTGCGCGGCCTGCGCGCCGGAGGTTCGCAGATGACCCGCCGGAAGAGAACCCCTCCGCGACGCCTCCCGCGCGTGCCGCTGCCCCGCCAGCGAGGCGGCGCGCACGCCGACAAGACGCGCCTGCCGGCCCGCAAGCAGAAGCACAGGAAGCCGCCCGGGGCGGAGGAGGCCTGAGCCTGCCGGGCCGGCACACCCGTGTGGGATCAGGCGTCTTCGGTTGCCGGCGCCACCGTGTCGCCGCCCGTCTCGATCATCAGCCGCCGCACCGCCGCCACCAGTGCGACCATGAGCGCGACGTCGCAGACGAACACGGCCCGGAGATCGATGCTGCTGATCACGCCGCTCACCATCGGGCTCAGGGCGATCCCCGCGAGCGCCGACGAAGAGAGCACGCCGAACGCCGTCCCGTGCACGCCCTCCGGAATCACCTGGCCGCCCGCCGTATAGGCTGCCGTCAGCGCGGCGCCGATTGCCGTGCCGAAAACCCCGAACGCCACGCCGAGCACGACGACGTTCGGGACGACTGCCATGGCCGCGACCGCTGCCGCCGCCAGGGCCGCACCCCCAGCCACGACGCCGCGCGCCGTCATCCGCCGGAGGAGCCGGCCGCAGAAATGGTGCCCGATGGCCGCCGTGCACGCCAGGACCGATGACAGGATCCCGGTCGCCAGCGCAACGCGGCCGGGGGCCAGGCCGATCCCCGCCAGGTAGAGCGGGAGGATCGGCCCGAAGCTGCGGTCGACGAACTGCAGCCCCAGCAGCACGCCCATCAGCAGCACGAAGTTGGGGAAGCGCACGACGTCGAGCAGGCGTACGCGCGCCACGGGCCGGTCCTCGAGCCGGTTGCGCGCGGGCCGCTCCCGGTACCCGGCCAGCACCAGCACGAACGCCGCCCCGTAGATGGCAGCGGCGACGAAGAACGCGGACCGGAGGCCGACAAGGCCGGCGATGAGGCTGCCGAGGACGGGGCCCAGTGTCGGCCCGAGCCGCTGCGCGGTCTGCACCATCCCGATGGCCTGCGCCATACGATCACGCGGCGCTGATTCGGCGGCCATCGCCAGCGTCAGCGCGCCGTATCCGGCGAAGAGCCCCTGGACGGCTCTGAGCGCGAAGATGTGCCACGGTTTCGAGACCAGCGCCATGGCGGCCATGATCACCACGAAGCTCAGCAGCGATCGTTCGACCATGAGCTTCCGCCCGAACCGATCAGCCACGCGTCCCCACACGGGCGACAGCAGCGCCGTGACGGCTGGCGTGACGCCGAGGCTCAGGCCGGACCAGATCGCGATCTGGCCGGCCCCGGTCACGCCAAGCTCGCTGATGTAGATCGGGAGAAACGGCATCACCAGGGTGAAGCCGGTAAAGCCGACGAAGCTGGCAGCTGTGACGGCAAGCTGATTGCGGCGCCACGATACGGGCGGAAGCGGTGCGGGCGCGGCGCGTGAAGTCGGCGGTCTCGACACGGAAGCAGGGTCAGGCGACAGGGCGTGACGGCCTCAGCGGCTCGGCGCGACGTCGTTCCGGGCGCTTTCCTCCGGGCCCCACCACGCGACGACGCGATCGCCTCGCTTGAGGCCGAGCGTGTCAGCAGCGCTGCCCTCGTGCCGGGCCAGTTCCAGGTGATCGCTGCTGCCGAAGAGCGCCGCCACTTCGTCGGCGGCGATCTCGGCGTAGGTCTCGACCAGGCCGGAGAGAGAGACCCGTTCGGCGCGAATCCGGGGCCTGCCGGCGCCCGCGGCCTCGGCCCATGCCGCGCGGCTGATCGAGGTGACGATGTTGCCGAATCGATCGATCCGCGTGACTTCCCCCTCGACGGCCCCGCGCCGCACCACCGGCCGCGGCAGCGGCAACCGGACGGACTCGGGCACGGCGGGCCCGAGCGCACCGATGTCCAGGCCGTTGGCCAGCCACGCGGCCGCCGGCGCGAAGCGGTCGCGCCCCTCAAAGGTCCGGCTGATCACGCGGCGCGCATACCGATCCTCGGCCAGCGCCACCCGACTCGCGGCCGGCGATTCCTCGAGCACTGCCGTCAGCACGCCGTTGTCCGGGGCGACGAAGAGTCGATCGGCGGCCGCGACCGCAATCGCCCGCCGCGCCGTCCCCACCCCGGGGTCGATGACCGCCAGAAACACCGTGCCGGCCGGGAACGACCGGTAACACGCCGCGAGCTCGAGGGCGCCGCCGAGCACGTCATGCGGCGCGACGGCGTGGCTGATGTCGACCAGCGTGGCCTCCGGACAGATTCCCAGCATGACGCCCTTCATCGAGGCGACGTAGTGATCCTGCAGGCCGAAGTCGGTGAGCAGCGCGATCACGGGACGGGTCATGGACGTCTCGGCGACCGGAGGTCGAGCCCGCCACCGGCCAGGTACGCGGGCTTCTTGAAGAGAATCTCCCGCACGTTGGTCTTCAGCAGGAACGAGTCCGACACGCGCAGCCCCTCGAAGAGCTTGATGACGTCGCGGTTCTGCAGCCCGCCCTGCCTGACGCGGGAAGCGGAGTACCGCCGTTCGGCCAGCGTCGCCTGGTCGACCACCACGCGTTTGACGAAGAATGCTTCCTGCTCGGGGGCCGGGTGGAAGAAGCCGAGAAGCGCGCCGTTGACGCTCAGGACGCGGGTGAGCTCGGCGGCAACGGCCTGGGCCGCGTCGTGCTCGAGGTAGTCGAGCAGATCCCAGCACAGCACGCCGTCAACGCTCGCCTCCGGCAGCGCGAGACGTTGTCGCGCCTCCGTCAGGAACAACCCGGGCTGCCCCGCGCGGACTGCGCGCTCGAGGTCGGCGAACAGATCGAGCACGTGCACCTTGCAGCCGAGCTGCTCGCCGAAGTAGGCCACGTTGGCGCCCACGACCGGCCCAACATCGAGCACCACAGGCGCAGGCCGGGCAGCAAGGGAGGCAATAAACTTCTGAAACGCCTTCGTGTGAGACACCGGCTCGAGCTCGACGTGGCGATCAGCCTCGACGGCTGCCGTCGCGTCGCCCGGGCTCCGACGCCCGAACCGGTCAAGCCACCCCACGGCGACCCGCCCCTTTCCGCCGGCAGGCCACAGGGCCCGGATGCGTACGTGCCGTGCCCGGGCTCGACGAAAATGCGGCGCGCCCGCGGGTCCGATGGCCTGCCAGTGTCAGTGTCGTTATGTGCGTCCGGGTGTGGCCGGCGCCGGTCCAGCGGGGCCGGCCGGCTTGATCTCCGCCGCAGGAGGCGCAGCCGGGCGGGCCGGCTCCGGCTTCCGCTGCATGTCCACGCTGCCACGGAAATGCGCGCCTTCGGCAATCGCCACGCGCGGCGAGACAATGTCGCCTTCAACCGATCCGTTGTCGCGGATGTCCACCTTCTCGCTGGCCGTCACGTTTCCAGTCACGTGTCCCAGCACGACAACCGACTTCGCGAAGACCTGCGCCTTGATCCGGCCGTTGGGCCCGATCGTCAGCACGTGGTCACGCAACTCGATCTTCCCCTCGACCTGCCCTTCGATGGTCAGATCCTCGCTGCCGTTCAGCTCGCCCTTGACGATGATTGACTTGCCGATGTTCACGAGGTCCTTCTCCATTTGCCGTCTGCTCTCAGTCTCCGGCGCGCGCGCGCCGGGTGCTCCGATCGAGGTACTGACTGGGGCAGGCTGCGGCTGCACACCCGGTGGTGGCCCGGCGGGCGGCCGCACGCCTTCATCGCGCTTCCACATCATGGCCTCCGACTGTGCCGGCTGCCGTGGGGACACCGCCGCACCAGTGCCGCGTATCCGCCGCGTCAGAACCGGCGCCCCGACAGTATACGGGACCCTTCCCAAGTTGTCTAGTCCTTATGTTGCTGAGGTTTAGCGTGAATGTTATGATCCAGAAACCGCCGCGCAATCCAGGAGGTACGGACCGGCGCCGCCACCCCCGGTGAGCGGGGGCAGACAGGCGGCAGACCGAGGGATCCATGCGTGTGGTCGTAGCGATGTCAGGCGGCGTGGACTCGTCGGTGGCAGCTGCCCTGCTGATCGAGGCAGGGCATGAGGTCATCGGCTTGTCGATGCGGCTCTCCGATCAGCCGGGCGGCGCCTCCGGCACCGGCTCGTTCGGCACGCCGAGAGGTCTCTGCGACGCGCGCCGTGCCGCGTCGGCGCTAGGCGTGCCTCACAGGGTCGTCGATCTCACACGCCGGTTCGAGGAGCACGTCGTCGCCGGTTTCGTCCGTGAGTACCTCGACGGCCGCACCCCGCTGCCATGCGCCCGATGCAACAGCGAGCTGAAGTTCGTCGCGCTGCTCGAGGCGGCCGGTGAAGTTGGCGCCAGCCACGTGGCCACCGGGCACTATGCTCGGGTCGAGGCCGACACCGCGAACAGTCGGTTCACCTTGAAGCGCGGCGTTGACCCGGAGAAGGACCAGTCGTTCTTCCTGTTCGCGCTGACGCAGATGCAGCTGGCGCGCGCCGTCTTCCCCCTGGGCACCTGGCGCAAGACCGAAGTGCGACGCTACGCGCGCACGCGCGGCGTACCGGTTGCCGACAAGCCGGAAAGCCAGGAGATCTGTTTCGTGCCCGACAACGACTATGCGGCGTTCGTTGCACGGCGCGCGCCGCTGGCCGACCGCAGCGGTATCATCGTTGACGCCGGGGGGCGCGTGCTCGGACGCCACGATGGCGCGCACCACTTCACCGTCGGCCAGCGGAAAGGGCTGCGGGTTTCCGGTCCGTCCCCGCTCTACGTGCTGAGGATTGATGCAGCGAGCCGCACCGTGCTGGTCGGGCCCCGGTCAGCACTCGGGCGGACCTCCCTCACGGCGTCGGGGGTCAACTGGATCTCCGGCAATCCCCCTTCCGGCCCCCTCTCCGTCACCGCTCAGATCCGCTCGCGGCATCCTGCAGCCTCCGCCCGCGTCGAGGCCGTTGGAGGCGACCGCGTCGCTCTGGTGTTTGACGAACCGCAGCCCGCAATCACCCCGGGGCAGGCGGCCGTCTGGTACGACGGCGACGAGCTGCTGGGAGGCGGATGGATCGATTGAGGTCAGGCCTGATTCTGGAGGTACCGCTCCGCGTCGATGCCCGCCATGCATCCCGAACCAGCCGCCGTGACGGCCTGTCGATAGACGTGGTCCTGGACGTCGCCGCACGCAAACACGCCCGGTACGGCGGTCGAGGTGCCGCCGCGGGTCACGAGGTACCCGTTCGCATCCATCTCGAGGTGCCCGGCGAAGAGCGCGGTGTTCGGCGTGTGACCGATGGCAACGAAGAGGCCGTCGACGGCCACCTCGTCCAGATCGCCGGTCCTGGTGTTCTGCAGGACGATCGCGCTGACGGTGCCCCGCTCGACGTCACGGATGTCGGCGACCACGCTGTTCCACCGGACCCGAATCTTCGGGTTTGCGAGGCACTTCTCCTGCATGATCTTCGACGCCCGGAACGCGTCACGCCGGTGCACCAGCGTCACCTGGGAGGCGAACCGGGTCAGGAAGATGGCCTCCTCCAGCGCCGAATCCCCGCCGCCGACAACGGCAATCGGCCGATTGCGGAAGAAGTACCCGTCACAGGTGGCGCACGTGGACACGCCGTGCCCCATCAGTCGTCGCTCGGCAGCGAGGCCCAGCAGGCGCGCCGAGGCCCCTGTGGCCACGATCACGGTGCGGGCCGTGTAGGTGGCCTCAGCCGTCTGGACCTGAAACGGCTTCCGCCCGAAGTCCACGTCGGTGACATGCCCCTGGATTACCTCGGCGCCGAAACGTTCCGCTTGCGCGCGCATCTCGCCCATGAGCTCCGGTCCGAGAATCCCGTCACGGAAGCCCGGGAAGTTCTCCACGGTCGTGGTCATCATGAGCTGCCCGCCCGCCTCCAGCCCCTCGATGACGAGCGGCCGCAGGCTCGCACGGGCGGAATAGATTGCCGCCGTCAGCCCAGCCGGACCAGACCCCAGAATGATGACGTTGCGCACGTCGGACATGAGCAATTGACTCCCCTCGAGCCGGCAAGCCGTTGCGGTCCCGCCGCCTCGACGGAGAAGCTGTCCTACTGGCCGGCCACAGGCTGCAGGTGCGGCTCCAGCATCCGCTTAAGGTCTTCCTTCGCGACGAGGCCGACGATCGACTCCACCAACTCCCCGTTCTTGAACAGCAGCAGCGTCGGGATGCCTCGGATGCCGAAACGCCCCGGCGTCATCGGATTGTCATCCACGTTCATCTTCGCCACCACCAGGCGCCCGCCCAGCTCGGTGGCCAGCGCATCGACGATCGGACCGAGACGTTTGCAGGGGCCGCACCACTCCGCCCAGAAGTCAACCAGCACCGGCAGCGACGCCTGGCGGATGGACTGGTCGAAATCGCTGTCGGCCAATGTCTGAATGTTGTTCGATGCCATCGTAGCTCCTCGCCTCTCGTTTGGTGCCCTTCTTCAGATTCACGCGAGCCCCGCCTGGTTTCAGACGGGGCGTGCCAGCGCCGCCCGCCCGGGCCCCGCCGCTCCACGGCGGGCCAGCCGCGTCGCCTGATCGTACACCCGTACGTACTGGCGTGCCGATGCGTCCCACGAGAAATCCGCCTGCATGCCAGCTGTCTGCTGGACGCGCCACGCCGTCGGCTGTGCGTAGGCAGCCAGCGCGCGCTCGAGGGCGCTCACGAGCGCCTCGGGAGTGTAGTCCTCGAACTTGAAGCCTGTTCCCGTGCGTGTCTCCGGATTCCAGTCCGACACGGTGTCGTCAAGTCCCCCGGTCGCGCGCACCACCGGGATTGTCCCGTACCGAAGCGCGTACATCTGGCTCAAGCCGCAGGGCTCGAAGCGCGACGGCATCAGGAACAGATCGGCCCCCGCAATGATCAGGTGGGCGAGCCGGTCATCGAACCCGATCCGGACACCCACGCGAGTCGGCTGCTCCGATGCGAGCGCCAGCCACTCGCGCTCGTACCGCGGGTCGCCGCTGCCGAGCAGGACGAAGGCGGCCGGCAGCGCCAGCAACCGGGCGGCTGACGCCGACAGCAGGTCGAAGCCCTTCTGATCCACCATGCGCGAGACCATGCCGACGAGCGGGCGCGCGAGCGACGTCTCGTCAGCCGAGAGGCCCAGCACCTCCAGCAGCGCCCGTTTGGCAGCTCTCTTCCCGTCGAGCGCAGCTGCACTGTACCGCACCGGCAGATACTCGTCGGTCGCCGGGTTCCAGACCGTCGTGTCGATGCCGTTCGGAATGCCGACAAGCGTCTCGGCACGGCTGGAGAGCAGGCCTTCGAACCCGAAGCCGGAGCCTGCCGTCTGGATCTCCCGGGCGTACCGCGCGCTCACCGTCGTGATGACATCGCTGAAGCGGATGCCGGCCTTGAGAAAGCTCACCTGACCCCAGTACTCAATCCCCTCAACCGTAAACAACGAGCTGGGAAGATCCAGGGCCGACAGCCACGCCGGCGGGAACAGGCCCTGGTACGCGAGATTGTGAATCGTGAACACGGTCGGCACGCCGGAGAGCAGCGGGTGATCCGCGTAGGCCGTGTTCAGGTATAGCGGCGTCAGGCCGGCCTGCCAGTCGTGCGCGTGGACGACGTCGGGCCGCTCGCCTGACGCGATCGCCACCTCGAGCGCGGCTCGGCCGAGAAACGCAAATCGTCTCGCATTGTCTGCGTAGTCGCCGTCGCCGGTGCCGTACAGGTGCTCGCGGTCGAACAGTTCCGGACAATCGACGACAACGGCTCGCACGCCGTCACCCGCCAGATGTTCGGACAGCCCCCCGCTAAACCGGTCCGGGCCGAGCGCGACCAGCACGCGGCCGACCGGCCGGCCGGCAGGGGTGGCCCGATACCGCGGCAGCACGACGGTCACGCGGTGACCGAGCCCGCCGAGGGCCAGCGGCAGCGCCCCGGCCACATCGGCCAGTCCGCCGGTCTTGGCGAACGGCGTCGCCTCCGGCGTCACGAACAGGACCGAACGGGAATCGGCGGGCACGATGGTGGCCTCTCAGGCTGTACGACCGCCGGCGGGGGGGGGGGGGGGGGGCGGGCCCCCCCCCCCCCCCCCCCCCCCCCCCCCCCCCCCCCCCCCCCCCCCCCCC
>JAEAME010000682.1_pt1 | contig 31126 bp, 21 predicted proteins | sample 8958731 | NCBI WGS metagenome assembly JAEAME01 (sample SAMN16933194, study PRJNA681113) | bioreactor sludge metagenome | isolation source: anerobic bioreactor sludge (Control) | place: India:Bengaluru | collected 2018-10-24
GTTACTCCGGCATCTCCCGCAGGAAGAAAGATCCAACCAAGGGGTGGTGTAACGACCTGGCCTTTTTCGTCCAGTAAATTACCGTTTGCTGCAAGGGTCACAATACGCGATTGCCCGTTCATCATATGCTTAAATTCAAATTTTCAACCTGCATTCGCTTTATCCGAATGAATTATAAAGGTGCAAAACTAAGAAAGAATGTGCAATTAAATTTATATTTTTGTGCTAAATAATAAGTAAATAAGCAAATGAATAGCTTTAAGGTAGTTAAGACGAAGGAGGCAAGCATGGATGCCTTCGACCTCAAGAACAAATGGATGTTGGTTACAGCCGCAAAATCCGATGGTAGTGTGAATACGATGACGGCCAATTGGGGTGGGTTGGGTATTATGTGGAACAAGGAGGTGGCGTATGTTGTAATTCGTCCCCAACGATTTACAAAAGAATTTGTAGATGAGGCTACTACATTTACACTAACCTTTTTTGCCGAAGATTACAAAAAGAAGGCGCTGACTTACCTGGGTAAGGTGTCGGGCAGAGACGAAGATAAAATAGCGAAAGCGGGACTTACAATCTGTAAGGATGAAGAAGGTGTTCCTTATTTTGCTGAAGCTGAATCTGTTTTCTTTGTAAAGAAACTTTTTGTTCAGCCTATGGTGGCGGAATCTTTTCTGGATAAAGAGATCATTTCCCAATGGTATCCGGAGGGTGATTTCCATCATTTGTACATTGCTGAGGTTTGCAAAGTAATGATAAAAGAATAGGTAGCTTCATTGATTATAAAATTTATACAGATGAAATATTTTAAAACAGTTTTGCTTGGTTTATGTCTTGGTACAGCGCTGTTTTCGCAGGCACAGGTCCCGACTAAGCCTTTGGCGTGGGAAGATGTGATTGGTTGGAAGCGTATAACGGCGCAGACTATATCGGATAATGGTAAATGGGTGGCTTGCCAGATGGAGCCTTGGCGTGGTGATGCGTCCGTGACTCTCTATAATGATCTTGGGGCTGAAAAAGCTTCGTTTGCCTCAGCCGAAGGTGCCTCTTTTTCTGCTTCGTCAAACTTTATGTTGGTTACCCTGAAGCCATCTGTTGCTGTGGTGGATTCGCTGAAGTTGAAAAAGACTAAAGAGGATAAGATGCCGATGAACAAGTTGGTGATTTACCACCTGGTTTCGGATAAAAAGGAGGTGATTGATTCTGTGAGAACCTTCAAATTATCGGAGTCTGCCGATTGGATTGCTTACCAGAGAGGTAGTAAGGCCGATTCTGCTTTGTATGTGAGGTCGCTGGACGGAACAAAAATGGATTCGCTTCCGGCTGTGACAGATTTTGGTTTTGCAAAGAAGAGTAATGTTTTGTATTTCGTTAAATCGGAATCGGACAAAAATGATAAAGAAGCGCTGGTAAGTCTGCATACGTTTGTTCCTGAGAAAGGAAAGTCGTTGCTTTTTGAAGGAAAAGGGGTGCTTAAAAAAATGGCTTTCGACGAGAATGGCTCTAAACTGGCTTTCCTGTATTGTGCTCATAAAGATTCAACGTTCAAGGGGTATTCCCTGTATGTTTCTGAAAAAATGGAGAAGGCTCGTTTGATTGCCGATAAGAAGAATAATGCTTTTCCGGCAGGATGGGTGTTGAGTGAAAACGAATCGCTTCAGTTCTCGCGGAATTCTTCGCGACTGTTTTTCGGAACTTCGCCCGAACCGAAGCAGAAAGATACGACTGTGCTTGCCGAGAACCGACCGAATGTGCATATCTGGAATTGGGATGAAGACACGCAGTATACGCAGCAGGATTATGATAGGGCAAAGGACTTGAAGAAAACCTATACGGCAGTGTATAACTTTGCTTCGAAACAGGTGTTCCAATTGGCTACTGCAGATATTCCGGATTTGAAGTTGGCCGATGAGGGAAATGCCTCATGGGCTTTGCTTTATTCAACCAAAGCGTATGATACAGAACGGATGTGGACAGGTGACAGCCGGGTGGATATGTACCGTGTTAATCTGGATACCGGAGTACGTGATGTGATTAAATCTGGTGTGAATGCTACCATGCAACTTTCTCCAAAGGGCTCATTTGCCTATTGGTATAATGCTCCTGATAGTTCGTGGTATACCTATGATATGGCTGCCCGTAAGGAATACAGACTTACTACTCCTGAAAATTTTACTGCCTGGGATGAAGATAACGATGTCCCCGATTATCCGGCAGCACATGGTGTGGCGGGATGGACAACCGATGATAAGCAGGTGCTGATTTATGACAGGTATGATATCTGGCAGTTTGATCCCAGAGCAACGAAAGAGCCGGTTAATCTTACGGTGAACGGCCGTAAGGAGATGATTACTTACAGGTTGGTGAAGCTGGACAAAGAGGAGAGGGATATTTCGTTAAATAAGCGACAGATTCTCATCGGATTCAATGAGAAGAGCAAAGGGTACGGATATTACCGTGCACAGTTTTCGAAAGCCGCTGTGCCTTCCATGTTGATGGCAGGGAATTATATGTTGAAGTCGCCGTTAAAAGCTAAAAAGTCGGATGCCGTTCTTTATACTGTGGAGACTTTCCAGCAGTATCCGGACCTGCATTTGTCGGATCTTGATTTTGCCAAGGGCATAAAACTGACTAACGGAGTGGCCCAGCAAGAGGGTTTCAACTGGGGTACTGCCGAACTGGTTCATTGGATTTCGTTGGATGGCCGTCCGCTTGAAGGGGTAGTTTATAAACCGGCTGATTTTGATCCTGCCAAAAAATATCCGATGATTGTTAACTTTTACGAACGGAATGCCGAGACGTTGTATGGCTATCGCATGCCGGAGCCTCATCGCTCTACCATAGATTACCATTATTATACCAGTAACGGTTACCTTGTTTTTAATCCGGATGTACGGTATAAAGATGGATATCCGGGAGAAAGTTGTTATAATAGTATAATGCCGGGTATTTCTGCCTTGATTGCCCAGGGGTATGTAGACGAGAAGGCAATCGGTGCACAAGGCCATAGCTGGGGTGGTTATCAGGTGGCTTATCTGGCAACCCGGACTAATTTGTTTGCAGCCATCGAGTCGGGTGCTCCGGTGGTGAATATGTTTAGTGCCTATGGTGGTATTCGATGGGGTACAGGTTTGAACCGTTCATTCCAATACGAACATGGGCAAAGTAGAATAGGGGGGACACCCTGGCAGAAACCGCTAAACTATATGGAGAACTCTCCATTGTTTACGATGGATAAGGTCCAGACTCCCATTCTGATTATGCATAATGATAACGACGGTCATGTGCCCTGGTATCAAGGGATTGAGTACTTTGTGGCGCTGAAGCGTTTGCAGAAACCAGCTTGGCTGCTTAATTATACCGGCGAGGTACATTGGCCCATGCGTATGGCAAACCGGATTGATTTCCAGAAACGTATGTTCCAGTTCTTCGATCATTATTTGCGTAACCAGCCCATGCCCGATTGGATGAAAGAGGGTGTTCCTGCAGTGGAACGAGATTTTGAATTGGGATACTGACAATAAAAAAATGTTTGCAAAATTGTTTGAGATGTTTGGGGAATATTATAGCTTTGCAGCTATAAAACGTGATTAGTTCCACGTATGTCTCTGGAGAGATGGCAGAGTGGTCGAATGCGGCGGTCTCGAACACCGTTAAACCAATAGGTTTCGAGGGTTCGAATCCCTCTTTCTCCGCAAGGATTTATGTAAACAAAGATAAACCGGGTGAATCAGGATTGGTTCACCCGATTTTTTTATATATTAATCGGGATTGAGTTATATATCTTTATTTAATAAAAAATAGAATATGATATTTTATTTCTCTGGCACAGGTAATTCGAAATGGATAGCTCGCGAAATTTCTGTAGTTCAGCATGAGAGGCTGATTTCAATTGCAGATGAAATGACCAATCCGGATGCTGCTTTTCAATATAGGCTGACCGACAATGAAATGATTGGTTTTGTGTTTCCGGTATATTCGTGGGCTCCGCCTGCGATTGTGATGGATTTTATTGATAAGATCCGTTTCGAAAACTTCCGGAATCCATATATGTTTTTTGTTTGCACTTGTGGTGATGAGGTGGGACTTACCGTCGATATTATTAAAAAGGCGGCCGGTAAAAGAGGTTGGAGCTTTAATGCCGGATTTTCGGTTATAATGCCCAATAATTATGTGTGTCTGCCCGGGTTTGATACTGATCCGAAAGAGCTTGAAGAAAAAAAACTTTCGGAAGCGGTGCCGGCTGTAGGCCATATCAATGCACTTCTTACTGCCAGAGAATCGGATGTATTTGAATATAGGAAAGGTAGTTGGCCTTGCTTTAAGAGCCGGATTATTAATCCGCTGTTTAATAAATATCAGGTTACCGCCAAGCCTTTTTTTGCAACGGATAGCTGTATATCCTGTGGATTGTGTGAAAAGGCTTGTCCGGTTCATAATATAAGAGTAGTTGATAAACCTGTTTGGGGCGAATTTTGTACTTCTTGTCTGGCTTGTTATCATGTTTGTCCCCAACAGGCAGTACAATATGGAAAGGCAACCCGAAACAAACATCAGTATTTTAATCCGCATCAATAACTAAAAAAGCTCTGCTAAATGCAGAGCTTTTTAGGGGTGTTATTTTGGAACAACATTATAATATTCCAATTTAACGGTGGTTTAGAATATATTAAACGAAAAGGGTTAGTGACAGGTAGCAACCCTATGTGTTGTTGTTACCTGTAACAAAGAAACATATTTATTTTTCATTTTCAGGGGTGTAATTTGAATCCGACAGCAGTAAAGATATATTCGCTTGTTTTGCCTTTGAATTTATTACATCCTGTTCAGGATATCTATCAGTTGCTGTCTTCGTCGGCCGGATATAGGTATCTGAGTCTTATCTTTTAATACAATATATCCCCCTTCGCTTTTATCTAATTTCTTAATGTATTCAATATTAACTAAATGAGATTGATGGGGCCTGATAAATCCATATTCGGATAGTAGCTCGGCATATTCGCCGATGCCCTTAGACACCATTATCTTTTCGCCGGTGTTAAGGTAAAAAGTAGTATAGGCATTGTCGGATTCACAATGTACTATGTCATTAAAGTTGACAAGATGAATTTCCTGCGATGTACGTAATGCAAGTTTTTTATCTTTTAGTGATTCTATATTTACAACCAGAGAGTCGGTTGATGTTCTATTATTCTGTTTATTAATTGCTGCAATGGCACGTTCGACTCCCGACTGAAATTCAAATTCATTAATTGGCTTTAAGATATAATCTATCGCACTGAATTTTATGGCTTTAATGGCAAAATCGTTAAATGCCGTAATGAATATCAGTTTAAAGTCGTGGTTGTTTAATTGTTTCAGAACCTGGATGCCGGTTCCTCCTTTAATCTCGATATCCATAAATACCAAGTCCGGTTTGTGGCGGGTAATGGCATTCACAGCTTCATCCACGCTCTCTGCTTCAGCCGATATTTCTATATGAGAAAAGTATTCGGCAATCAGATATTTGATTGTTTCTCTTGAAGTGATTTCATCGTCTACAATAATAGTTTTTATCATGATTAAAATGATTTTAAGGGGATTTTTACTGTCACCAAAGTCCCGGATTCAATAGACGGATCTTTGGCAATAATGGAATAGAGAATTTCGGTGCCATACCTTTTCTTAAGGTTAGCTACTCTTTCTTTAAAAATTTGTAAGGCGTAAGATACATGGGCTGCGTTTTTATTTTTTGAGAGTTTTTAAGAATGGAGCGCATCAACGAAGACAGATTACTTAAATAGAATGCGGCTTTTCGTCCATCGTTTTTAAGCATATAACTTTGAATGGCCCCCAGCGAATTGAACAAAAAATGCGGATTCATCTGTGACCGGAGTAGTTTTTGTTCCAACTCGACCTGTTTTGCTCTTTGCTTGATTCGTTTTTGTCTGACTATCCATACGGATCCTGCAGAAACCAATATGAATAAAAAACTCACCCCCCATATATATACGTTTTGTAATTTAATACGGGCATTTTTTAATTCATTTTCATTGTGAAGTAATTCAATTTGTCTCTCTTTTTTCTCTGCCTGGTATTTTGCTTCAATTTCGAGCACTTTCTCCTGAAGCTCGTTGTTTTTGAGAGAGTCTGTCAGACGATGAGTTTGTTCGTGGTAATAAAGAGCCTCCTTCCAATTACCTTCTTTTCGGTATGTTTTGTATAACCCTTCGTACGAATTTACAAACTCTGTCTTAAAATCGTATTTGTTAGCCAGATTAATACCCTCTTTGTAGTACTGTTTAGCTTCAAAAGTGTTGCCTAAAGCCAGGTAAACATCTCCCATGAGGTTATTGGAAAAAACGAGTCCGTAATAGTTGTTGTCTTTCTTATTAAGCGTTAATGATTCCTGCGTTGCTAATAATGCTTTCTTATTTTGCCTTGTTTCAAGGTATACGGAAGCAAGATTGTTTAGAGCCGTTGCCATTCCATTAATAAATCCTTCTTTTTTGCTTAGGTTATACATTTCCTGATAGGCACTGATAGCCTGATCGTATGCTTTATTGTCATCGTACATCGAACCCAGTTCATTAAGGATGCAGATTTTGGTGTCGAATGTAGCATAATTGGGGGTGGCTGCCAATGTTCGCGCTTTTTCAAGAAATAGCTTCCATTTTTTATCAATATTCAATTGTTTATAAACATCACCGATATTCAGGTAGTAGGCTGCAAGGTTAGTTGAATCACCGCATTGAATTCGTAGCTCGAGCCCTTCGAGCATTACTTTTAAGGCCTCTTCAAACTTTCCTTCGTCAATATAATCGGTTCCGATATTGATTTTGACATTAGCTGCTCTGGCTGAATCAGCCAACATTAAATAGGCTTCGTAGGCTTTATATGATAATTCAATACCTTCCTGCCGCAAGCCGGAATCGCTTAAAAGTATTGCCAGATTATTTAAGATCTGTGCTTTCAGTTGCAGGTTGTTTTCGTATTCTGCATGATGCAGGGCCTGTCTGTATGTTTGTATACTTTCTTCTATTTTGCCATTTTTTTCGTATTCTACAGCAAGATCGAACCATCGTTTAGTTTCCGTGGGGATATGCAACATTGAATTTTGCGAATGATTTGTATTCGCAAAAAGGTTTTGTTGAATAAATGTATTCAATAAAACAAATAATAGGATATATACTGTAATACGTTTATTCATTAAATTGCTAGTGTCGGATACCTTATGATCTATCTAATAGATGCAAAAGTATCGTTTTTTAGTTGTTAATCGTGAATTTATTGGCATGTCGTTGAAAAAAAAGTTCATGTATGAGGCGTTTCAATAAACAAACTAATTTTTGGTGTTTTGAAGGAAAAACAGGATCTCATCCAGATCAGCATCCTTAAGCAGTACCTTTTTCCCTTTATCAAGCAGATAAAGGGTGGGCATGGCTTTTAGGTCGTATAGCTCTTCGTTGGCTATTTTCTGATTTGAATCGAATCCGTTTATCCAGTTAGCAGGCATCTTTTCAACTTTATGTTTCCAACCTTCTTCGTCAACACCAGTATAAACAGACAGCACTGTAAGGCTTTTATTTTTTATATATGAATTTATTACATTAGAATTGGATAGATCAGTTGTGGTTTGCAGGCAATTTTCACAATCGATATCGTTTAAAAACAGTAAAATGTAGGGCGACTGAATATCATTCAGTTCTTTTTTCGTGTTGTTATTAAGGATAAAAGAGAAGTTGAGAGCAATCGACCCCGGGAGATTCTTCTTCGCCAGGATAAGCAAAGCATTGTATCGTATCTTGTCTGATTCTGATGAGTAATCCGACTTAATAAGAGTTTCAAGTACCGGAATATAAAGTTGATCGTTTTGGAAGGGCGAGTTTGGATCGTATAAATACTTTTCGGCTAAATCACCGAAATAATCGAATACCAGTTTGTTGGATTCCGCTCTACGCATGGTTTGAGCCATGTAGCCTGTTGCTTTATCTCTATCTACAAGTTTGAGAACGTCAATATAATTTACATAGGCCTGTTCTGTGATTTCAGGCATATGGATATAGGTTGTGTCTGTAAAGTCGAAATGCGTCCAATAATGTTCTGCAAGATAGTCAGCTCTATCTTCAGGAGAAGTAAGTGTAACAGGCACAGCCGGATACTTAAATTCCTTCACAACGCTTTCTGCAACAGGAGCAGTCTTTCCCGCCTGGCCACAGGAAGTATTGCTAATGCCCAACCCCATCAAAACTATAAATATAAATGTCTTTTTCATTTCGTAATAGTGTTAATTGGAAATGTATTTTCAAAAGTAATGAAATAATTGAATAAAAAAAGCCCTGGCCGAAATAATTCGCCAGGGCTGCTAAAAGTGTTCACTGCATTCTTGGATTTGGTTAATATCATGGATATACTTTAGGATTAAACGGAAGACCCTGGATTGTTACGTCTTTAGATGGCATGTAAACGCATCGTACCTGTTTCAAGTCATTTCTACTTAAAGTATAAGTTGCAATAGGATTAATTGGATGAACTATAGGTATAATTGTGTGATTCCAGAAGTATGTCTGTGTCTGGAAACCTACAGGAGTTGATGAGCTCCAGTAATCTACGGTTGTTTTAATCGGATCATGAAATTCATATGGATCATACAAATCTCCAACATAGCCGATTACCCTTTCAAGCTCAACTTTAGATGGTAGATACCATGCTGCGCGCTCGTTTGTTTCAACCGGCGTTTTATTCTGTCCTGAGGCTCCGAGGATTCTGTTTAAATCGTACCCTGCTTTTCTCAAACACCGCTGTGCCGCTGTTGAGTTGACTGAAACTCCTGTTGTCGTGCTCTGGGTGTCTCGTTCATAAAGATACAACGTATTATTAAAACCATCGGCTGCATCACCATGTGCAAATGTGAATCCGGCAAAAGTTCCTCCCAGGGCATCGCCTGAATATCCCCAGGTATGGTTGCTATTTCCAGGGTCTCCCGCAATGTAAGCTCCGGTTTCTTCAAATCTTTCCATGTATAAGTCATTGTTACCATTTTCAAGAAGTTTAATAGGAGCCCACTGCCGGAAAATAACATCTTGAGGAGGATCACTTCCGTGTCTGGCTCTCAATACCAATTCCCGATAAGGAGGACTTGTTGGATAGTCACTTCCTGGAGCAATTCGCCACGGCATAATTACTATTTTTAATAGATTGTTATCCAGATTGGCATTGGCACTATTTCCAATATACGTCCAACCATCTCCAGGATTAAGGTATTTTAGCATATCAGTTGGACCTGAAATTCTTTCAATACTGAAACTTGGGCCAACAAGTTGAAGTTCTGCATAGCCTTCATGGGCATCAAAATTATATTCGTCCTGCAAGAATCCCCAGTCTCGTAATGATAAGTCAACCCGCCAACTTACCCCATCTGCATGACCATCAATAACTAAATTACCAGAACTGATATGCCCATCTTCCATAGCGCCACCCCACCCCGATAGCTTTAGGGTAACTCTGTAATGGGTGTTCCTTACCACATCGAAATTCTTTGTAACATCCGATCCCAGACAGAATCTGTATATGATAGTTCCTGATTTATTAATCACTGAACCATCGTAATATTGATAGAATGCTTCCACTTCCAGATAGGAGCTGTAGGGTTTATCTGATGTACTTTTAAGCGTTTCAATTTGATCAATAGGTTTGTCGCCCTGCTTATTTTCAAATTGGAAAAGTGGGATGGCTGTTTCTTCATGCCCTCCAACCGTAATGGGATTACTGGACGATAATGTAGTCCAAGAGCTGACAATAGCTTGATCTCCAGTAGCTACATTCGTTGCATTTACATTAGAGATATTATTTACATTAGTGGAAATGATGCCACTGGTTGGTACGTTTTTAAGCTTAATTGTCTTCGGAATTATCCGGATCTCTTTTCCTGACGGGGCTGTTAATGATGTTCCGTCGATAGCCACTGTAACCATGGCCAATGTCCTTTTTAAGCTGGCACTCATATACGTATAAAAACCACTTGTTGAAGTTTGAATTGCTTCAGCAAACAACATGGCAGAGTTCGGGATTCCAGTTGGAGCCGATTGTGTGAGTGTATTTAATTGAGTAATTGTTGTAACAGATGCGGGAATCTGGCTTCCATAGTTACCGACAAGAAAAATTTTGTCGTATGCTGGATCCAAATCATTCAGCGTTATTTCGCTTGTTAGTTGGCTGTCGTTCAACGGCAATGCCGGACTGATAGAGTATTCAGGAGGATTTCCCAAATTGCCTGAATTAAAATATACAGCTTTTAACAAGTTTCCTGATGTATTAAAAACCAATACATTCAAATCGTTTACAGTGTTATAATCTGTTCGATTTGCTTTTGTGATGATACTTTGGGTATCCGCTTTGGGAAGTGTAATCGTTAACCTTACATCGACCGTTTTGTCATTTTGCAATGAACAATCGGGTTCTTCGACACAAGATGGCAAGATGAATAGACCCAGAGCCATCCAGCCCAATATCTTATTTAATAGAGATGTCATATTGTTTGGTATTTTGAAGGTTATTAAAATTCTGGATTAAGATCTTCTATATACCAATCTGGTACCGTAACAGTTACACCTATGCTGCTGAATTTAATCAGGATGGGTATGAGTACTTCATTCTTAGTAACATCTATACTTGGATTGGCCAGTAAGAAATCTTCAAGTCTCAGACTGTGCAGAATTTCTCCTGATGGATAAACCAGGTCGAAGGTGACCGGATTTTCATTTCCAATTCGGAATATATTAAATCGGGCAGTCATATTCATACTGCTTTCATTATATGTCATTGTTGGATGATAAGAACAAAGTTCACCTCCTGCACTGTTTGTAAAATCTGTATAGGGGAAAAGATTGTTCACAACTAATGTTGCCGATGGTCCGCCATTTGGAGCAGGACCTAATCCTCTCACTTCTACACTTACTTTGATGTGAGAGCTTGAAAACGGAATGGTATCCCGAACCCAGTATGTGTCGGGTACTGTGATTATTTTACTTGCAAAATAGAGAGAGTCGTTTGTATTTATTGGTGTATTGTCAAAATATCCCGGATGAGCAAAGAGTATATTGCCCATGTTGCCGGCATTCAGATCGCTAACCCTTGTGTCGTTGTAAGGATTGCCAACACAAACAATGCGATAATCGCCTGGTTCCAGTTTTAATCGGGTGCTTTGTCTTGTTATTAATTCGTTCTGATCAACTACTTTGGTTTGTACAAGATGATTTTCTGAATCGAAAACATACAGATTCACCTTCCCGATCTTTTGGTTTAAAATCTGCGTAACCCCATCACCCTTATAGCTAAAATATAAGTAGGTTCTTTCGCATTCGGACATATCATCATTAATACATCCTGCAGCCAGAACGAGGAGCAACAGCATGCTAATTGTTCGTATGTATTTCATTTCTGTATGTTTTAAAGAGTTATATAGTCGGTGGGCATTATGCCCACCGATTTTGCTGATTGGATCTGAATTTTATTCAAATTCAGGAGTAAGAGTCATGATATGCCATGGTTCTACTGTTACATCGACGATTACACATTTAAAATCATCCGGATCCCATGGGCCTATATGCTCTTCAAGGAATTTAAAATCTACTTTGTAAATGTATCCAGCCAATGGAACGGTTGCTTCGGTAAAGCGTGCCGTTACAACATAATTAAAACCAGATAATCCTCCACCAACAGTTGTTACATCATTTAATACAAGCTTAATGTTTGGGAATCCTGCTGGATCCGGGAAGAAGTTATAAACAAATTTTTTGTCTGTATCTGGATTATAAATATCCCCAGCCGAATCAAAGTGCACATCAGCAAATCCATTAAAAGCCCAAGCGATTGAGCCAGTTCCGAAAACATATTTCTGGTTTGGTTCGTCGGCAGTACTTCCCGGTTCCAGAATATTTGTTGGAACAACCAATCTGGTAGACAATCCTGGCCCTACAGGAGTGCCAGATGGTCCGTTGATTGAATTGGATAAAGAAATATCAATCAGTCCTATTCCTGCCAGATCAAAGCTTGAGTATAATGCAGGAGGGACATTTAAGTCGGTACACTGAATATTACCTATCTCCATTCTAGCAACAAGTGGTGCAATATGAACAGGTGCTTCCCATTTTGAGACATTAGCATCTGGTCCGTGACTGGTATCTGTAAATGTTGGATCTGCAGCAGCCAATACTGCTTCTCCCCATAAGGTTACATATCCTTTCGTTGTGGTTGAGGAACCTACGAGTTGATTTTCTTCTGCTGCAAGCAGAACGGATGTTTTTATTGCATCAACATTAGTCCACGTAAAATTTTTACCTCCCTGCCAATTGCCAATTACGATAACTTTATCTACCATAGGGTCAAGGTTGTGGAATACATGCCCATCACCAGCTCCTGTAAGTTCGGCCCACTCTGTTGGATTGGCTGTGGCACTAAAAGTCTCAGTCCTGTAGATAGGTCCACCAGTAGCATCCTTGTCGAAGAATATAATCTTCAGGTCTTGCAAAATGATATTTTCTGTTGCTCCTGTTGCTCCAGTCGTTCCAGGTTCTATCGCTTTTGTGTTAAGAGATCCTGAAATCCCGTTAAGTTTAAGGGAAACACTTTTTGTAACTCCGTCCCCATTCTCAATTACCGGGTCGTTTTCTGTGTTGCACGCGAACAAACCCAGGCCCGCGCAGGCAACTAGTAAATAACTAAATAGCTTCATAATAAATAGTGTTAACTGTGAGTGAAATTTAATCAATAGAAAATCATAAATCTTCTAGAAGTTTGTTCAGCTGGTCCAGATTGTCTCTGGCTTCTGATAGTCCCTTTTCAGCCGCCTTGGTAAAGTATTCTTTTGCTTCATCGTATTTCCCACTTTGAGCTAAAGCGATACCAAGATTATTCCAAACTTCCGGCTGATTTTTCATTTTTTCCATTTTTATTACAGCTTCATCTATCTGATTTTTTTCAATCAGAATAGCTGCAGCATTGGTTATCGCTACCGGGTTGTCCGGAAACGTTTGAGCAGCAATAGCGAATGTTTCGTTTCTCGCTGAAGTTCCATTCTCATAACTGGACGCCACCTGAAACATTTCGTTCAGGCTTAATAGCTTCGGATTTGTTTTAATTTGTTCTTTTGCTTTTTCTATAGTGAATTGTTTTACGGTGAAATTCACGACGCAGGTATTGCGGCGAAGTGAGGGAAACAGATCATGAAGCAACGCCTGGTAAATTTTACCACTTTGGAGTTCCATGATTTTCCGCTCTCTGCCATCTAATATTTCAGTATCTTTAATAATCTCAAGGACTTTGTCTTTATCTTCAATTTCATAATTTTCCAAAGCCTTTGCTAGGCCATCCCAATCTTCGCCTTTCCAGTCGAGAACAAATAGTCCTTTTTCCAGGTTATGAGTTTTTTGCAGGTATGCAGCCAGGGATTTAGCTCTATTTTCAGACAAGGTCATGTTGGTAAGATAGATGCCTTCTGGCGAAGCAAATCCTGTGATATGTATGTTGGTAAGCGACAAGTCGCTGTTTTCTTTTATATTTTTCAGTGTGGAAGCAATCTTATCGAGTTCAGATTCATTGTTGTCGAAGGTTGGTAGAACAACTGCACTTCCAACTTTGTATTTTAAGTAAATCTCCAAAATCTCGTCTCTACGTTTAATTGCTTCGGCTTCAGGAATGATATAATTTACTTTATAGCTTGGTTTAAACTGCTCCTTTAATACCGGAGAGGCTAACAAGCGCTCTTCTTTACCTAATCCGCAAAGAGCACAACCTGTGATTTCCTGATTTAAAACCAATCTTCCTTTTTTCATCCATTGAACAAGAGGAAGAGAAGTTTTGTATTCTATTTTTTGTATTTCATTGTTCTTACGATGTATCATTGCAAACGGATGAGGATCGAATTTGGGTGTCCCTTCCAGTTTCAAGGTACGTTCCACAATTTTATTTCTTCTGTTGCCATTAACCACTATCGGAGGCAATGTTTTCGATTGGGTATTATCTGCAGATACCAAAACGGGTGTAAGCGTAATCATGTGCTGTGAATTCAACTCCAGATTACTGAAATTCAGGATCATACTAATATCGAGGTTTTGTCCGTTTTTGACAATGCTTTGTTGTTCAACGAAAATCTGATTTGAATAACTTTCCTGAGCCACTACCGATATTGAAAGGAGTAGTGATGCTATACATATGTATGTGAGTGCTTTCATAATCTGAAGGTTTATTTAATAACATAAATAATTGAAATAGCAGCTTTTGTAACTCCGAAATAGTCTTTGGAGTCTTTTTTTATCCATTCTCCACAGTTCTCGCATACATATTTATCGTGATTCAGACGTGCATATCCGGCTCCTATTACAGCCTCTATGCTCCAGTGTGTACTAAGTGGCCATTGATATCCGTAAGAAATACCTCCTCCCCACAAATCTCCTTCGTAACGGTACTTTTCCATGTTGTCACTCAGAAATGAAAGTCCACCTACATTATATGCTGCATAATGTCCGTGAAGTCCCAAAAAGTGTCCATTAAATTTTTCGCAGAACCAATAACGAAGCTCAGGTTGCACTCCAATATGCTTGATCTTGGCATCGTTGTTGAATACCCAAGGATTGTAATTGCCCGAAATATCAAGAGTAACTTTGCGGCTTAAACTAAATTCAACTCCCAGATTTATCGTACTGGTCAGGTCGTAAAGCAGGTTACTCTTTACAGCTACAGTTTGTCCATAGGTTACTGTGAACGGGGCAAACAGAATGAATAGGATGAATAGAAGTCGTTTCATATTTCTTTTTATTAAATATCATGTAAAAATTTCTTTTTTGCATGGCTAAACCAGGGTATATACATCTATTCCCCATAATATTATGGGGTGCAACTTTCTAAGGCGATATCAACACATCGTCTTTTTATTTGTAAGATAAATCCAACATATTAAAGCGACGGTCAATAAGGTAGAAAATTGAAATAACTTCAAAAATGTTTATGAGAACTGTAAAGTAAGGTATATACTAAATAGTCAAATAATAAATATAAATCTAATTCATCAAAATTAAAGTAAGGTAATAATATACAAATACTAAATAGTTTTATAAATCAGTAACTTAAAAAATCGTTGGTCAGAGTGAAGGTCTTTCATTTACTTAACATGAACGAATGAAAAAAAGTTTAGACGATCTGATGACTGATTTAGTTTTTTATGTTAAATATTTATGTTAATACTTAATAGATTCTTCTTGTTTATACGTATTTGCTTTTTGGTTCTTATCATAATACTGGCTTATAGATTATTGCCGTATTATAATTAGGCTTGGATTGAAGGGGGTTGGCGATCTATTTAATAATTCTTATGCCTACAATGAATATTCGGCAAAAGATGTTTTATTATTTTTTACAAATTAAGATTGACCTGGTTATAAAATATATTAAAATGGAAACTGCTGACAAAATTGTTTCATCTGCAGGATGTAAAATTTGCTACATATTAATATGGTATTATTATATGTTATGAAAGGTTTTTTGTCTATTTTTACCGTTTAGATTGTAAATACTTATTATTAGTTAGATCTGGTACTTGGAAAAATTCAAAGATGATATAATGTGTTTGGTTAGTAGCCTGGCTCATTCAGACTCACAAATTGCATTCAAATCGCTTTATATCTCCTATTTCGGGAGATTGATGCGTTTTGTATCTATTTATGTGGAGTCTACAGTCGTTGCCGAAGAAATTGTCTCAGATACTTTTCTTGGTATTTGGGAAAATAGGAAATCTTTACCGGAGGTTTCAAACTTCGACGCTTATATTTTTTCTATTGCCCGTAATAAATGTATTTCATATTACAGATCAAAGCAGATTAGCACATTAAACATCGATGATATTGCTACAGACCTGTTTTTTCATACAGAAACAACACCCGAAGAGGATTATATTTCTAAAGAAACTATTCAGCATCTGAATGAAGCCATAGATTCGTTGCCAGAAAAATGTAAAGTGGCATTTAAATTAGTAAGAGAAGATAAAATGAAGTATAAAGATGCTGCAAAGGTTCTTGATATTTCAGTAAAAACACTAGAAGCACATATGGCAACAGCCGTCCGGAAATTAAGAGATGCACTCAATCTTGAAAAATAATTATATTTTTCTTTATATCAACTAAGGGTATTTTATATTCTATACGACTATATATATAGATCGAATGGATATAATACTATGAAATTAGGATGGATGAAATAATTGCCCGCATACTGTCTGGAGAATCCTCTGCTGAGGATATGTTACTTCTTAGTGACTGGTTGAGTCAGAATCAGCAAAACCGAAGTGAATTCAAGAAGTTGAAGAGCTATTGGGATGCCGAAGTTTCGTATACCCATTCTATCTCTTCCGAATTGTCTTTGGAAAGGTTACGGTTAAGTATTGAGAAAAAAGAAAAAAATCACAGACTAAAGCGGCTATTCTCCTTATGGACACCATTGGCTGCATGCATTACAGCATTAATAGTTATAACTAATTTATATCTCACAAAAGAATCTCCCGAACCAAAAGAATCATTTACGTATGTTACGGGTTCTAATAAAGCGGATGTTGTATTGGCTGATGGGACGCATGTGGTATTGAATAAGAACAGTAAGCTAACATATACAAATGAATTTGGTGAAATTCTGAGAGAGGTGAAATTAGAGGGAGAAGCCTATTTCGATGTTCAGAAGGATTCTCTAAGGACATTTAAAGTGATAGTCAACGGGGCTTCTGTTAGTGTGTTGGGAACCAAATTCAATGTAAAGGCCAATACATCCGACCGGTCTATTAAAACTACTTTGTTAGAAGGGTCTGTAAGCTTTGAAACCAACACAAAGAGGGTGTTACTAAAACCTCACCAGCAACTTATTTATAACAAACTTACTTCTTCAGTCAATACACGATTGGTAGACGGAGATGAAATTGTGGCATGGAAAGACGATGTTTTGAAGTATAAATCAAAGTCTCTTCAATATATTATGGATGATTTAAGTTCCATATATAATGTGAAGATTGTGATCTTAAACAGGGAACTTTCCGGGGTTGTTATATCAGGTTCTTATGAACAAGATGAATCTATTGATCATTTGCTTACAATTATTTCAAAAAGTTTGGAAATGAAATGGATTAAAAAGGATTCAGTATATTATATTAAATAAGTTACACTCAAAATATTTAGTGCCTATGATATAGATCGAAAAAAACTCAAAAAAACCGACAATGATTACATTGCCGGTTCTTCTATGAAAAGATTAAATTACGGCTTCATGAGTACGGTCGGCAAACTTAAATCATGAAGTGTATCGTTAACCTCAAAAAACAAAAATATGGATAATTTTTCGTATTTCAAGTTCTTTTTGACTAAGGACATGAAAAAAACTCTTCAAATTATGAGAATTTCTTTTTTTATGCTATTTGTGACTCTGTTTCAGGTGGTTGCTGTGGAATCTTATTCACAGTCGGCAACTGTTTCGGTTGATGCAAAACATATATCACTGAGTAATCTGTTTAATACTATTGAAAGACAAAGTGAATTCCTATTTACTTATGTGAATGCAGATGTTGAAAACGTATATGTAGATGTTAAAATTAAAAATCGCAACGTTGCCAGTGTCTTGTCTGAAGTGTTGAAAGGGACCAATCTGGCTTATTCAATTAACGACAGAAATATTAATATTTACAAGGTATCGTCTGTTAATCAATCTAAAAGCAGAAAAATTACCGGAAAAGTTTCCGATTCGAACGGAGATGCCATAATTGGTGCCAACGTGGTTGTAAAGGGAACAACAAATGGTACAATTACGGATATTGACGGTAATTTCAGTATTGAAGTATCATCGTCAGACGTACTTTTGATTTCTTATATAGGTTTCCTGTCTCAAGAGATCCGGGTTGGTAATGATTCTGTTTTTAATGTAATATTAAAAGAAGATGCGTTAGGACTTGATGAAGTTGTGGTTGTTGGCTTCGGAACACAGAAAAAGGCCAATCTTACCGGAGCTGTATCGTCGGTATCGGTTCAGGAGATGGGTAAAAGACAAGTTGGACAAACCTCTTTGGCTTTACAAGGTTTGGTGCCGGGAGTTGCGGTAACCCAAAGTAGTGGTCAGCCTGGTGCTGACGGCGGAACGATTAGTATCCGTGGAAAAACAACTTTGGGTAATAACGATGCCTTAATATTGGTAGACGGAGTTGAGATGGGATTGAATAATATTGATGCCTCGATGATTGAATCAATTTCAGTACTTAAAGATGCCGCATCTGCAGCAATCTATGGTTCACGGGCAGCAAACGGTGTGATATTAGTTACAACTAAACGAGCTGAAGCAGATAAGTTTTCGGTTTCTTACAACGCTTATGTCGGTCAGCAAAGCGTGATTGACAGTCCGAATAAAGTGGATGCAATTGATCATATGTTGCTTACAAACATAGCTTATACCAATACAGGAAAGTCTCCATTGTATTCGGATAGTTATATTCAAAGTTATATGACCAATATGCTTACAGATCGGGATCAATATCCAAATACGGATTGGCTGAGTGAAACAATGACGAATAATGGATTGATGCAAAACCATTTCCTGACATTAAGCGGTGGTTCCAAACGTATCCGTACAGTTGCAAATTTTGGCTACTTCGATCAAAATGGTATCATTGAAAATTCCAACTTCAAAAGATATACGTTCCGAATGAATACGGATATGGATATCTCGGAAAAGTTTTCAGCAAGAATTGATGCCCATCTGGCATTAACAAAACGATTGTCTCCCTCTAGAGATGACGCTTTTTCCTGGGCTAACCGTATTCCGGCCAATCAGGCGGGCGTACTTTCAAACGGACAGTGGGGTGAAGGATGGAACGGTGATAACCCGATCGCATTTACTCGCGACGGAGGATTGAGAAAAGTCGATAATCCGTCTGCAACCTTGAACTTCTCTCTTACATATAAACCTACTGATTGGTTGACCGTACAAGGTATTTATTCACCCAATTACTGGGAAACTCATAATACGGCCTTTAGTAAGATGGTTCAAACATACAAGTATGACGGAACTCCTGCATATGCATCTCCTCAGATGAGTACTTTAAATGATCAGTCAGATCGTAATTTGAGAAATTTGCTTACCGGGTCTGTTACATTTGATAAAACATTTGGTGTTCATGGAGTAAAAGCGATGGTTGGATATCAACAGGAAGATTTTCGAAACGACGGACATAGAGGTTATCGTGAGAAGTTTGTCTTCCCTGATTATCCTGTATTGAGTGCGGGAGGTGAAGAAAATCAGAAAGCATATGGTTGGGCATCCGAATGGGCTTTACAGTCCTATTTTGGTCGTATTAACTATGATTTTAATGATAAATATCTTTTTGAAGCGAATGTGCGCTACGATGGATCTTCTAAATTTGCAACAGGTAATAAATGGGGCGTTTTTCCCTCTTTTTCGGCAGGTTGGAGGGTTTCGGAAGAGCCTTTCTGGAACAAAATTAAGCCTGTTGTAGACAACTTTAAGGTAAGAGCTTCCTGGGGACAGTTGGGAAATCAAAATATTGGAGACAATTATCCTTTCTCATCCGATCTGAATCTTGGCTTGCAATATATCTTCAACAATCAGGTTGCTTCAGGTGCAGGAATCACTGCCTTGGCAAATAAATTAATTACCTGGGAAACTACTTCAGTAACTGATATAGGTGTAGATTTTACTCTTTTGGGTAAGTTGAACATAACCGCTGATTATTTCTATAAAGTAACAGATGATATCCTTTTGAATCTTGATGTTCCATTAATAATTGGAATGACAGCTCCTGCTCAGAATGCGGGTAAAGTTGAAAACAGAGGCTGGGATTTAGGAGTATCCTATGCTGACCGTATCGGAGATTTCAATTATAGAATGGCATTGAATATCTCGGATGTCCGCAATAAGGTGTTGGACTTGAAAGGTGTTAACGAAACAGGGCTGACAGTAAACCGTGAGGGCGAAGAGATGAATTCTTTGTACGCACTTGAAGCCATTGGATATATCCAACCGGAAGACTACGATGCTAATGGAGCATACATGCATGCAACTCAGTATGGTAACTTTAGTGTTGGTGATATAAAATATAAAGATCAGCTTACTGTAGATACCGATGGTGATGGAATTCCGGATGCAGGTGATGGCTCGAAAATTTTTGGGACGGTTTTGACGTAGAAGCTCCGGTAGGTAATGGAGGTTATTATCCGCAAATGAAAAGTGTGAGTTTCGGTGTGGATGTTAGATTTTGATTGTTAACCGGTAAAAAATAATGCAATGAATAAAATAATTATATATATATCAGCCATCCTGATAACTTTTAGCTCTTGTGATGATTATTTGAACAGGATGCCTTTGAATAATCCGTCGGATGAAACGTTTCTTTCAAATGAAACGGAGATGAAGATGGCATTAACAGCTTGTTACTCTGATTTGTGGCTAAACTTTTCTGTAATGCCTTTTATGCTTACTTTTGATTATCTTACTGATATAGGGTACGAACGGGATGTGAGCGCATTACAAGCTTTAGGTCAGGGCGCGGGAGATGCTACCAATAAGGTGATTGTTGATTATTGGAAGGGATTTTACAATGGCATTGCTAAATGTAATAATCTGATTCAAAATATGGAAAGAGGACGAGCTAATGTTAACGCCGCTACGTATGCTCAAATTAAGGCTGAAGCACGTTTTTTGAGGGCTCTCTATTATTCTTATCTGATTGAATTATATGGAGATGTACCTTTAGTAACGGAAGTGTTGAGTCTGAATAATTCAAAAATGGCTCGTACACCTAAATCGGCTGTCGTTGATTTTATTCTAAAAGAACTGACAGAAGCTTCGGGAGATATGGTTGAAACAAATAATCCGGTTTCCGGACACGCCTCCAAAGGGGCCGCATTGGCGATTAAAGCGCGTGTAGCTCTTTATAATGAACGATGGGCAGATGCTATTTCTGCCTCTTCTGCAGTTATGGCAATGGAAGGTACACAATATGCTCTGGAAAGCAACTATTCGAAACTATTCAGAAATGAAGGGGAAGCATCTAAAGAGGTGATCTTTTCGGTTCAGTATATGGTAGGTACCCAGGTTCATACTTTATACAGATTGTTTGGATCCAGAAATGCATCTGCATTTACCAATAAGAAACCAGCCTATCAATTGGCGGATTCTTGGGAATGCGTCGATGGTCTGCCTATTGATAAATCTCCGTTGTTTAATCCGAAAGATCCGTTTAAAAACCGAGATCCACGTTTAGGATACACGTTGGCTGTACCAGGTTCCGAATTTCTTGGCTTTCAATTTGAGACTCACGGCGACAGTATCCAATGTTGGAACTACCTTACAAATAAACGGGTGAATAACCTGGAAGCTACACATGCCTATGCTACTTTTACCGGACTTTGCTGGAGAAAGTATGCAAATGTTGAAGATCGTCTGGCTTCAAATCAGTGTGATATGAATCCGATAATTATTCGTTATGCAGAAGTCCTGCTTACTTATGCAGAAGCTAAAATTAAATCCGGACAAATTGATGCTTCGGTTTATGAGGCAATCAACAAAGTACGCAAAAGACCATCGGTTAATATGCCTCCGGTAACAACTACCGATCCAACTGAACTGTTTTACGCAGTTTGCAGAGAACGGAAATATGAATTTGCAGGAGAAGGACTGAGATTATTTGATATCAGACGTTGGAAGATAGCTGAGGATGTAATGAATGAACCGCTATTGGGCCGAATGAAAAAAGCCTATCCAGATAAAGCTCCTCGTATTGATAAGTTTGCAAACGCTTACTATGAAGGAATTCCAATTGCTTCGCAGGGAGAATCTGCCGACTTTAAAATGCGTGTGGTTGACCGTCGTATCTTTAATGCGGAAAGAGACTATTTATGGCCGATACCGTATATTGAGAGACAAACGAATCCGGAATTGGTACAAAATCCAAACTATGAATAAACTTAGAGGGAGAGGTGTATCTGCCTCTCTTTCTTTCTAATTTTTTAAACTATGAAACAATTGATTGCTCTATGCTTCTTAGTCTTGAGTTTGACATCCCTGTCGGCTAAGGAAGTGGTTAAGGAAGTGGATGTTTGCGTTTATGGTGGTACTGCTTCGGGAGTTATTGCTGCCTATTCAGCAAGACAGATGGGTAAAACAGTAATTCTCATTGAACCAACCAAATACCTTGGGGGGATGACCACCGGAGGCCTTGGTGCGACGGATATTGGGAATAAATATGCAATTACCGGATTAGCCCGTCAGTTTTACAGAAACGTGGGTGCTTTAAGTGGTAAGTTTGAACAGTGGACTTTCTCACCGAGTGTTGCTATGCAGGAGATTATGCGTTACGTAAATAAGGCCAAACTGGATGTGGTTTACGAAAGGCGTATTACTTCAGCAAAAATGATTAATAAGAGAATCGAGTCAATTGTACTGGAGGAGTGTAATCCATCTGGTAAATCTGAATTAATGACTGTAAAAGCCAAACAATTTATTGATTGTACATACGAAGGCGATTTGATGGCTAAGTCTGGAGCATCTTATTTTGTAGGCAGAGAATCGGCCGAAGATTATGAAGAAACATTAAATGGCGTTCAAATGTCTGTCTGGCACCAATTCCCCGACGGAGTGGATCCATACAAAGTAGAAGGAGATCCTTCTAGCGGATATTGCTGGGGGATAAATAATAACACCTTAAAACCCAAAAGAAGCGGTGATAAATTGGTTCAAGCCTATAACTTCCGGTTATGTCTGACGACCAATAAAAATAACATGGTTCCTTTTGAAAGACCTGCTTCTTATGATTCTACTCAATTTGAATTATTGGCACGAGCGATCAAGAAGATGGGTCCGGGTATTGAAAAATATATGCTTATAAAATTGGTGTCAGCTCCGGATGAGAAATATGACGTAAATAATTGCGGCCCTCTTTCGACAGATATGATTGGAATGAACTATGACTATCCGGATGGAGATTACAAAACCCGTGAACGGATTTGGAAAGAGCATGTGGAATATACGAAGGGATTCCTTTATTTTATGTCGCACGACAAACGGGTTCCGGAAGAACTAAGAAACCAGGTGCGCGAATATGGATGGGCAAAGGATGAGTTTGTAGATAACGATAACTTTCCAACACAGCTGTATGTTCGCGAAGCACGTCGCTTGAATGGAGAGTATGTAATGTCTCAGCAAAATTGTCAGGGAGCTGAAACGGTTGGTGATGGAGTAGGTATGGCGGCTTACGGAATGGATTCGCACAACTGCCAACGAATTGTTGTAAATGGAATGGTTAAGAATGAAGGAGATGTTCAATACCATGGTTTTGCACCTTATCCCATATCCTATAGAAGTATTACACCTAAAAGAACTGAGGTGACCAATCTACTGGTACCGGTTTGTGTTTCATCCACTCATATCGCATTTGGTTCTATTCGTATGGAGCCTGTATTTATGGTTTTAGGACAGTCGGCCGGGGTTGCTGCATCCATGGCCATCGATGCCAAATCATCTGTTCAAGAGATAGATGTAAACAAGTTACGTAAAATTTTGCGTACGGACCCATATTTAGATGGAACTCTTCCCGAAGTAATGGTTGACGAAGGCGATATAGATAAAATCGTTCGGACAGGTGGCTGGCGTAAGAGCTATGGTGCAAGTTACAAAACCAGCTATATGTATGCACCGAATGCAGCTAAGAATACCACGTTTACTTTCTTGCCCATTATTAAAAAGACAGGTGAATATGAAGTGTTTTTCTACTGTATTCCTTTAGGAGATAACGTTTCAAAAGAAATGGTTGTACAAGTTAAGCATGCTAAAGGAAAAACAAAAGTCGTAATTGATCCTGTAAAAAACCACAGCTCATGGGTTAGCTTGGGTACCTATTCATTCAATAATGGGGATGGTGCCGAGATCATGGTTGACGGAACAATGACTAACGGAGGACTTATTGCCGATGCTGTTATCCTACGGCCGGTAGGTGCAACGGCGATTGCAAATAAATAAGTCTTATGCAAATAGCTTAATTTTCAAAGAATAAGGGCCTGATCAACAATCAGGCCCTTTGTTAGTTATTCAACCGTAACAGATTTAGCCAGATTACGTGGTTGATCTACATCTTTTCCTTTACAAACAGCTATGTGATATGCCAGCAATTGCAGAGGAATGGTTGTGATTAGCGGATCAAGGCATTCGGTTGTTTGAGGTAATTCAATACAAATATCCGCAAGTTTAGAGATTACTTCATCACCTTCCGACACAAAGGCTATTACACGCCCTTTACGAGCCTTAATTTCCTGAATGTTACTCAATATTTTGTCATACATGCCATTGTGTGTTGCAATGACTACCACCGGCATTTCTTCATCGATAAGAGCAATCGGACCATGCTTCATTTCAGCAGCCGGATAACCTTCTGCATGGATATAAGATATCTCTTTAAGTTTTAATGCCCCTTCCAATGCTACAGGGTAACTATAGCCCCTCCCTAAGTAAATAAAATTATGGGCATAGGTAAAGACTTTAGCAATACTCGCAATTTGATTGTTAGTTTGTATTGCTTTTTCCATTTTATCGGGGATAGACATTAGTTCTCCCACAATCTTCAAGAACTCATTGTTGCTTATCGTTTGTTTGTTTTTTGCAAGAGTGAGAGCTAACATGGCAAGCACGGTTACTTGTCCAGTAAATGCTTTTGTTGAAGCAACTCCTATTTCCGGACCTACATGTATGTATGAACCGGTGTGGGTAGAGCGGGGAATTGAAGATCCAACAGAATTGCAGATCCCATAAATAAAAGCTCCGCATCTGCGGGCGAGATCAATAGCGGCTAAAGTGTCGGCCGTTTCTCCCGATTGAGATATGGCAATCACAACATCGTTTTCATCAATTACCGGATCTCTGTATCGAAATTCGGATGCATATTCTACTTCAACAGGAATTCTGCAGTAACTTTCTATAAGGTGTTTGCCAATAAGTCCTGCATGCCATGAAGTGCCACATGCCACAATAATGAATCTTTTTGCTTTTAGCAGTTTTTCCTTATGATCAATGATGGCGGATAGAACAACGTTTGTGCCTTCCACATTAATTCTACCTCGCATACAATCTCTGATACAGTTGGGTTGCTCAAAAATTTCCTTCAGCATAAAGTGGGGATATCCACCCTTTTCAAGCTGACCGATATTAAGGGCAACGGTTTGAATCTCGGGTGTTACAGAAACATTTTGAATATTAACTACTTTCAAATCCTCTCCATATCTGATTAACGCAATTTCTTCATCTTCGAGATATACCACTTTGTCGGTATACTCTACAATGGGAGTCGCATCAGAGGCTAGAAAAAACTCATTATCTCCAATTCCGACAACAAGCGGACTGCTTTTTCGTGCCGCAATGATTTCGGAAGGCCGCTCCTTATCTAATACAGCAATGGCATATGCTCCGATAACTTCGCGAAGGGCTAGTTGAACTGCAGTAAGCAGATCAAGGTCTTTAGACACCTTAATGTACTCAATCAGTTGAACTAATACTTCAGTATCGGTACTGCTTTTAAAAGTGTAGCCTTTTTCTTGCAATCGATTTTTCAGAACAGCATAGTTTTCTATTATACCGTTATGAATTAAAGCGATATTTTCGGATGAGGAATAATGAGGGTGCGCGTTCGCTTTACAAGGTTCGCCATGAGTTGCCCAACGTGTATGCGCTATACCAATGGTTCCAGATACATCTTTATCTGAAATATAGGCTTCAAGTTCAGACACCTTTCCTTTCGCTTTATATACATTTAAATTTTGATTATTGTTGATTATCGCAACTCCGGCACTGTCATATCCCCGGTATTCTAGTCGCTTTAATCCTTTAATAAGAATAGGATATGCTTCACGCATTCCAACGTAGCCCACAATTCCACACATAGTATCTATATTGTTTTACATTAATTGGGTACAAATATAGATATATATATTACATAAAGATTTAATTGAGGTTAAATATTAAGCAATTTGATCGTTTTTGCTAAGTTTTAATATTCTCAATGCTCCTCTCATGACTATGAGGAATACAATAGAACCAACAACCAGATCCGGTATGCCACTTTTAAGAAAATACACTAAAGCTCCAGCCAGAATAACGCCGGCATTTATTATTATATCATTGGATGAGAAAATTATACTTGCTTGAATATGGGCATCTTTACTTTCTGCTTTTTGCAAAAAATATAAAGATAAAACATTTGCCATCAAAGCTGAAATCGAAATCCCGATCATTACCAGATAATCCGGGATTGTTTCCATCCCAATAAATCGTTTTATTACCTCCGTAAATCCCCAAACAGCTAGTCCAATTTGTAAATAACCGCTAATTCTGGCTACCTGTTTCTTTTTTCGAACCGATGTTCCAACAGCAAGCAAACTCATACCATAGACTAATGCATCAGCTAACATATCCAGACTGTCTGCTACAAGTCCCATGGACCTGGATAAAATTCCAGATAAAGATTCTATCAGAAAAAAAAGGAAATTAATTAGTAGAACTATCCATAATATTTTCTTTTCAATATGATTGTTATCTGATGGTACTGAGTCGGGAACTACAGTTGAAGACAAAAGCTTTGAATTCAAATTAAGGGAACTAATACTAGAGTCAATTAACTTGACGTCTTCTTTATGAAGCACAATTAAGATGCGATTTTCTAAATCAAATTTTAGAGAGATTTCTCTAAAGTTTTGTAGTTTTAAACGGATTAAACTTTCTTCACTGGGGCAATCCATTTTTTCTATTTTGAATATGCTCTTTATCATTTGATATTATTTTCAGTATAAAAAAAGGATTAGCGGTAAATAGTCTTTCAGATCAATACGTAATTGTTTCAATGCTTGCTGGATTCTATAATCCACAGTTTTGGATGAAACATTAAGTTGCGAAGCAATTTCTTTATATGTAAGCTTTTGAAAGCGGTTCATTTCGAATGCCTCCCGATAATTTGAAGGTAAAGCCTCTAATGCTGATTGAATTTTCTGAGAGAGTTCCTCAACTACATAGAAGTCGGGATCATCAAAGAGATGATCATCTCCTTCGTACAAAGTCTGAAGGATACGTTGTTTGAGATCATTCCTATTTATTAAAGTTATACATCTGTTTTTTACGGCTTTGAATAAGTAGCTTATCAGGGAAGTTTCCCACACAGGCATAGTCCGGTTTTCCCAGAACCAAATCATAATTTCCTGAGCAATCTCTTCTGCATCTTCCCTCTCAACAAATTGATTGGCATAGCTACATAATGCCGGATAATGTCGCAGAAAAAAAGTGTCAAAGGCTTTCTCAACACCTTTTTGTATTAGTTGATAGAGTTCTTCATCCGTATTTCGTGAAGTATAGGCGGCCATTAAATCTTCTTCTTTTTTGCAAACATAATACTTTTTAAGAAATAAATTCAAAAAAAAAGGATTTTGATTTAGGACATTTGAATTCTGGTTAGTCTTACTTATATAAACGAAAGAACAGTTGAAGACATTAATATGGTTGATGAAGCACTAATATTAAGATACTTTACAGGCGAGATCACTGCAGAAGAAAGATCTAATGTAGAGAAATGGATATCAGAATCCGAACAAAACAGGAAATTGGCTAAAGATATCTATTACCTATATTTTGCAGTTGATACATTGTATACGATGAAATCAGTCGATTCGATGCAAGCCTTAAAAAATGTAAAAAAGAGAACGGCAAAAAGAAAGACCGGAACCATTTTTACATGGATTCAACGTGTTGCAGCAATTCTTTTTATTCCATTGTTACTGAGTACTGTTTTCAGTAAATTGAAAAAAGAGCCGATTGAGTATATGGAGATTCGCACAACACCAGGCATGGTGGCTTCTGTAAATTTGCCCGATGGATCTGTTGTCTGGCTTAATTCCGACTCGTATTTACGTCATCCGGTAAAGTTTACAGGCAAAACAAGGGAAGTGAATTTAATTGGTGAAGCCTATTTTAAGGTGAATCGTAATGAGAAGTTACCTTTTTTTGTGAATACAAAAGAAAATCTGCGTGTTGAAGTTTTAGGAACCGAGTTCAATGTTGATGCTTATGATGATAATCAATATGTTTCCACAACTTTACTCTCCGGATCGGTTAAACTAAATTATAGGGGAAGTAATAATCAGGAAAAGAATATAGTTATGCAGCCCGGACAGAAAATATATTATGATGAACTGTCTAAGACAATAGCTGTTTCGCAACCATTTCTTCCATCAGAGGTGGCATGGAAAGAAGGAAAGATTATATTAAGAAATACATCTCTTGAAGAGACTTTAAAAATGTTAAGCAAAAGATTTAACGTGTCTTTTGTGCTTAAGAATAAAGCTTTGAAAGATAATTATTTTACGGGGACATTTGATAAGCAACAATTGCCCCGAATCTTGGAACATCTTCGGATTTCGTCCAACATCAGGTACAGGATAATTGATCCAAAATCCGGAGATGAGGGATTGAAAGAACGTAGCAAAGTGGAATTATATTAATGTGGAGACTATTTGTTTAACTGAAAAATAAAAGAAATGAAAACACGCTCACCATAAAAGAAAAAACATACGGGAAAATATTGGCGTATTTCCCCGTATGAAACAATTGCTTACTCGTTTGGCGACGAGATTTCAGCAATCATTATTTTCTAACTTTAAATCCGTACAAAAATATGACAAATTATTTAGAAGTCCAACCCCATAGGGTTGTGACATTACCAATTATTATCCTGAATAAAATACCATTATGTATGAAACTAACAGTTCTTATGTTGTTTCTTTCTATCGGATTGATTCAAGCCACAAGTAGCTACGGGCAATCAACTACGTTATCATTGGAGGTAACCAATGCAACCGTACAGGATGTATTGGATAAGATTGAGTCTCAATCAGACTTCCATTTCTTCTATAACAACAAACAGATCAATACCAAGCGGGTTGTTTCCATCAAGAAAACCAAAGAGAATGTATTTGTAATTCTGAATGAGTTGTTTGATGGAACCGATGTGTCGTATCAGGTTATGGATAAGAATATTATTTTATCCAATACCAGAAAAGCCGATAAGGCTCAGGTGCTGCCACAAGCAGGTAATCGTATTACTGGTGTTGTAACAGACGCTTCAGGTGAACCTATTATCGGAGCAAATGTTTTTGAGAAGGGATCAACGACCAATGGAACCATCACGGATATTGATGGACGGTTTACATTGGAAATTCCTTCCAATGGATCGTTGGTAGTCTCTTACATTGGTTATCAGACACAAACAGTTTCTGTTGCCAACCGTAAGGATATCAAAATTCAGATGAAGGAAGATTCCGAATTGATTGAAGAGGTGGTAGTTGTAGGTTATGGTTCTCAGAAAAAAGCGAACCTTACCGGAGCTGTTTCTAACATTAATGTTAGTGATGCATTGCAGAATCGTCCAATAGCCGACGTAGGTAGAGGTTTGCAAGGAGCTTCTTCTGGTCTTTCAGTTATTGTTCCAAGTGGTGAAATTGGTTCTGACCCGTTAATTAAAATTCGTGGACAAATCGGTTCAATTCAGGGAGGTTCTTCTCCGTTAATCCTGTTGGATAACGTTGAAATTCCTAGTATTCAAATGGTTAATCCTGACGACATTGAGACAATTTCAGTTCTTAAAGACGCTGCGTCATCTTCAATTTATGGTGCAAAGGCTGCCTTTGGTGTAATTTTGATTACTACTAAGAAAGGTGCTAAGACAGAAAGTGTTAATATCAGCTATTCAAACAATTTCTCCTGGCAAAATGTAGCAAAAGACATGCGCATGGGAGATGTGGATGCAATGGAATATACTGTAAATGCTTTCGAAAGAGTGGGAAGCACCTATGTAGGCGCATTAAACTGGTATGTTACCCGCGAAAGCTGGGAAAAAGCGAAAGCGTGGAAAGAACAATATGGAAATACAATTGGTGCTGATGATCCTATGACTTATGGTCGTGATTGGGAATTTGATGCAGCCACCAATAGAAAATATGGTTACAGAACGTACGATCCGTATGATTATATGATTCGTGAATGGGCCCCATCTCAGACCCACAATTTATCGCTGAATGGCAAGAGCGGCAAAACGTCTTATAATATCGGTTTGGGCTATTTGAATCAGAATGGTATGATGAAGCCAGCCAAGAAAGACGACTTTACCAGATACAATGCATCAATAAGATTAAGCACTGAATTGAATAAATATGTAACCGTTCGCGGAGGTTTATTGTATTCAAAAAGAGATAAGCGCTATCCGTATGTAACCAACGCAACGACAGCCGACCCATGGTTATACCTTTATCGTTGGGGACCGACTATGCCTATCGGTTACGATGATCAGGGAGTTGCATTAAGAGGACCTGCGTCTGAATCAAGTCAGGCAAATACGGCGAATATCCTTAATAACTATACCAATATTAATATTGGGGCGACAATCAATATTACAAAAGATTGGACAGTCGATGCCGATTATACCTATGCTAATGAAGGAGAGACTACAACTCGTCCGGGTACACGTTATTCTGCCGGTAATACATGGGCAGTTCCAACCAAACGATTGGATGAGGCTGGTAAACAGGTCTATGTTAATGCTGCCGGACAATTTGTCGATGCATCTACTCCCGGAGCTCTTGCTGCCTATGAATTTGCAAATATTGAATATACCGGTAAAGGGTCAAATCCAGACCATATTTATCGTAAAGAATATGGAACTAAACGTAGTACATTGAACGCGTTTACAACCTATAACCTTTCTTTGAATGATATCCATTCATTTAAGTTTATGGGAGGTATCAACCGGGTTACATTTGATGAAACAATGAGTTCGGCTCTTAGAACACAGTTGATTGATATTAACAACCCTCAGTTCTCACTTGCAAATGGAGCGATGACTACCGATGGTGGTAACTGGTGGGAAGCTCAGCTTGGGTATTTCGGACGTGTAAACTATACTCTGTACGACAGATATTTACTTGAAGCAAATATTCGTTACGACGGAACTTCTAAATTCCCTAATCAGTTGAGATGGCGTTGGTATCCTTCATTCTCTGCCGGATGGCGTGCCAGTGAGGAGGCATTC
>JAEAME010000691.1_pt1 | contig 30897 bp, 31 predicted proteins | sample 8958731 | NCBI WGS metagenome assembly JAEAME01 (sample SAMN16933194, study PRJNA681113) | bioreactor sludge metagenome | isolation source: anerobic bioreactor sludge (Control) | place: India:Bengaluru | collected 2018-10-24
TCTCGCATCCTTTTGAACAAAGTCATCTACTTTCAAAACTTCAAAAGATGGTTGTTGTCGCAAGAATATTTAAAGGAATTGATGAAAAAACTTCTGTTTTGCACTCTGTCGGTCACTTCGATCTTTCTGACTCTCAGATTTATGGAACCGTAAGGGAAGATTATGAATATGTAAGAAAAAAAATACAGGAAGAAGGATTTCATGCCCTGACGGGAAAAATGGGAACACATGTCCAACCAAGGACGAAGGGGCCCGGTCATGGCAGTATTTCGAGGGCTTTTTATGCAAGAACTCATTTTGTTTCTCATATTATAGGCTTAAAACTGTTTCCGAGTTGATTGTTTGTAATCTAGTCTGCACCCATAACCACTAATACACGGCCATGTTGGGAACTACCCATTATCAATTGATGTCTGATATTGACTGGCAGATGCAAACCGCAGCCCCCCCCAAAAAAGCAAGTATAATCAGGAGACAATGGATTGAATAATCAGTTAGAATTTTTAGTCTTGCGGTGAAGCAAAAAACGTGATAAATGAAAGTCAGCATCAGGAGCCATCCGAAAAGGATGCGGCAACCGAGCGTAGGAGACGCTGCGGTGCCTGATCCCGTGAAAACGGGATGATGTGCGAAGCAAGAACTTCGAAAAAGAGAGTTCTCCGGCAATTCGTATGCCATATTGAACCGTCCCTGATGTGGACGGTTTTTTTGTCGTGCGCCCGGCAGGGCGCACTGACTTGGAGGTGCAAGTCCTCTATGGACCCTGATGACGGGAACCATGAGCCGAACCGCAAGGGCTGCTGCTGCGAGGTGGGGTCTGAAGGAAGCGGTAGGCAAACTCCCGGCCCGAGGTGCACGAAGCGCATCACCCGCAGGCGGGTACCCGGGCACTCATTCCCGGGCGAGAAGGCGACAAGATTCAAAACCCGATAGTCATCCGGAAGGGGTGGGTGTAGATGCGACGGGTATATGGGAGGAAAGCCAGTGCGCAATACCCGGGGAGATCTGTCCGTCTGCGGACGACGCTAATCCCGTTACGAGACGGGATGAAGGACAGGCAGAAGTCAGCCGAGGGCATAGTAGCTCATGCGTATGAAGAGCGAAGGCCCGAACATGAAAGACGGGAAAGGGACCGACACCTTGACGGACGAAAGAGACGCAGACAGGAAGGTTGAGACACCGGAGGACTCCCGGAAGGGGAGAGGCGGAACCTCTCTTGATACGGGTAGGGAGCGCCAAGCGTTCGCAGGGGCAGAGGAGACATCCCGATCCGAGACGACAATGCGTCTGGAGGAGGTACTGCGCCGTGAGAACCTGAAGAAAGCCTATAATCGTGTCCGTTCGAATAGGGGGGCTCCGGGGGTCGACGGAATGACCGTCGATGATCTCGGGGCTTACTTGAGAGAGCACTGGTCCCGCAGAAAAGAGGAAATCCGCAACGGAACCTACCAGCCTCAACCTGTCCGGAGGGTAGACATACCCAAGCCGGGTGGTAAAGGAACACGGATGCTCGGGATTCCGACCGTGCTCGACCGTTTCGTCCAGCAGGCAATCCTGCAAGTGCTGAGCCCGATCTTCGATCCCCACATGAGTAAATCAAGCTACGGCTTCCGGCCCGGACGCAGCGCCCACGATGCAGTGAGGCAGGCCCGGCAGTATGTGGAAGACGGGTACCGCTGTGTGGTGGATATCGACCTGGAAAGGTTCTTTGACACTGTCAACCACGACATGCTTATGGCGCGTGTGGCCAGACGGGTCAAGGACAAACGGCTCTTGAAGCTGATACGGGCGTATCTTAGCTCTGGTATCATGCACGAAGGGGTCGTCCAGGCCCACAGATCGGGCACGCCGCAAGGTTCGCCGCTCTCCCCGTTGCTTTCCAACATCCTGCTCGACAACCTTGATAAGGAGCTGGAGCGAAGGGGACACCGCTTCTGTCGTTATGCCGATGACTGCAACGTCTATGTGAAATCAACAAAGGCAGGAGAGCGGGTGATGGCATCGCTGACCCGCTTCCTCGAAAAGAAGCTCCGGCTGAAGGTGAACGGGATGAAAAGTGCGGTAGCCGCTCCGTGGATGAGAAAGTTCCTCGGATACTCGATGACGCGGCAGAAGATACCCAGGCTCAAGGTAGCGCCGGAATCGGTGCGCAGGCTGAAAGCACAGATCAAGGAAATACTACGGAAAGGGCGCGGGAGAGCAATCCCCCGCGTGATTACCGACCTAGCTCCTCTGCTGAGGGGCTGGATGGAATACTTCCGCCTTGTATCGGTGAAGGCCGCTTTTGAGTTGCTCGATGAGTGGATACGGAGAAAGCTGCGCTGCCTAGTGTGGCGGCAGTGGAAGACGCCTCGTACCCGTGTAAAACGGCTGATGGAAAGGGGGATTCAGCAGGTACGTGCCTATACCTCTGCCTTCAACGGTCACGGGCCGTGGTGGAACGCCGGTGCTTCGCACATGAATAACGCAGTTCCCGTAAAATGGTTTGCCCAACAGGGACTTGTGAGCCTTCTTTCAGAGCAGAGACGTTTTATTCGTCTTTCATGAACCGCCGTATGCCGGACGGCACGTACGGTGGTGTGAGAGACCGGGGCTGTGAGGCCCCAGCCTACTCGATTCCTCGCTTGTTGCGATACAAATACAACAGGAGGAGGAACACCATGAACGACACACCTGAACACAGTATTCCCGTCAAGGGAGGCTACATCCCAGAATCAGAGTTTCTCAAATATGTGGATTACAAGGAAATGATGATCTGCTCCGAGTGTTACGAGCCTTATGGCTTCTGGGCGTACCGCCCGGAGATCGTCGACTACCTGCCCGATGAATGGAAACCGGTGAAACGGTATTTCCAGAAGTGTCACACCACGTGCAGCCAGCACAACCAGAAGCCCCAGATGCCCGTTGAGGACAGGGAACAGGTCAGATGGCCGGGCTTCGACTTTAACGAGCGGCTTGCCCTCTGTTATGCATGCGGCCAGGAGGTACGCCTGAGCGGCTCACGATTTTCTTACTGGTTCTGCAGGACCTGCCTGGGGCGGGCGATGTACTTCAACTCCCAGCATGCACCGGTCATCATCCCTCAGGGCCGTCACAGCTCCATGGCAGGTTTTGTCTTACCGGGAATGGACAGCCGCAACGAAGACAAGATTAAAGAGTTCGTGCAGGACACAAACCGGCTCTCCAGAAGTATCGGACACCTGGAAGTGTGGAGAAAATTCATCATGGAGACCAACTTCAGGATCATGGGGATTTCCGGCGACGTTCGCCTGGATTATTACCTGGCCAGCGCGTACAGCGACCGTCTGAAATTCGAAGCGTGGGGAGAACTGTGCAATTTCATGACGAAGAAATATCAGGAGGATGAGGGATATGAGGAGCCACGCATAAAGGCCGTTGATAAAGAGGAGGAATTATGATCGGTGCTATTGCAGGAGATGTTATCGGGTCTGTTTATGAACGCCACAATATCACCATAACAGACTTCTCCCTTTTTGATTCCCACTGTCACTTCACTGATGATACGGTACTCACCGTTGCCGTTGCTGATTGTCTCCTCCATGGGAAAGATTATGCTGAAACCTTCCGGGAATACTTTCACCGCTATCCCCACTCAGGGTATGGATCAGGATTCAGGCACTGGGCTCTGGAACCGGGAAAAGGGCCTTACTATAGTTTTGGAAATGGATCTGCCATGCGGGTAAGTCCTATCGGATGGGCCTTCAATAGCCTTGAAGAGGTTCTTGATGAGGCGAAACGAAGTGCCGAGGTAACCCATAACCATCCGGAGGGAATCAAGGGAGCCCAGGCTGTTGCCTCTGCCATATTCCTGGCCCGAACAGGCAGCTCCAGAGAGGACATAGCCGCCTTCATTACAGAAACCTTTGGCTACCGGCTTGATGAGCCCATCGATGAGATTCGNGATAGCCGCTTATTTCACTGTAAGATATAATATCAGCAAACGTTGAAAATAACAATTATAGTGAAAAATAGTTCTTGACATTGTAATTTTCACCATATAAACTATTTTCAACAAACGCTGAAAGGTTATGAAATAGTGAAAATTGATGATTTGATCCAAAAAGCGGAGGTGGCCCTCAAAGCCTTTATCCAGCCGGTGCCCTTTGTAGAGATTGCCTCTTTTAGAAAGGAAGAGGTTGTAGATGATCTGCGGGTAGATTTCACCATTCGAATGAATACGCCGGATGGGGAAAAGATTGTCTACGTTGAGGCAAAGAGCAACGGGCAGCCACGCTTTGCAAGAGAGGCAATAAACAAGCTTGCTCTCATTACCCAAAAAATCCCTGGTAGTTATGGGGTATTTGTGGCGCCTTATACATCACCTGCTTCTGCCCAAATGTGCAGGGATGCCAGGATCGGCTATGTTGATTTGGCCGGTAACTGCTTTATTAACTTTGATAGGATCTTCATAAGCATAGAAGGAAAATCCAACCCTTACCCCCAGAATCGGGATCTCCGCACAATATTTTCTCCACGAGCTTCGAGAATACTCCGTGTGTTGGTGAATGATCCATTTCTTGCCTGGAAAGTCGATGAGTTGAGCAAAAGGGCGTCTGTCAGTCTGGGCTTAGTGGCAGAAGTGAAAAAGATATTACTTGATCGGGAATGGATAGCGGAAAAGTCTGTAGGATTCACGCTCATCAAACCGAAAGAACTCCTCCAGGAATGGACCTCCCAATACAACTACAGGCAAAATCGGGTTTTTGATTTCTATTCCCTCAAGGATGAGCCGGCTATTGAATCGGAGCTGAGTGAATATTGTTCGAACAAGAAGATCCGGTTTGCTTTCACGCTGTTTTCGGGTGCTTCACGGATAGCCCCATACACAATGTTTAAGAGGGTGTTTGCTTACGTGGAGAACATCACGGATGAGATGAAGAATGCCCTTGGTCTCAAGAACGTTAGTACCGGGCCTAATGTGACTTTGCTGGAACCTTACGATGAAGGCGTTTTCTACAAAACTACATATTATGGCCAATTTCCCGTTGTCTCTCCTGTCCAACTATACTTGGATCTGAACGGCTATAAAGGCAGAGGCGAAGAAGCAGCACAATTTCTCTATGAACAGAGAATAGAGCCGCTATGGTCACAAAGGCAGATTACGGAAAAAGAGAAGTAGAGGCAGCACGCTCGGTGCTGGTGGAGCTGATTCACCTCCTTGGAGAGTTCAGGGACGCTATTGTCCTTGTCGGTGGATCTGTTCCTCCGCTACTTTTTCGCGAATCGGCGGGCGATTATGTTGGCACCCTTGACGTCGATCTGGCGTTAAACCACATGACAATTGACGATGATACATATCAAACAATACGAACTGCCTTGCTGAAAAGAGGTTACAAGGAAGGTAAACAACCGTTTATATTTTTCAGGGAGGTGCTAACAGAAGGCGGTGATCCGGTAGTTGTAGAAGTAAACTTCCTTTCCGGTGAGTATGGAGGGACAGGAACATCACGCCGGACTCAAAAGGTACAGGATCTCAGAGCAAGAAAAGCTCGCGGTTGCGACCTTGCATTTGAAAATTTCGTTGCCGTAGAGATGGAGACAGAGCTGCCCGAAGGTGGCATAGACCGTGTTGTCTGCAAGGTATCGGCTGTTGTGCCGTTCATTGTTATGAAAGGAATGGCCCTGGCTGACAGGATGAAAGAGAAGGATGCCTGGGATATTTATTATTGTCTTGTCCATTACCCGGGTGGCCTTGATTCGTTGGTTAATGAGTTCCGGACCTACCTCCATAATGGCCTTGTATGTGAAGGATTGACAAAGGTTTCAGAGAAATTTGCATCTCCTGAACATATTGGTCCAAAGCAGGTTGCAGATTTCGAAGCTATCACTGATAGCGAGGAGAGAGATGCCCGGCAGCGTGATGCATTTGAGCGAGTGAATTATCTGCTCGAGAAACTGGGCATACGATAAGTAACCTACCAGATTGTTTTCTGAGGGTATTCAATTTAAAGACCACCAAAAGTCATCCGATAACAATTCATATGAAAGACTATGTTAATGGTTGGTTCTACCAAAGTACCAACTGGCGGGGCCATATCTTTGTTTGCGGGCCTGTATCAGCGATAGAGTTGCTCAATCTATTCAAGAAAAAAGAGATACACGGCAAAACACAGGTGCGATGCGACCCGACTGCATTCTGGAGGCCCTTGGATGATGTCCTACCTTTGGTGAGGGCAGTGGCAAGGCAATCAACGTCGAAGGTCTCTCGACACGCATTCATGAAAAGTCTAAAAGTGGTTTTAATGACCATCTTCGTGATAGCTGGATGCATTGCAGTGGGTAGATACGTATCTGATGGGAGATCAGTAAACAGCCAATCGAACGTCATCACGAAAACCTATCATGCTCCAAGCTCAGGACAGAGATATCCGGGCCAGGAGACTCTCTCAAGAGAAGCTGTTGTGACACTGACAAACAGGGAAAGGATATCGAACGGGTTAGCTAACTTGATTGAAAATCAACTCCTTCAAGGCATTGCAGAGGAACGGGCCAGAGATATGCTGGAGAAAAACTATTTTGCTCATATCTCTCCAACAGGCGAGCAGGCATCTGATGTGGCGCAAAGGATAGGGTACCGATACAAGATTATAGCAGAGAACATAGCAAGCGGAATGTTTCTGACAAATAAGAAGATTGTTGATGGGTGGATGCAGAGCCCTGGTCACAGGAAGAACATTCTATCTCCCGCGATCAAAGAAATCGGTGTTTCCGTCATGAAAGGAAGAATGGGCGGAAAAGAAACCTGGGTAGCCGTACAGATATTCGGACTTCAGTCTCCGGAAGTATCAACAAAGTTGTGCACACTTCCATCTCAACGATTGATGCATGAGATAGAGATTAAAAAGGCTGAGCTGAGAGGAATCAACGAGAGACTGGATAGCCTCAGGAAAGAGCTGGATTCAGAAAAAACTATCATTGAGTTAGACCAGATGCTTGACAAGAAGGATTCAAAGAAAAACCATGATCTCAACGTAAAGATCAAAACATATAATGAAAAAAGCCGCTGGCACAATGAGTCGCTTGCGGAGATCAAGGCCAAGGAAGCTGTTCTGAATTCAATGATCGAAGAATACAACAGAACCTTACAATCATACAAAGACTGCCAGGTGTCTGGTTGATAAATAGATGGGGGAGTGCCACAAGAGATCACCAACTTTGTTTTGGAAAGGCTGTACAATGCCCTCCGTGAGGTGGTGATTGAGTTTCGGGAAAGGTTTCGGGAGGAAAACCAGGGGCTTAGCTATAAGCTTACAGAAAAGCAACCTGAAAATCTGTAAATAGGAAATGCACCTTTGTTGCTTTTGATAGGGCCTGATTAAAAAAGGCGGGTTTTTCAGCCCGCCCTGGCTAATGAAGTTATTTCTTTTTCGGTTTTGCTGCTTTTTTGGCAGGAGCCTTCTTTGCTTTTGGTTTTGCAGGCGCTGCCTTACCGGTTGCCGCTTCTTTCAATGCTTTTCCTGCGGAGAATTTTGGGACCTTTTTGGCAGCAATTTTGATCTCTTTGCCGGTACGAGGGTCTCGTCCTTTTCTGGCTTTTCTCTCGGCGGAGAGGAATGTTCCAAAGCCGACAAGAGTCGCCTTGCCACCTGCCCTGACTGTCTGCGTAATAGCGTCAGTAATTACAGCGAGTGCTCTTCCGGCGGCTGCCTTGGAAATCTTGATTTCTTCTGCTACCTTTTCAACGATTTCTGCCTTTGTCATCCTGATACCTCCTCATGCATGTGTATGAATATCTATAATTATCAGGCAGCTTCGCAGTACCTGTTGCGTGATCCCCCATCGAAACAAGGAACTCAACGAATTATCGACTGAATTTCCCTATAAATCAAGCATTTTGTGCACATAAAAAATAGTTTCACATGAGTAAAGGAGTTAAAGGGCGGCCAACGAGCAAACCATATGGCCAGTATATGGTTGTTGCTTTTATTTTGATTCTTTGCACAGTTATGTTGCCTGTCTTCTGTCAGGCCCTGAGTAGTTTCCGCCTAACCCTCTGATAGAGTCACGGTAGACATCGACCCATCGTTCTTCTGACAGACGATAGAACTGTTTGAGGGTTTTCCCTAAGAGCAGTTTGTCAAGGGTAGAACCATCAACATCACCATAACTGTCATTGATGTATTGCACACGTATCAGCATCTCTCGCCCCCCGGATGATTTTAAGAACGTGCACCTATAGCCAGTATAGCAAAAGAATTTTATTTGTACAGGGATTGTATAAGTCAAACACGTTTTTTGATTCTGAGCACAACCGCGAAAACTTTTCTTGACAAGTGAACTATCGTTCACTATACTGAGGACATGGAGAAACATTACCAGGGCATATGTGCATTCTACAAACAAACCAGGCGCATGCCAAGCTATCAGGAGATTATGAAGCTCACGGGCTTTAAGTCCAAGAATGCAGTTTTTAAACTGATTAACCGACTGGTTCATGCCGGGTATATTGAAAAAGATGGCCAGGGAAAGATCGTCCCCAAAAGGATCTTCGGGGAGACCAAGGTCCTGGGTGTCGTGGAGGCTGGCTTCCCTTCACCTGCGGAAGAAGAACTGCTCGATACGATGAGCCTGGATGAGTACTTGATCGATAACAAGGAGGCCACGTTCATTTTGAAGGTGAGTGGAAACTCCATGGTTGATGCCGGTATCATGCCTCAGGATCTCGTCCTGGTGGAGAGGACCAACGAAGCCAAGCCCGGAGACATTGTCATCGCCGAAGTGGATGGCAAGTGGACGATGAAGTACCTGAGACAAAAAGGGAGCCGGATGTACCTGGAGCCGGCGAACAAGAAATATGCTCCCATCTATCCCGAGGAAGAGCTGAAGATTTCTGCCGTGGTAAAAGCAGTGATCCGGAAATATTAGCTATGTCCACCCCGCAGCCTCTTTCGTTGTATTCATTTCCCCGTGCCATCGTTCATATCGATGGGGATGCTTTTTTTGCTTCCTGCGAACAGGCAAGGAATCCCAGCTACAAGGGAAAGCCTCTGATCACCGGAAAAGAACGGGGTATCGCGTCATCGCTAAGCTACGAGGCCAAGGCTGCTGGAGTGAAACGCGGTATGAGGCTCTCAGAAATTAAGAGGCTCTGCCCGAACGTCATTATTCTTCCCTCGGATTACGAAACGTACAGCCTTCTCTCCAAGCGGCTTTTTGACATTGTCCGGAGATATACCGGTGAAGTGGAGGAATACAGCATTGATGAATGCTTTGCTGATCTTACCGGGCTCCGGCGTCCCCTCAGAATGAGCTATACCCAGATGGCAGAGCGCATTCAGAAAGATTTATCAGTGGAATTGGGCTTTACGTTTTCCATAGGACTGGGGCCGAACAAGATCATTGCCAAGATCGGGTCCAAATGGAAGAAACCGGCAGGTCTGACCGTGATACCGGCAAAAAAGATCCATCTGTATCTCCAAAACCTTCCGGTGGAAAAAGTATGGGGCATCGGTTCGCAGACCTCAGCCTATTTGAATAAGAACAAGGTTTTTACCGCTCTTGAGTTTGCAAGGCTCTCCGAAGACTGGATCAGGAAAAGGCTCACCAAGCCGTTTTGGGAAATCTGGCAGGAACTGAACGGACATTTTGTGCTACCCTTAGAAACAAAAGAGAAGGAAGAATATGCGTCCATCCAGAAAGTGAAAACCTTTACCCCTCCGTCCCGTGATCCGATCCATGTCTTTTCCCAACTTTCCAAAAATGTGGAGAACGCCTGCATGAAAGCCAGACGCTATAAACTGGAAGCCAGGCGCCTGTATGTTTTCTTAAAGACCCAGGACTTCACCTATCTTGGAGCTGAAATCAAGCTCAACCGGGCCAGCGCCTTTCCCAACGAAATCATCGGGGTCATCAGGTCTGTGTTTGATGACCTGTTCAACCCACAGTATGAATACCGGGCAACCGGTGTATGTCTTTACAAGCTTTCTGCACAGGGCAACCTTCAGATGGATTTGTTTGGCGAAACCCTTCGGATAGATAAAATGCGAAAGATTTTTGAAAGCGTGGATACCATCAGGAAGAAGTATGGCAAGCACACGGTATGCCTTGGTTCCAGCTTCCTTGCCAATGCGGCATCACAGCATGCCAATGAGCGAGGAGATCAGTCGGAAAGAAGCAAATCGCTTTTGCCAGGAGAAACCAAGAGAAAGAGGCTGGGCATCCCGATGTTTTTGGGCGAAGTGGTGTGAGCCTGTGGCGCTAAAAAATTCCGTACCTTTTATTTCTCATCATAATGATAAAATTGACACAAAAAAGTTTGAGGAATAGAATCTGGTAAAGGAAGTCACATATTTTCATGTAGGCATTACTGACTGCATAAAGGAGGATAACCGTATATGAAGCTACCTCAATTCAGGAATGATGAACTTCTCCCCTATATCGAGTTTATGGTTAACCAGTTCAGAAGGACGGATGGCTTCTGGTTTCTTGGGGTTGAAAACGCCTATGGCTATGATGCAGCAATCAAGATAAACGAAGAGGTGTGGCACAGGATGGGGAAGCTCATGACGCGAGAGATAAAGGAGAAGTTCTCTGTTAAAGAGAAGGGGCTAAAGGCCCTCGCAACGGTTCTGAGATATTCCCCGTGGACAATGATTTCCGGTTTTGAGATCGAGGAGGAAGACGAAGAAATCATTGTATCTATCCCCCATTGTGCTTCTCAGGAGGCTCGACTGAAGAAAGGTCTTGGAGAATACAGCTGCAAGGATATGCATTATGGAGAATTTATGAGTATCGTTGAGGAGGTTGACCGAAGCATCAAGGTTGAATGTTTATTTGCCCCTCCTGATCCTCATCCGAAAGAACTGTTCTGTAAGTGGCTATTCACAATGAATAAAGGCGCAGCGGAGTAGCGGCGTAAACTTCTTTTCCGTAAAGCGAAGATTGCCGGGTGAAGTGAATCATTAATAAAGAAGCAGGGCCAGTTCTGGCCCTGCCATGAATTGCCGATTTCTTCAGATGAGTTTACTTGTCTTTGTACTTGAACGAAATATTGAGCCGTACACGGTAGGTTATTACCTTCCCGTTTTCCACTGTTATATCCTGTTTCACAACTTCGCCGATACGGAGGTCCTTTACAGTTTTTGCGGCAGTTTCTATAGCTGTTTTTGCTGCATCTTCCCACGATTTTGCGCTGGTCCCTACAATTTCGTTTACAACATACACACTCATAATTACCTCCTTTTATTTTATTGTGTTTCTTAAGGCGTATATGTTGTTAATAGCACAAATAATTGACATGTCAAGCACATGTGTAAATCAATGACATGGTATTTGTATAGTCCCCTAATCCATAATCCTGTTTTTTTCTCTGGTTCATGGAGATCTCCACAGTCCACGCCGATATGTTCGGGCTTCCTTAAGGGCGTCCATGAATCTTTCTTTGAATCTCACATTGGGAGGAGATACAGTTACCCTGGCATATCCGGCCCTGACGATTTCTTCGTTGAGGAGTCTTCCGTCGGAGAGATAGACATATCCTTGAAGTTTTCCCTCCTGGTCTTTTACCTGGACATCGAAGGCCAGGAAAACGATATCTCCCTTATTAACAATCCTTTCAACAAAACGTTTGGCATCAATCCCTTTGGATGTTATGGTGAGCAGGCTTTCCCCAGTGTTTCTCGAGTCAACCTCTGCCTTTCTGTTCATCACGCTCTCCGGGGCATCAATACCGATCAAATTAATGGCTTCTTTTTTGTTGTTATACTCGATCGTAAGGGTATCGCCATCCATAACATCTATTACCGTGGCTGTTTCATCGGCATAGAGCGTGAGGACCAAAAGAAGACATAGTAAAATAAGAGCAACAATCAGAAAAACTTTCGTTCGAAATAATCTTTTCATGAGTATCTGCCTCGCGGAATGATAAAAACACCAGGGACTATTATACCAGAACAAGGGAGAATGGTACAAAAGATGAGGGGCGAAAAACATAGGTTGTTTAACGCCCCTCATCCGCACAATGCTGGCGAGGTTTTTCAATCCGGACAGATCTATGGCGAAGGCACGAAATCGACCCTTCTTTCCTTTGCCCAGCAGGATTCGTCCCTTCCTTTGCATGTGGACATCTCTTTTCCAAAACTGACTACATCAAGAAGTTTTGCATCTACGCCAAGGCTGATAAGGTATTGTTTTGCTGCTTCGGCTCTTCTTTTGCCGAGGGAAATGTTGTACTTTTCTGCTGCCCTCGGGTCGCAGTTTCCCTGAATGCTTAGCTTCCTTCCCGGGTTCTGCCGGAACCATTCCAGGTTCTGCTTCAGGGTTTTTTCAGCATCCGGTCTGATATCCGATTTGTTGAGATCAAAGTAGATTGGTTGAAGTGTCGCTGCCGGAGCCGGTTGTGGTGGTGCCGGCTGTTGAGCCGGTGGCGGAGGTGGTGGAGGGTCAGGGTATGCGTATGCCGGATGTGGAACGATTACCGCCGGTGGTGGTGCGTATAGTGCCGGAGGGGGCGGATAGATATATACCGGTGCCGGTGCGTAGTAATATCGGGGCCACGTTCGATAGTACGGTCCATACCACGGATNGCCGGTGCGTAGTAATATCGGGGCCACGTTCGATAGTACGGTCCATACCACGGATAAGAATATGGCCTGTAATATGGTCTATAAGATGGCCCCCAATGTCCGCGGGAGCGCCCGTAATGAGTTCCATGGACTTGACCGGGCCCACGAGATGGAGCATAGCCGGGTCTGCCATAGGCGTTGTGCCTGTCATAGTCGCCAGGCCCGCCATTGCGTGCATAGCTTATGTCGGACGCTAAGATTATCACTGAAAAAATGATTGTCCAAAAAAGTAACCGTTTCATGTCATCCTCCTTACTGCTTGTCTCCCAGAGACTGATGAATCATAAAACGTTGTATAGCAATACCTATGCCTGGAGAGAGCAGGCATAACATATTGAAAGTAAAAATGAATCTAGTTGTTTATTTAATGCCGGGTAACATTTTTGTCGTTTTTTGAAACAAATTCCGACAAAAATGTCGACATATTCCTCCCCTGTCTTATTTGCATGGCGGCAAGTTTCTCACGCGAAAAAACTGTTTTAGCTGATATCAACAGCCTTGGTATACGGGCATATGAGTTTTCGTGGTGCAATCAACTATAGTTGCAAAAAAATCCCATTCGTATCGCTTTGGCATTTCTTTTGCAAAATTTCAGATATGGAGTATGTCAGCATAGCAGAGCGATGGTTGTTCAGTGCTGTTGTGTTCAGAATGATTTGATTTATAAAGGAAAGAACGATAGACTGTTATCGCTTTTCGGAGGTAAAATGTTTTTCTGTAGGCTAAAAACTATCATTGTTTTTCTTATAATCGGCGGCTTTTTCAGCCACGAAGCATGTGCCATCACCCTCGACGAAGCCATAAAAAGAGCGCTTGAAATCTCTTTTCTTATCAAGGAACAGAAAGAAATTGTAAAAAAGACAGAGTATTCGTATATCTCAACTATAGACCCGTACCTGCCACAGGTTGACATATACAGTTCGTATGTCAGGTCTCTCAATGGCAAGCGATCGGTAAGTTATTTGAGCGGAACTACTACTTCCAGTAGGTCCGGTTCAAGGGATGCATATACTTTTGACGGGTCAATCTCTTATCTGCTTTATGATGGCGGCGAACGCTATGCACGCAGAAAGGGTGCATTTTTCACCACGCTGCGGGAGAAAGAGCGCCTCCAGGGGGTAAAGAACGATGTCCTCTACCTTGTTAAGACAGCTTATTATACTGTCCTTGGGAATAAGTCTATTGTAGAAAAAAGGAAAGAAGCATACGACGTTGCAGAGAGGGTTCTGGCCCTTACAAAAGGGAGATATGAGGCAGGTGTGGCAAAGAAGAGCGATATTCTCCAGTCGGAAGTTCGTATGACAACCGCAAAGATCGAATATATGGATGCTCAGCGGGAATATGAAAAAACGCTGGCTGAATTCAAGAGCCTTCTTCTCTATGACCCCGAGGACACGCAAGACGTTGAAGGTCCGCTCACGGAGCCACAATACAACGGAGACTATCGTCAGCTTACCGAGAGGGCAATCAATGTGAGGCCTGAGGTGACAGCCCAGAAAAATGAAGTTGAGCGTCTGAACATGGCCTACCGGGAAAGAATGAGCGCCTGGTTTCCAAGGATTAATGCACAGCTCGAACAAACACGGCAGGATTCCCGGTTTTTCCCTGAAGGCAGACAGGAAACGTTCAGGGTTAGTCTTTCCTGGCCTCTTTTTGACGGCGTAGGTCGTTATTACAATATGCTTGGCGCATCAAGCGACATAGCCTCAGCGAAATACAGGCTGGAAGAGATCAAAAGAACCGTTGGCGTGGAAATCATCAAGGCATTCAAAGACTATGAACTCAGCATTCAGAATGTAACCCTTTACGGAGAACTGGTAAGAGAGGCTGAGTCGAACTTTGAGCAGGCTTTCGGTGAATATAGAGTTGGGAAAGGCGATATACTGGCCCTTCTCCAGAGCGAGAGGGATCTTGCGAAAGCAAAGGAAAACTTTGTGGGCGCCATTTCCAGGGCAAATACAACCCTGGCAAGCCTCGAGCGCGTTGCGTATCTGAGCGGAGAATAATAGTGAAGAGAAAATATATTGTTGGTGCAGTCATAGTCATAATCATTGCCGGAATTCTTATATATTTTTTTGCCGGCAAGAGAGACAAAGCGGAAAAGACCGGTCAGGATTTTGCTGTGAAGCTCGGAAATGTAACCCACTTCACTGAACAGACAGGTATTATCAAAGCGCAGGTCGGCGCCATCGTAAAGGTGGGAACACGGGCAACCGGCACTCTTACGTTTCTAAAATATCAGGTAGGGGATGCCGTCAAGAAAGGTGAATTGATTGCCACAATTGATGACAGGGAAATTCTGGCGAACATAAGGAACATAGGAGCTACCATCGAGTCTCTGAAAAAGGATCTTGAAGCAAAACAAGCGCAATACGCTTATAGCAAAACAAACTATGAAAGGGAACTCAGCCTTTTGGAGAAGGAGTTTACCACCAAAGACAGTGTTGATAAAGCCAAACGCGAGATGGATGTGGCATATGCACAAGTAGAATACGGTAAGGCCAAGGTAAAGGAGTCTACTGAACGGCGCAAGGCCCTTGAGGTGTCCCTGAGCTACACAAAGATCTATGCCCCGATCTCCGGATATGTATCGGCTGTCTCGACGCAGTTGGGCGAGACCGTTGTTTCAGGCCTTTCCGCAGCCATCCTGATCACCATTATTGATCCCAGTAAACTTGAAATGTGGATTTATGTGGATGAAACAGATATAGGGCGAACAAAGCCGGGGAAAAAAATCGAATACTGGGTTGATACTTTTCGTGACAAAAGATTTAATGGAAAGATCGATATGATTTACCCACAACCCGAAATTAAGGATAACATTGTGTACTATCTGGCCATAGTAAAGATAGACCCCAAAGATACGGTCTTTTTGCGGCCCGAAATGACAACTCATGTGAGAATTATCGTTGAGGAAAAAAAGGATGTGCTGGTTATCCCGAATAATGCTATTCGATTTGAAGAGGGAAAGACGGTAGTTTACCTCAAGGGGAAAAACAAAACTGAAGCAAAGCAGGTAACCTTAGGCATTCGGGATGATAAACTCACAGAGGTTATTAAAGGGCTCAGCGAAGGCGAAATCATCGTAATACCTGCGGTAGTCAGGAAGCCTCCTCAGAATGCTTCTCCGGGTTCGAAGAAGTGATTAGTCTCAGAAACATAAAAAAAAGCTATTTTATTGGAGAACGAGAGCTGCCAATTCTCAAGGGAATCGACCTTGAGATCAAAAACGGGGAATTCATTATCCTCATGGGTGTTTCAGGGTCCGGGAAGACGACATTAATGAATATTGTCGGCCTTCTCGACAAGCAGACTGAAGGTGAATACAAATTCATGGATGTTACCATAAATGGCCTCGATGATGAGAAACTTGCCGCCATGAGAAACCTGCATATCGGTTTTGTATTCCAACAGTTTTTCCTGCTCCCCTATTTGAATGCCATTGAGAATGTTCTTATTCCGATAGTCTATTCTTCAAAGCAAATCAAACATCCTCGTGAGAAAGCAAAGGCGCTTCTGGGCAGGTTTGGCCTATCAGAAAGAATCCACAACAAACCCTCCCAGCTTTCGGGCGGAGAGCAGCAAAGGGTTGCCATAGCCCGCGCATTGATTAATGAACCTGACCTGATCCTTGCAGACGAACCAACCGGTGCCCTGGATTCCAAAACCGGAGGAGAGATCATGGACCTCTTCCAGATGCTCAACGACGAGGGGAAGACCGTCATCGTTGTAACCCATGACCCCAAACTTGCATCCTTTGGTAAACGACTGATCAGGATTGAAGATGGGACTATTTCAGAAGATATCACAAGGTAGAGAGTTTCTTGAGGAGATTCTCAAGATCCTCTATTACTACCGCGGAAGGGTTATCTTTTCTTTTGCCGGGGTTGCCCTTGGGATACTCTCAATATGTATCATCATTACAACCATAGATGGGGCAAACAAAAAGGCGAAAGACATATTTGAAGCTCTCGGTCCGGATTCCATCATGGTTTGGGGCATTGGAGAGAGACAGCGGACGGCGCGCGTGAGAGGAAGCACGCTTACGCTCATAGATGCCGAACATCTTGAGAAAATAGAAGGGATCTACGATTCTGTAAAGACCTACTATGCGAGACGCCCTACGATGAAATATAAGGACCGAAAATGGCAGTCCCGTATAATTGGTTCCACCATCAATTACTTCGAGTCTATGTCATGGGAGTTTCAAGTGGGTTCTCCTTTCAACGAAGACGATTACAAAAATGCGAAGGCTGTGTGCGTTATAGGGTCGAAGGTGTATGATGAGCTCTTCCTGGGCGAAGACGCTATAGGCAAGGTAATCCTGGCCGATAGACTCCCCATTACAGTGGTTGGTGTTCTAAAAGAAAAGGGTGGAGGAACCGGGGGACCGCAAATAGATGACAGGGTGATTATGCCCCTTACCACAGTCATGGGCAGAGTCGTCAATGACAGGAAGTATCTGAGCGGTGTGAGATTAAAAACAAATAGAGATGTGAACGGAACTGTTGAGGATGTGAGGGCCGTACTTCGGCGAAACCATGGTCTTCCGGATTCGGCTGAGGATGATTTCACCATAAGAAGCTCACAGGATATTATGAAGTTTGTAACGGTTATTTCAGGTCAGCTCTTGCTTTTTCTTGGAATGGCCTCTATCGTTGCCCTTGTGGTAAGTGGTTTTGTCCTTGCAAATCTTTTTTACCTTACCATACAAGAGAGAAGGAAGGATATCGGCATTAGGAGGGCCTACGGGGCGTCAAAGAGGGGTATCCTCCTCTCATTTCTCTTTGAGTCGGTAATCATAACGCTTCTGGGGGGAGTAGCCGGTATTCTGCTCAGTCTTGCACTTGGCGGTACGTTTGAAGCGCTTTTTGAAATACCTATGCTGTTTTCATACAAAGTTGTTGTTTTTGCTCTTATGTTCAGTTTTGTTACCGGATTGCTTGCAGGTTTTCGGCCTGCCTTAAAGGCAAGCAGGATAGAGCCGATTGAGGCAATACGAGGATGAAATACACGCTTGGTTTCTACCTTAGAATAGCTTTTCAGAATCTTATCGTCCATAAGGGCCGGATGACTCTTGCACTTCTCGGTATACTTTTCGCGGTCATGAGTCTCGTTGCATTCGGTAATATAAGCAATGGACTTAAGAAGCAGATAGATACTGAAATTGGAAAATTCGGGAAAAATCTTGTCATTGTGCGATCAGGACTTGTACGTTTCACAGGGAGAGGCACAGTGCCGTTTGGTGATTCCAAGACTCTTAAGCCGGGAACCGTGAAGAGAATCAAAGAGTCGGTTCCCGGGGTCGTTGAGGTGGTACCCTTTTTTGACGTGTCATACCCGGCACGCTACGAGGAGAAAACTGTTACTGCAAGCGTTGTAGGCACAACTGCAGACATGTTTCGGATAAGAAATCTGGAACTGTTTATGGGCGAGCATTTCTCAGAGGAAGATAATCTAAAGGCCGCAAAAAAAGCTGTTGTCGGCTACAAGGTGTTCGACAATCTCTTTCAGCGTGAGAATCCAATAGGAAAGTATATTCTCGTTTATCGAGTTCCAACAGAGATTGTAGGGGTTCTGAGCGAAAAGGGAACCGATTTGGCTGGTCAGGATCAGGATTTACAGATCTATGTGCCCTTGAATTCTTTTATGAGAAGATACAGCAACGTGGATTATATCAAGGGTGCATACATACAGGTGCAGGATGGAGTCTCGCTGGCCGACATGAAGTTGACCCTCCAGAGCTTTATAAGGGTGATTCGCAACATGAAGCCTGAGAACAAGGATGATTTTTCTGTTTTTACTATGGAGGATATTGTGAAAACACAGGAACAGGGCATCCGCCTTGTGTCCGTCCTGACCATCATCGCTTCTATTGTTTCTTTTCTGATAGGAGGGCTTGGCATCTTTGCAATTATGCTTCTTTCAATTTCTGAAAGGAAATTGGAGATAGGCATACGGAGGGTTGTGGGTTCTAAAAAAAGAGATATCATCCTGCAGTTCCTTACAGAGTCAGTTGTTGTTGCCCTTGTTGGCGGTATTTTCGGTGTTTTTGTAGGGTTTGTTATTACCGCAATCGTCAGCTTCTTTGGAGATTTACCGTTTTCGCTCTACCTCGCAAACATTATGATCTCACTTGTGATAAGCACATTTGTTGGCATCCTGGCAGGCATCTACCCCGCAATGCAGGGAACAAAGTATGAACCGGTTAGTGTTTTATACGGATAGTAGTCAGCTTTTAGCTATCAGCGGATTGCGTAATTCTGCCTTACTTTTTCTCTAAACTTTGCAGCGCTTGCTCGGCGAGTGTTTGTAGAATCGTACCGGAAGAATCTCTCATGACTTCCTGATAAAGAGGTTTGGCATTATCAATCTTTCCCTGCATGTTGTAGATCGTCGCAAGGTAAAGCCTGGCAATCTTATGCGCCTTCCCCCTTTTCTCTTTTATGAGAGACTGGAATACATTTTCGGCATTTGTCAGGCTCTCTTGTTTGCCTGTTTGGCCGTATTCTTCAAAGCTTTTTATACCCTGAAACAAGGTTGCCTGGGATTTCTCTTCCTGGTTGCGTGAATATAGGACATAGCCATAAACCGAAGCGATTGCCACAACAAATATTACTGCGCCAATAATGAAACTGCGGACATTTTCCTGAATGAAGATATAAGCAGTTTCAATGAAGCTGAGGAGAAAATCCGGTTTTCCGATCAATTCCTTGGTTTGTTTTTTTGCCATCGTCGGTATTTCACCATAATCAACCAAAACTGTCAATGTTAAAAGCGGGAAAGGCGGGACGAGCAGGAAAGACGGGAAAAGAAATAAGAAACGAAAAGTGAAAAGTGAGAGGTGCACGAGACAACATGTTAGCTTGCAGGCTATGCAACTATGAGCTTTGAGCTTGTTTTGCTGCTTTTATGTAAACCCGTATCCTTCTAAGGTTTTGTTCGTCGAGGATATGGGAGATTGTGTGTTTGTCTGCTTGTGAGAGCTTCTGTATGGTGTCTATCCCTTGCTCTTGCAGCTTAAGGTAGTGATCGTATCCAAGTCCTTTTAAATGGATTAAATCCACGGCAGTCTTTTCTTTCGATTCCAAAAAGGCCGGATCTATTCCAAAACTTGTTCGGACTCCAAGAGTTTTTAAGGCATCAAGCCTCTCCTTTGCAATGAAAGACAGCCGATCGAGCTTCGTTGTGTACGAAAAGACCGTGTTCCTGTCAATCATCGCGAATGAAAAGAGCGAAAAAACAAGGGCGGCTGCTGTTGCGCAAAGGGGATACGATTTATAGATTTTAATCCCTTGAAGAAAATTAACAAATGCAATTGTCCCCACCGCAAAAAATAGAAATCCAAGGTAACCAGGCAGAGGCATCTCAAAGATTTTAAGATTCTCGAAAAAAGGAACAGTATACACCCATTTGGAAATAGACCAGAAGTTCCATATTTCCCAAAGAACGCCGCAGATGAGTCCTGATAAGAGCGTGGTTATGAGGTTTCCCGCCAGGCCCAGCTCTTTTTCTTTTATGAACGATGGGTAACCTCGCTGATAATTATAGCCGTCCAGGATCAGGATTAGAAAGATCCACGTGAAGGGAAAGAAATAGATTGGGAAGGCAACGGTTACGATGAAAACTGCGACGCCAATGCACATGGCAGGGTTAGCATAATGCCCCACGGGGATAGGTTTGCTCTTTATCTCTCCAAGGATTCCACGAAGGAATTCCTTTGTAACATAGAGGGCCGGTACAACTGTGCCATAGGCAAGCAAATAACCTATCCAGCGCTGGAAGAAATTACTGGGAAGGTTTATGTAAAACCAGTTCTCAAGCCTGAGATTGATGATCTCGTATAGGGACCAGAAACCCGATGAGATAATAATCAGAAAGGGTAGGTTTCTGGTAAGAATTAAGAAACGTTCGGTTCTCATGGCGATGAGAACATCAATAAAGATGATATATGACCACCACAGAATAAGATATGCAAAGTACTGGAAGGGCTCAATTCTTTTTATGAGCACAAAATAACCGCAAAGATGGAATAGAATCGCAAAAAGAGAAATCAGTATGTATTTTTTGTTCAAATGCTATGAATTACTTAATGAGGTATTCTGTTGGATATCTACAACATCATCGGTCGATTTTTTCACTCGTGTAGCTCCGACAAAAGTCCTTGAATAATAGCTGGAGGAAAGGGCGTCCACTTTTACACCAAGCTTGCATCGAGTTGAGGATGAATGGATAAAATTTCCATCTCCGATATATATCCCAACGTGGGTAGGATATTTTACATAACGCTTGGTTTTAAAGAACACAAGATCACCGACAGCAAGCTCCTCTTTTGATATTTTATTGCCTACCATGAACTGTTCCCTGGCGCTTCTTGGAAGCTGAACATCAAAAATATCGTATATTTTTTTAACAAAAGCAGAACAGTCAAGACCACGGACGGTTTCCCCACCATACTTATAAGGCGCTCCCATGAAGCTTTTGGCAACTTTTACCAGCATGTATTTTTCTTCATTGTTTCGCCATGGCTTGAGAGGTTTTTTGGAGAGCTCAATGAACTCTTCTGTATCATCAACCTCAATGATTTTGGGTATGAGTATGACCTTTGGAAGCTTTTTACCCGCTATGTTGTTAGATTCAAGTATGTCTTCCTTGTTCAGGTTGAACTTTGATGCAATCTTTGCAAGGGTGTCGCCTTTTTTCGGCCGGTATTCGATAAACTCTCCGTCATTTTCAGCTACTGCTTGATTAACTGGCGGCTCATTGCTCACGGATGGTGCGGCGACTTTGACTTTTTCTTTTTTAGCGGAAATATCTTTCTTAATGACAAGGGTTTGACCTTTCTTAAGCTTTGTTGATGATAAATCGTTGAGAGCCTTTAACCTGACAACGGAGACATGATATTTCTTGGCAATCTTGATGAGGGTATCTCCCGATTTTACCTTGTAGGTGACATTGGAAGAAAATGCCTGATTTGCTGAAATAAATGTAAGAAAACTGAATATTATAAAAGTGAAGACAGTCCTTTTCATTACCCCTGGTCTATCACCGTTCCTATGCTTGAGTTATTTTACTGTTTCATACCAGAAGCCGTTAAACCGTGTCAAGATATTTTTTCGCATTTTTGCAATATTAACTTAAAACCTGCATCAAAATGGTTAATTTTAAATGTTCTACAGGGCCTTGTAAATATTTTCACAATTTAACAAGAATTTATTTTCACAATGAAAATATTTTGTGGTAGTATATCGCAAAAAAAAGTTTTAGGAGGCGGATGATGGATACTGGCGTCGGTAGAGAGATCCTCTGGAACGCAGGATCGGTAGGACAGTGGATTACTTACGTGTTTATGGTAGTTACCTTTGTTCTTCTTTTTCTTGGTATCAAGAAAAGATACGCCATGTGGAAGATCGGGAAGCCCGAACCCATAAACTTTACAAAGACAGCCGGAGCAAGAATTGGCTACTTCATCAAGAGTGGTATTTTTCACAGCACAATACTGAGGGCAGGCGAATCCTTCCCGGGATGGATGCATTTCTTTATCTTCTGGGGTTTCTTGGTCCTTACCATTGGTACTGCCCTTGTAGCACTTCAGGCAGACTTTACCGACCTTCTTTTCAATTATAAATTTCTTACCGGCAACTTCTATCTCTGGTTTTCTTTTTTCCTTGATCTCGCAGGCTTGATAGCAGTAATCGGTATTTTAATGGCCATGTACAGACGTTATGTTGCAAAGCCAGAGAGAATAAACGACAACAGGCCGGATGATTTTATTTGTCTTATCTGGATATTGGTAGTTCTCGTGTCCGGCTTTTTGGTTGAAGCCGCCAGGATTGCGGCGACAAGGCCTGATTACGAGGTATGGAGCTTTATAGGCTGGTTCTTGGCGGGTCTTTTCGGAGGCATGGAAAAAGGATCAATCGAGACTACCCACCTGGTCCTGTGGTATTTCCACATGGTGATAAGCTTCGGCCTTATTGTGTACATTGCATATTCAAGATTGCTCCACATTATTACCTCTTCCCTCAACATGATGTTCAGGGGAGTTGAAGAAAAACCGAGAGGAGCTATTGCCCCGATTCCTGATTTTGAGAATGCAGAAGAGTTTGGCGTAAACAATATAGAAGGTTTTACCTGGAGACAGATATTTGATCTTGATGCATGTACACGATGCGGGCGTTGCCAGGATCGCTGCCCGGCAAATCTCACTCAGAAACCGCTTTCACCCAAGAAATTCATTCAGGATCTGAAGGGAGAATGGGAACGGGTGTCAGCCGGCGTTAAGAACGAAGACGGTATCATCGACAATGTTATCCAGGAAGAGACTATCTGGTCCTGTACGGGTTGTCTGGCCTGCCAGGTGAACTGCCCGGTATCCATCCCGACCTTTGACAAGAATATAGAAATGAGACGATACCTCATCATGACGCTGAGTAAGGTGAACTCGGAACTGAAGCTTCTCTATAAGAATCTCCAGACACGCTTTGACCCTTACGGAATGGGCAAGTCCCAGAGGCTTGAGTGGACCGAAGGTCTTGATATCAAGAAGGCTACCGAAGGAGAGGTTGAATACCTTTACTGGGTTGGCTGTGTGGCATCCCTGGACGACAGGAACAGAAAAATTGCCAGGTCGGTGGCAACGATACTTCAGAAAGCAGGCGTTTCCTTCGGCGTGCTTGGTCCGGAGGAAAAATGCTGTGGTGATCCCCTTCGGAGGACAGGGAATGAGTATCAATATTTTGAAATAGCAGAGGGAAATGTGGAATTGCTGAAGGAATTGGGCATCAAGAAAATCATTACAGCCTGTCCTCACTGCTATAATACCTTGAAGAACGATTATGCCCAACTCGGTGCAAATTTTGAGGTCTATCACCACACGGAGATCATCGCAAAACTGGCAAAGGAAGGTAAAATAAAGATCAACGAGAGCCTCGAGGGTATCACCACATACCATGATCCATGCTACCTTGGCAGGGTGAACCAGATTTTTGACGCGCCGAGGAGTGTTGTAAATCAATTCAAAAAAGGAAGTTTTGTTGAAATGGGACGTAACCATGATGAAGGTTTCTGCTGCGGCGGCGGTGGCGGAAGGATCTGGATGGAAGAGCATCACCTGAGGATAAACCATCAGAGAATGGATGAAGCGATTGCCGTGAACGCGAACACTGTTGTGACTGCTTGTCCTTACTGCCTTATCATGATGGAAGACGCCATAAAGGACAAGGAGAAGTCTGAAACCATGAAGGCATTGGATATTTCGGAGATTGTTGCGAAGAGTATTTAACCGGATAAAAGATTACAGTGAAACATATAAAAGGATGGGCTTGCCCCATCCTTTTATATTTAAAGTAAAGACTATTCTTCCATGCTTATTGCTTCTACGGGGCACTCATCTACGCATGTCCCGCATTCAGTGCAGGTCTCCGGATCAACTTTTGCCGTATCATCAACGGTAATAGCATCGACCGGGCATACCTCAGCACAAGCCCCACATCCCGTGCAGGCATCTTCATCAACTTTTGCAGGCATTTGTCCTACCTCCTTTAAGTATTTTAGAATTCCTAAACGAATCTGAAAAGAATGTCAATAAAAAAATGTAAAACAATTTCTTCATCAAATGCGGAGAACCAGCTGATCAATATTTTCATAAAATCAATGCTTATTTGTTTTAGATTTTTAAATTGCAGAGGAACGCATGGTTGTTAACGTGTTTTTCATTGACTTCATTAGAGACATCGAATAAGATTGTTGCCATGATTGACTTTTTTAGGGATATGTTCCTGGACGTCTACGACAACTTTACAGAGGTCTTTCTGAATATCATTGTGATGATTATCGTAATGATCAGCGGTTTTATTATCAGTTGGTTCATAAAACAGCTCTTGGCGAGACTTCTTGTTCTTTTCCGATTCGATAAATGGGCGAACGAGGTCGGGATTATTAACTTTCTCCAAAAAGGTGGTGTGCATACGCTGCCATCCATTGTGATAAGTAAAATTGTTTATTGGATATTTATTGTAGTTTTCTTTTCTTTTGGCTTAAACTTCATTGGTATAAGCCAGTTTACCGAATATGCCTCACGGGTCTCAAGCGCTCTTCCCCTTATTATTGTGTCCATTGTTATTATTATCATTGGTATTATTCTGAGCAATTTTATCAGCAGGGTAATTTACCTGGCCTGCGAAAATGCAAATATCAGGTATGGCGACCCTATTGCAAAGGGCGTGAGAATTTTTCTTGTTATTATAACCTTCGGCATTGTCTTTGAGTATATAGGAGTTGGCAATACGATCATCACCATAAGTTTTCTCATTATCTTTGGTGGTATTATCATGACACTTTCCCTTGCCCTTGGCATAGGATTGAGCAATGTTGTGGGCGATTTTATCAAAGACAGACTCAAAATAAAAACGGAAAAAAAGAAAGAATAGCCGGGGCCTCCCCCTCCTGCTCGCTGTGCGAGCTAATTAATCGCTTACCCCTTAATCCTATAATCCTGCATTTCTTCTGGGTTTGCCCGTGGCGGAGAATCTATCCCTTCATGAAATATCCCTGGAACCAATTAAGCGCATGTTTTATTGCCCTATCCCGATGGGCAGGATTTGAAAGTATATGATCGCCACCCTTGATGATGACACATTTTTTCGGTTTCTTTATATTTTTATAAATAGTCTTTCCTTCCTCACAGGGCACAACTTCGTCCATCTCGCCGTGGATGACAAGGGCATTTGATACCTTCTGTGCTTCAGAAAGAATATCGTGTTGAGAGAAATCTGTAAAAATTGTCTCCTTGAAAGGGATGCCCGAAATGGTTCCGTCCCCATCCTTGTCCAATCTGTAAGGGGTTGCCCACGGTGAAACGCATTTGATCCTTTTATCCTTGGCAGCTTTTAGCACACATGTGGTTCCTCCGAAGCTACTCCCGAGTATACCAACATTCCCGGCGACTACAGAAGGATGATTCATGACATATTCAGTTATGACATCAAGGTTCTCGAGGCGAATTGTAAGGGTAGTCTCTGTTATATCACCCCCACTTTCTCCGCATCCGTGGTAGTCGAATCTGCATGTCGCGATACCGGCCCGGGCAAATACGTCTGATACAAGGGCGTATTTTGAGCTCTCTTTGGAACTGACAAGCCCGTGGGAGAGAATAACGCATGGGTATTTCTTCCGACCCTCAGGAATTATCATGAGCCCTGCTATTTTGTTATACGCTGATGAAATTTCAAAGTTCCTGATCATAGAGTTGTTCCTTTATAAGTTTATTGAACTTCTCCTCAAGGGGGATAAGATTCAGCACATCCTCTTTGTTGTATTCCAGGAGCAGCTCAAGGGCATCCTTTCTTCCGTGCCTTCTGTATATTTCCCACAGTTGGACAGCCTTGAAGCCATTGACGCCTTCTGTTTTTCTTTCTATGCCATACATCTTCTCAAGTTCCTTTAGTCCGCCCTTTATTTTCAGTTGCTTCTTCACCTTGAAAAGGTCATATGAATGATGTGTTGCTTTGAGGTCAAGGTTAAGCTGTTTTTTAATCTGAGGAAGATCAAAGCTATCGCCGTTGAATGTTACGATAGTTCTTGCAGAACGCAAGCAGTTCTCCACCTTGTGGCTGGTGATCGCTTTTCCAACGAACTGCCTGAAACCATTGTTGCCGATTGAAATGCCAATTACGCTGATGTTGCCTTCTCTGTCTGTTTCAATGTCAAGGTATGCCTTCATATGCTCTTGTTTTCGCCTTTCTGTCTCTGTATTTCAAATCTTGTTCCTTGTCCCTGTGCTTATTCTGTACTATCAGCTCACAGCTATTAGCTAATACTTGTTTAACTTTGTTTCGCATCATGTTCTTAGTGTCACCACTCCAATAATACCCAGGGAGAAAAATAGCATATTGGATAACCATGCTGCAAATAATGGCGGAAAGGTCTCAGCATAACCAAAGGACAGACAAATGTTATGGATAAACCAATAGAGTATGCCCACGCAAACACCAATAAGAATTCCCTTAGCAATGTGCTTGGTTTTGGAATATCGGAGGCCCACGGAAAATGCCACAAAAACCATGATAAGGTTGATAAAGGGAAATGCCATTTTGTTATACAAATCGACAAGATATCTCCTCACGTCATGACCGTCACGTTTCAGCCTTCGTATATACTTCGAAAGGTCCTGATATCCCATTTCTTCAGGATTCTTGTTTCCGACTTTTAATGTTGTCGGTGGCTCTCTGAGAAGACCTTTTACTTCAGGATATACATTTTTTGACCGAATACTGTTGTCAACAAAGGATCTCTCCATAACCGTTGTAAAGGTCCATTGAGAGTCTTTCCAAACTCCTTCTTTGGCATCAATTCTTTTTTTTATGGTAAAATCATCGGCAAGCTCTATGACGGTGAGCCCTTTAATTATGTCTTTCTTTACATCGTAATAATCTATGTTATGAAGTATATTGTCCCTCTTGAACCATATCCGGTCGTTTTTAAAATGAACATAGGAATCTTCTTTCTTGATTTTTACCCTGTAAAGGTACTCAGCAGCATTCGCTGCATAAGGCATAATCCATTCGGCAATGATAAATGAGAAGATTATTAGGCCACATGCGCAAGCAATAAATGGCTTCATCAGGGAAATAGTGCTGATGCCTGATGTTCTTGCGGCGATGATCTCATTATTGCGTACCATCAGAATAAGAAGGATGAGCATGGAAATAAGGGATGCCAATGGCAGCAGCAAATTAAAATAGTGCGGAAGTCTTAAAAAGATATAGATAATGCTGAAGAGAAAGCTCCTGAGTGAATCCGTAAAAATGTCCATATGTTCCAGAAACTCAATCGTGATGAACATAACAAGACCCGCGAACTGAGTGAGGAGAAGTAACTTCAATATATTGAGAATGAGATATTTATTTAGTCTTTTCAAGGTAACGCATCCAAAAAAATTTGAACATTTGGGATGTTTTTGTTGGTTCTTCTACATTCAGGTTGCGAAGCAGATACAAGCCAAGGAATACTATGGTTGTGTTTGGGATAGAAGAAATGAGAGCGGGAGGTATGTGTAATGTCTTGCCCAAGTTTTCAGTAAGTGCCATGAGCATGTAGTAAAAAACAAAGAGGGCAAGGCTGTAGACAATTCCGGAGAACCTTCCCTCAACCTTTCGCCTGATGCCCAGAGGTACCGTGAGGAGAACAAAGGCTAAAGCGGACAGAGGTATTGTAATTTTTTTATATATTTCAATCTGCAAATCGTATATGCGGTCTTTTTTTGCGAGTCTCATTGCGTTTTTCAGCTCGCTTCTATCCATTTCAAAAGGTCTTTTTCTGACGCCGGCACTTGGAGGAAGCATTTTTGCGAGGTTGATCATGAAGGTGTAGTCCTTGAATGAAATCGTCCTGTAGGTATCGTCTTTTTTCTCCCATTTATGCAAACTTCCATTATACAGAATGAATGAGAGGTCCAAGGTGGCTGGATCAAGATGAATAAAGCCATTAGAGGCGGAAATGGTCTGTTTTTCGTCCTTGTCGCGGTCATCAGAAACCAGTATACCGGTTAGTTTATTGGTTTGCGTATCAACCCTGTCAATGTAAATTACAACGCCCGGTACCGTGTCATTGAATATTCCTTCTTTGTCATCAACTGTTATTCCCTTTTTTAGAACATTCAGCAATGTGTCACGAAAGAGATTTGCGCTTGTTGGTAAAAGAAAGTTTGTATTAAAAAGGGCTACCGCGCTGATTATGATACCGACAGACGCTATGGGAACGAACAGGCATCTTAGATTGACCCCGCTTGCTTTAAGGGCCAGTATTTCGTTTTCAGTAGAAAGTCTTCCGAGCGTTACTATGGTAGAGAGAAGAAAGGCCATGGGAAGGGTGAATGTAAGATAAGGTGGTGAAGAATAGACGATAAGAAGCACAATGTCCATCAACTCTACACCTTTATTGATAACGAGATCTGTAAGTTTTCCGAGCCTGCTCATAACAAGAATGAATGTGAGGATGACAAGAGAAAGAAGCAAGATGTAGGATAATTCTTTTAGAATGTAGAGATGAAATTTTTTGTTGAAGGCTCGTAGAATTTGCACTAATAAATGTACCATTTTCCAGGGTTTGCATCAATACTTGACCTGTATCCCTGAAGTCTTTATAATCTTTACAATTGTCAGGCGTTAAAGATCCCCATATGATGATGCTGACAAGTTTCCGGAAGGTTTTACCGGTGATTCTTGCAACGCCAGGGAGGTATAACACGGCAAAATGGCAGAGATAAAGAGCGCAATAGAGCTCGCAATGGAGAAAACTAAAAACCTGGTCATTGATCCCAAAGAACGGGAGGCAATGGCCATCAAGGAAATAGAGGATAGGATAAAGGCCGTTCTTAGAAGATATGCTGAGGAAATGACAGACCAGAAAGAGGCTGCAAAGGAGCTGGAGAAGATTCAAACAGACAGTGTATTAAAGAGAGCGATAATCATAGATAATCTGGTTGAAGAGTTTGACGCTCATAAAGATAACGAACGATTGTTTGCCCTTTTTCATGCCGCAGGTATCGACTTACCGCAAGCAATTCGTAACGAGTTTGAAATATTAAATAGTAAATTTCGTGAAGAGATGGGGTCCAGGGAAACGGTAATTCGGAAAAATATAAAGGATGTTCTCGCCGAATTAAATATCACAGGAAACGCCATTGAGCCCAATCTCGATGCCTGGGAGGAATGGCATGAAGAGGTAAGGCGAACCGGCGCTGTTTTTGAGAAGAAAATTGAAGAATTAAAAAATAAAGTAAAAGCAACAACCAAAGGTTTATAAGTTCTGATTTCATTTATTTCAGGCAACTCTCTGACAAAGGAAAGCTGATCAATCTCATTGACATATATAACAAGGAAAAAGAGGGTATTCATTCGTTAATCATGAATGACCCGGTTGAGTTTTTGCATCGTTTCGAATCCTCAAAGGACAAGGAGTTAGCCGGTTTTCTCAGTGCTCAATTTGCCTATGGTCAGGTGGGGGGTTTTAGACAATTTCTTGAGAAACTGTTTTCTGTAATGGGCAATTCACCCTCACAATTTGTCATGAAAGGAGATTTTTATCCTTTCAAAGGTCTCTATTACAGGTTTCAGAAGTTTGATGACATTGTTCATCTGTTTATCATCCTCAAGCGTATTCTTGAGCGTTTCGGAAGCGTGGGCGAAATGTTGAGAAAATTTTATACAGATGATACGAGAAGCATGATATGGCAAATACGAGATGAGTTTTTAGGAAATGACAATAGACTGACGTTCTTTTTCCCGAAGCCGTCAAACTTAAATCCTATGAAACGCTGGAACCTGTACTTGCGTTGGATGGTAAGAAAAGATGAGATTGATGTTGGTTTGTGGGATTTTATTCCAAAGGATCGATTGATCATACCTCTTGACACGCATATCTTCAAAATTGGAAAGTGCTTTGGTTGGGCAAAACAGAAAAGCCCTTCGTGGAAAGCCGCGTGTGAGATTACAGAAGCATTGAGGACTTTTTCGCCTGACGACCCCCTTCAATACGATTTTTTCCTCTGTCAGGGAGTGGGAATTAATGGCAAGTGTAGTGGTGTGAGAACATCTGACTGCATAGGGAAGTGCGTGCTTTTACAAGACGAATAAACTAGTTTTTCAGGGATAAGCCCCAGGAAAAAGCAGCATAGAGCAGAGGGCAGAGGGCAGAGAGAAAAAAGATACAATACCGTGGAAGGGATACCAGGTAACTAGTGTACTGTCTCACAATTAACTGGTAATATATAACACACTATGCTATACTATCTTCATGCCAAGACACGCTATGCCGGTAACCTTGAGTGAGTCAGATCGTCAGGAATTGGAGCGATGGGTGAACGCTCATCGCACCCCGCAGCAGGTTGCACAGCGGTGCCGTATTGTATTAGCTGCTGCAAGCGGTCAGACGGATCAAGAGATCGCTCACGCCATGAAGATCAATTTCAAGACGGTCGCCCTGTGGCGCCAGCGCTTTCTTCATGAGGGGCCGGACTGTCTCTGGGAAGTGGCCCCAGGCCGTGGACGAAAACCCAAACTCACGGCAGACAAAATTGAGGAAGTTATCGATGCCACACTGCAAACGCTACCCAAGGGGGCCACCCAGTGGAGTTGCCGAGCAATGGCTGAGAAGCAGGGAGTCAGTAAGGCAACGATCAACAGGATCTGGCGAAGCCACGGTTTACAGCCTCATAGGGTAAAGGGATTTAAGCTGTCACGCGATCCCAGGTTCCTTGAGAAACTGACCGACGTTGTGGGTCTCTATCTCAACCCCCCGGAGAAAGCACTGG
>JAEAME010000698.1_pt1 | contig 30868 bp, 28 predicted proteins | sample 8958731 | NCBI WGS metagenome assembly JAEAME01 (sample SAMN16933194, study PRJNA681113) | bioreactor sludge metagenome | isolation source: anerobic bioreactor sludge (Control) | place: India:Bengaluru | collected 2018-10-24
TGCCGCCTCGCATCTCCGGTCCATAAGATGGAATCCAGCTTACCTGTAGATTTTGATCCATGGCACAAGCAGCTAAAATAACACCCGCCGTCAATACTCCCTGGCCTCCGAAGCCAGCAATTTTTAATCTTTGCTCTGGGAATTTTTTTATAAAATCTGGCGCTACCTCTTTTCGCTCACCCAGGTCCAGCAAGCCTAAAATCTCTAACAACTCCCGATCCGAATACTCTTTTCGGTCAATAACACGGGGATCAGCTTTTTCAGTTATATCTTTAAAAACCTGCACCGGGAAATAAGTCATCATATTATCCTGAATCCATTTCTGAGCTTCGACTGGCGTGACTTTCCAGCCGGTGGGGCAGGGCGATAGTACTTCGACAAATGAAAATCCCAAATTATCAATTTGATTTTTAATCGCCTTCCGAATGGCTCGTCGGGTTCGGCTAATTGTCTTGAAATCAATCATGGCGGTTCGCTCCACATAGACTGGCGCTTCCAGCGTGCTAATGAGCTCGCACATCCGAATAGGATAGCCTTCATTCGATGGCTTGCGGCCGTAAGGGCTGGTGGTGGTCCGTTGCCCCACTAAAGTCGTCGGTGCCATCTGTCCTCCGGTCATGCCGTAGATGGCATTATTCACGAAGATAACAGTAAAATTTTCTCCTCGATTCGCTGCATTGATGATCTCCGCCCCGCCGATAGCAGCCAGGTCCCCATCGCCCTGATAGGAGATGACAACACTTTCTTGATCGGAACGTTTCAGTCCCGTAGCTACCGCCGGAGCCCGTCCGTGTGCCGCTTGAATATTTCCAACATCAAAATAATAATAAGCAAAAACAGAGCAACCAACTGGGGAAACCAGAATAGTTCGATCGGCTACGTTAAATTCATCGAGCGTTTCCGCTAGAATTTTGTGAATATTGCCATGCCCGCAGCCGGGACAGTAATGGGTTGTCTCCTGATGGGTTTCTCCTTTTCGTTCAAATTTATCATAAAAAGCTTTTGGCTTCCCTAAAACCTGCGCCTTCATATTCTCTCCTTGTATTTTTGTATCGTTTCGAATGGTAGCGCGTGGCGGGTCGGGCGACTTGCTTCCTGCGCTACGCGTCACGCTCCACGCACATCGCCATACTAACAATATTTCCGCGCTTCTTCAACCAATTCCTCGACAGTGGGAATGGCACCTCCCATGCGCGAATAAAAGTGAACCTCTCTTCGGCCGTTCACAGCTAATCGAACGTCATCCACCATTTGACCATTGCTTAACTCGACGACCAAAAATCGCTTTGCCGTTTCACAAAGCTCAGCCGCATGCTTTTGGGGAAATGGAAATAAAGTAATCGGACGGAACAGCCCGACCTTTTTGCCTTCTTCCCGCAACGTCTCGGCAACGTTCAGCAACAATCGAGATACGATTCCATAACCAACCAAAATCAGCTCCGCGTCATCCGTGTTCAACGTTTCAAATCGGACTTCGTTTTTTTCTATAGTTTGATATTTCTTTAAAAGTTTTTGATTGTGCTTTTCCAATAACTCGGTATTCATTAAAATTGAAGTAATCAAATTCTTTTTGCTCTCTCGATTACCATAAAGCGCCCAATCTTTGTGAGGAATTTTCTTGCGGGTCGCTGGAAATTCCACTGGCTCCATCATTTGACCGATATAGGCATCGGTTAATACAATACAGGGATTGCGGTATTTATCAGCCAGATCGAAACCCAGCATGGTCAGGTCGCACATCTCCTGAGCAGAATTTGGTGCCAGAACGATGGCCTTATAATTGCCATGTCCACCGCCTTTCACGATCTGGTTATAATCGCCCTGCTCGGGCCAGATGTTTCCCAGGCCTGGCCCAGCTCGCATCACATCGACGATCACGCAGGATAATTCCGAGCCAGCACAGTAAGAGATTCCCTCCTGTTTCAAGCTTAATCCCGGCCCAGACGACGCGGTCATGGCTCGTTTGCCGGCTGCTGCGGCGCCGTAAACCATATTGATGGCGGCGACCTCACTTTCAGCCTGAATAAAAGTGCCTCCCATCAGTGGAAAATAAAAAGCAGCCGCCTCAGCGATTTCACTGGCTGGTGTGATGGGATATCCAAAATAAAGATTACAGCCTGCCAGAATAGCACCTTTAACTACTGCTTCGTTACCTTTGATCAGCTCTCTCTGCATCGTTTACTCTCCTTTCTTCTCTTTTGCCTTCTTATAAACAACAATCGCACCTGGCTCCGGGCAACAATAGAAACACACGCCACAACCCGTACAGCCTTCTCCCGAATACGCCGCATATTTATAACCCATATCATTAAACTTATCAGTAAAAGCAATTACCTTTTGTGGGCAATGCTCGATACAAAGTCCGCATCCCTTACAAAGGTAAGTGACAACTTCCATAGCCGGAAGTGGAAAATCTACCTCAACAAGGTCATCAAGCATGAGCTTCTCCTTAACAATTTTTGTCACTTCAGTCGAAAGGTGAAATCTTGTTCTGTAAAATTCTAAATTTCCATTATTTCATAATCCATCAGACTGTTTTATTATAACAATTTTTTTCTAAACTTGCAAGTAATTTTTCCATTGTTCTGGGACTTGAAATCAAGTTTTTTAAACAGGTTTAATTTTCTACTTGACAAGATAGATTTTTTTTTTTAAGTTGTTTTGTAATAAAGTTTAATGTAGCTTCTCTTTGGTGTCTGCTAAAAAAATTATTCTCATGAAAGATAACTGATAATTTCTCTATAACACAAACGGAGCATTCCCATGAAAAGACGGTCGATCCGATTATCTATTGTTATACTCCTTCTGCTAATTCAAAATCTCGCATTTGGTCAATCCAGCAATCCCTATCTCCAGCGCAGGCAACAGGTCATTGAAAAGATGTCGCCCAACGGCGTGATGATCTTGCAAACGAATCGCCAGGGCTATCGCTGGGGATATGGTTTTCAGCAAGAAAGCGATCTATTTTATTTGACTGGAATGAATGAGCCAGGTATCGTTTTAATTTTATCCAGACCTGGCATCAGCTTTAAGGATCAAATCGTTCACTCGATTCTGATTACCAATCCCCCGCCTGAAAAGGCAGGGGACAGCGACGCATTTTTTCGGAATTTGCAGGATAGCCTGAAATTTGATTTAGTCGGTGGAACAAAAGAACAGCGAAAAATTCTGGATACCATTTCAGGTATCGATCAACTCTACACCAATATCATCGCTAAAAATCAAAAGGAGGGGAAAACGCTGCTGGAGAAGCGGCTCATCAAATTATTAGAAGATTTGCAGAACATCGAAATCGAAAATCCGACGGATTTGACAGCCGCGCTGCGTTGCATAAAAACGGCGGATGAGATTGAGCTGATGCAAAAAGCGATAGACATTACGACGCTGGCGCACAAAGAAGCCTTCAAGTCGATGACGCCTGGCTTATTTGAATATCAAATCGAAGCCGTGATCGAATATGTATTTAAATTCAACGGCTCCCAGCAACTGGCTTTTAATTCCATTGTGGGATCGGGACCCAATAGCCTCGATCTCCATTATGAATTGGGAGTGAGAAAAATCGAGGCTGGCGATATGGTGGTGATGGATATTGGCTGTGAATATAACCATTATTGTGCCGACATCACCCGCACGGTTCCTGCCTCGGGCAAATTCACTCCGCAGCAGAAGGAAATTTACAATATCGTTCTGGAAGCTAATAATGCCGTGATTGATATATTAAAGCCAGGCGTTAAAATGGCGCAAATGGATTCGCTAGCAAGAGCCGTGTTTGCCAGATATGGCTACGAAAAATATTGGCGCCATGGCTGCACCCATCATCTGGGCTTGGATGTCCATGATGTTGGCGACACGAGGCTTCCTCTGGTGCCAGGCTGTGTGGTGACGGTCGAACCAGGTTTGTATATTCCACCCAATTCTGATTTGCCCAAGGAATACTGGAATATCGGGGTGAGAATTGAAGATGATGTGTTGATTACAGAAAATGGCCATCGGGAACTATCGGCGGCGTGCCCGAAATCGGTGGAGGAAATTGAAATGTTGATGAAATTGGAGGGATTGGGGAATATCAAATTAGAAGCACCCAATCCTAAATAACAAATCATAAACCTGTCCGAAATCTGGCGGATAATTTCTAATGATCGAAATCTCAAAATCCAAATAAGGAGAAGTAAGGTTGATCATTCAATTTTCTCGTCATGCAAAACGCAGAGCGCAACTTTATGGCATTCCTGAAGAAACGATTGAAAACATACTCAGACGCCATGAATTCAGCGAAGGAGAACATGAAATTATCAGCGATGTCCCTGGCTTTAAATACCCAATTAAAATCATTGTCAGAGTGGAAAATGGCATCGTGACCGTAATAACCAATTATCCATTAAAACGAGGGGAAAAAAATGAAAGTACAATATGATAAAGAAGTGGATGCTTTATATATAAAATTGAGTGACGAAAAACCTGACGGCGTCATTGAAATCGGAGCAGGAATCAATATCGACACAACGCTCGATGGCAGACTCTCAGGTATCGAAATATTAAGCGCATCTAAAAAAATGGATTTGAACACCATTTTATCTTACACGCTGGAGTTTGATAAGAATATTTTAGTGCAGCATGTCGCCTAATTTTTCTAGACCATGAGTCTATGAATGAGGCTTTGCGATCATCGATTTCGATTATTAAAAAACAACGGAAGAAGGTTAATTCTAATGAGGAGGTCAAAATGAAAAAGAATGTAAGATTTAAGGAAGAGCTAATAAATTTGAAAAAGAAAACACTTCTAACACAGGATGATATCAAATTTGATATTGCTGAATTTCGAGAACGAATTAGGCTCGAAGATAATCTACTTAACTCAAGAATGAATATTTTTATAACATTGAGTGCATTATGGTTAGTAGTAGTGAGTTTTATCAAAGATAGCACTAACAATTTTACTATTACTTTACCATTTATTTTTATTGGTATACTAATAACTATTATTTGGCTTGTATGTTCATATCAATCTCGTAGGGTGATAAGCTTTTTAACAAATATTGTTGTAACAAAATTAAAAGAGATCGAAGCTAGCGAGCTTGCTAAAAGAAATAAAGATGAGAAAAATCTTTATTTAAATAAAAATTTTGTTGAAAAAACCGTGCAATTTGCACTACCAAATTATATTTTTAAAACTCGTCCCACAGATCTTTTATCAATTTGGTTACCGTCTCTAATTCTTGATGGCTGGGCTTTTCTTGTACTTAAAGAAATTGATAAATTAAATATGGTTACATGCATATTATCGACGATTATAATTGCAGGTGTTGCATCGATATTTCTCTATTATCTTGAAAAAGTCAAATTAAAATCATTTGGTCAGATAATAGATAAATCAAAGATATTTGGTTAATATTAATTCATTAATTATGGGAACGGCAAGGATTTGCAGTGAACGCATGGACATCTTTTCTTGTCATTCACGTTCTGCACTTCATAAATTACAGTTTTAAAAATGAAATAATTACACCCAACAGAATAGCCAGGAGACCATATATGAAAATAACAAAAGCCGTCATCACCGCCGCAGGCAAAGACCAGCATCATCTGCCATTGCAAACCCTCATCGATCGGGATGGTAAAGAAAAATCCGTGCTGCAAATCCTTGTAGAAGAAACCCTCAGCGGTGGAATCGAGGAAATATGCGTTGTGGTTCAGCCTGGTGATGAATCGGCCTATTCGGAAATCATCGGCGATCATGCGGGACGGCTGAATTTTGTTGCCCAGGAGCAGCCGCTGGGTTATGGTCATGCCATTTATTGTGCCAGAGATTTTACCCAGAAAGATCCTTTTTTACATCTGGTTGGCGATCATCTCTATGTCAGCCGCCAGAAGAAGAGCTGTTCCCAGCAATTAATTGAAGTGGCGGAGGCGGAAGCCTGTGCGGTTTCGGCGGTGCAGGCGACCAGGGAAAATCTGCTCTCCTATTTCGGCGCCATCGGCGGCAGGCGCATTCACGGACGGCATGACCTCTATCGCATCGAAACGGTGGTTGAAAAGCCAACGCCCACCGATGCCGAGCAGCGACTGATCATCCCTGGATTGCGGGCAGGATACTATCTTTGCTTTTTTGGGATGCACGTGCTCACCCCCACGATCATGGAAATCCTGGGACAACTCATTCAATCGACGCCTGAATCTCGAAAAATTACCCTGTCGGATGCGCTCAATCAATTAGCCGAACGGGAACAATATCTGGCATTGGGCAAATCCGATCTGCGTTACGACATTGGCGTCAAATATGGATTATTGACGGCTCAGGTAGCGCTGGCGCTGAATGGCAAGGATCGGGATGAAGTTTTGGAGAAATTACTGGAGCTCCTTTATGTCCGTGAACTGGGCGCTGGCAACAAGGAGATCGAATAGATGAGCAAACTGACCAAAATCATCACGGCTAAAAATCCCGATGTTCGCAACAGCTCCCTGGATGCCTTCTGCAGAAATGCCACGCTGGCCGAGCTGCTAACTGAATGCGATGCGCTCGAGCGGTTTCGACATCAAAACGACAATCTGTACGAGCAGGTGCGGGCGCTATTTTTTCTTTACGCCATCCATCGCTTTCACCTTCCCAATAAGCCTGGCATTGGCTCAAAGGGATTGATTCCGTTTCAGGGCTACATCAATCTGCTGAAACGGCGCTTTGAAGAGGCGATCGAGATATTTTTAACAGAGTCAAAAGCCACGGGAGCGAGTGATGCGCTATCCAGCGCTCTGGCAGCCGCCTATCACAGCCTGGGCTTTCAAACGCTGGCGGATCAGGTTCGGCGCAGTGTTCGGTCAGTTCGGGGCAATCAATGGATGTTTCGCATCGGTCACCCTGCCGATCATCCGCTTCGGATTCACCCGCATTTGCTTGCGCCAAAATCTTCGGACAGCCTCTTCCCTATTCTGCGGGAAGCCACGCCAGTTCGCATGGATTTGAGCCACAGCGGCTGGAGCGATATATTTTTCCTGGGCATGGATTTTCCTGAAGGCGCTCGGGTTTTGAATGTTTCGATTGATCTTTGCGTTCGCCAAAAAAATGTTCAGCAAATTCCTCAGCCGCCTGTTGAAGCCTATTTTCGTGTCATCGATCAACCCATTTTGAGATTGGTCAGTCTGGATTTGGAGACATCGGCTGAAATTACCTCCATTGCAGAAGTTTTTGATTTTGCCAAAGATTATTTGGGATTGTTGAAAGCGGCAGTTATCGCTTCAGGCATCGTGCCCTCTGGCATGGAAGGTGCGCTACAACCGCTGGGCATGTTGCTGGAGCGATTAACAAAACCAGGTCATGGCATTGAAATCGTCAGCCGAGTGAACGGGATTCCCAAAGGATCACGGTTAGCGGTTTCCACAACGTTATTGGCATCGCTGATTGCGGTCTGTATGCGGGCGACGGGGCAGACCGTTTCGCTGACGGGACAATTGACCGAGGACGAGCGTCGCCTGGTTGCTGCCCGTGCGATTCTTGGCGAATGGCTGGCTGGCTCTGGCGGCGGCTGGCAGGATTCGGGTGGCATCTGGCCTGGCATCAAATTGATCCAGGGCGTGGCAGCCCAACAGGATGATCCAGAATTTGGCGTCAGCAACGGCCGATTGCTTCCCTCTCATTACATTATGACCCAGCAAGATGTTTCGACTCAAGTCAGGCAAAATTTGCAGGACAGTCTGGTGCTCGTCCATGGCGGCATGGCTCAGGATGTGGGACCGATCCTGGAAATGGTCACCGAAAAATATCTGCTTCGCTCCGAACATGAATGGCAGGGCAGGAAACAGGCGATTCAGTTGTTCGACCAAATTGTGGTGCATTTGAAAAATGGCTTGATCCCTGATATTGGCAGATGCACCCATCAAAATTTCAATGAGCCGATTCAAGCCATTATTCCCTGGGCGAGCAATCTATTCACCGAAACCATCATAGACCAGGTGAGGAAGGAATTTGCCGAAGATTTCTGGGGCTTCTGGATGCTCGGCGGCATGTCTGGCGGCGGCATGGGTTTTATTTTCGATCCGAAACGAAAAGCCGTGGCTCAGGAACGCCTGCAAGTCATTATGAGCGAGATCAAAAGTCGCCTGCAAAAAGCCATTCCGTTTGCCATCGAGCCAGTCGTCTATGATTTTGCCATCAATGAAAATGGATCAGTCGCCGAGCTGCTGGAGGGTGATCGTGCCCTGATGCCGCCAGGCTATTACACCCTATCCATCCCCGATCTGTTGCGACGGGAGCGCCGCCATCTGCCCCGAATGCAGCGGACTGAGCTGGATTATTTTGCCACCGCCTGTCACGTCAAGCCTGAGCTGTCTGGCATCGTTCAGGTGCTGTTCGATCGTCTCCTGCCCAGCAGCGATCACGAAACCACCGATAAAAAAAGCCTGGCAGAGCTGCTGCAGGAATATGGCTTTGACCGAATTCAACATGAACAAATCCAGGCCGATTTGCGGAGCGGTCGCATCGGACTCGCCCAAAATCGGCTGCCCATCAGCCGAAAAATTCAGGATGTTTCCCCCGACGATATTTTTGATGCGGCAAATGGCTTGTCGAAACAATATCACACGATTGGGATGGATGCGTTATCCGAGGGTGCAGTTGCCGTCCTCTCGCTGGCTGGCGGCGCTGGCAGTCGCTGGACAAAGGGCGCAGGCGTGGTGAAAGCATTGAATCCATTCTGTCGGCTGGGCGGCAAACATCGCACGTTTATCGAAACCCATCTGGCAAAAAGCCGCCGCATCAGTCGTCTCTGTGGCACGCCGCTGCCTCATATTTTTACCACCAGCTATTTGACCCATCAGCCCATCGAGACGTATCTCAAAAGAGTTGATAACTATGGTTATGAGGGACCACTATTGCTATCGCCAGGTCGTTTTGTTGGCTTGCGAATGATTCCCATGACCCGTGACCTGCTGTTTGCCTGGGAGGAAATGCCGCAACAGTTGCTTGACGAACAGGCGCAAAAAGTGCGGGAAAGCCTGCACGCTGCGTTGCTGGATTGGGCTCGAAAAATGGGCGAAGGCAGCGATTACACCGATAACATGCCCCTCCAGTGTCTGCATCCTGTGGGTCACTGGTACGAAGTGCCCAACCTGTTTGTCAATGGGATTTTGGGGCAATTGCTCGAAGCACGACCCCAGCTAAAATACCTGATGCTGCATAATATCGACACGCTGGGAACCGATGTCGATCCTGCGCTGCTGGGATTGCACATCGAAAATGGCGCCTGTCTGACGACCGAAGTGATTACCAAACGCATCGAAGATCATGGCGGCGGACTGGCAACTATCGACGGCCAGGTACGATTGATCGAAGGACTGGCATTGCCCAGGGAGGAAATTGAATTCAGCCTTTCCTATTACAACTCCAGCACCACCTGGATCGATATCGATCAACTGCTGAATGCTTTTAATTTAACCCGATCGGACTTGAACGATACCGAACAGGTGACTGATTCGATCCGCAGTCTTTCGGCCCGAATGCCAACGTACATCACGCTAAAAGATGTGAAAAAGCGCTGGGGCAAGGGACAGGAAGATGTCTTCCCCGTGGCGCAATTCGAAAAATTATGGGGCGACATGACTGCCCTGCCCGAGATCAAATCCAGGTTTGTCGTTGTTCCCCGCCAGCGAGGTCAACAGCTCAAAGAACCCGCCCAATTAGATGGCTGGCTGCGTGATGGCTCGGCGGCGTATGTGGAGGGGATTTGTGAGTGGGGGGAGGGATAGGTGATTGTTTAGATAAGAGAGAGGTTTCTAATATTAGAGCTTTGTTTCTAAAGCTAGAAATTTATTTCTAAAAGTTGAAACATTTTTTAGTCAATTATAAGCAGTATAAACTATACCATTATTAATTTAAAATATAAACATATTTGCATAAATAATCGGAATATAAAGTTTGCATATTGCATAACACAGGTGTAGACATGAATAAGGTTCAACTAAATAATAACCAAATGTCAGATCGAAAAAAAGAAGAATTAATAAACGAACTTCAAAACTATAAAGAAATTATTGAACGTACCGCTGATCCAGTTATTAGTACAAAATTGGATGGAACTATAACTTTTATGAATAATAGAGCAATCCAAACTTTTGGAGATATAAAAGGTAAAAATGTTCGTGACTTTTATTATTCAGATGATATTTCATCAGCATCAGAAAAAGCTCATGAAGTAATGCACCGTTTAAGAGAAACTCCCTCTGAATCAATAACAGATTTTGAAACTGTCTTTATCGGAAAAGATAGAATCCCAGTACCAGTGAGTGCATCTTTTGGTATGCTTAAAAATAATAATGGAGAACTAGTTGGTACCATCGGAATTTTTAAAGACCTTCGGAAAACAAAAGAGCTAATACAAGTAGGTAATACATTATTTTCATTACGTAATATTGATGAAATACTTGAAAAAGTTTCTGAGACTTGTTTGGAATTTCCAAATGCTATTCGTGCCTATATTAAATTATATGATGATTCCACGAATCGCTTCTTTTTAAGAGCTCTAAAAAGTAAAATTGCGAAAGAAAGATTACCCATTGAAAGCACAGAAGTGGGTAAAGGAGTTTCAGGATATGTATACAAAACCCAAAAGCCCTTTCTTGCTAAAGAACCCCTAGAATTATTTTCTGGTCTATTCAAAGACGTTAAATCAAAAATAGTAGTTCCAATAAATCGAAAAAATAATGTCACAAATGAAATTAAGACTTTCGGGGCTATCAATGTGGATAGTCGAGAAAAAAATGCTTTCTCAGTAAATGATATGTACTTTCTAATTACTTTAGCTAATCAAGCAGCAACTGCAATTGAAAATGCAAACCTAATTATTTCAAAAACAGAAATTATCACTGAATTGTCTGCTTTAGAAAAGGTTCTATTAAAGATTACAAGGACATTGGATATTGATCAGATTCTAGAAAGTGTCTTAGAAGTAGTTGTTGATATTCTTGGTTTTGATTATGCTACTATTTCTAAAGTTGATTTTTCAACAGGTATGATTGGAACATTTAAGGGGAAAAAAATCTCAGAAGAATTCATAAATCTGTATTGGCATCCATTAGATAGCAATGATATCCAGGCATGCGTGGTCCGAAACAAAGAGGAAATTAGGCTTTCTGGATGGGATGACCGTCTAGATAGAACTATTTATGACCGCTTTGATTATGAAAATCTGGTGAGAATTTATCTACCTATTCTATCCCGTGGTGAAGCATATGGAACGCTAGAAACGGGCTATAAAAAAGAACATCGACAAGATATTGCTGAAGATGAGATTGAGATATTGAGAAAAATAGTTAATCTAGCAGGGATTGGAATTGATCAGGCATATTTACTTGAAGAACAGCAAAAATTAGTTAATCAACTCCAGGCTGTAAATCAAGCAAATATTTATATTCAATCATCTCGAACAGAAGAAGAAGCCGTAAAGCATATATTTGAAAGTTTAGAACGTATTGGTTATTCAAAATGTTTGTTATCACTAATTAATGAAACAACCAACAAAATTGAAGGGCGTTATGCTTTAGGAGAGAAATGGCAAAATATTATTTGTGAAACAAAACGTGATTTGGGCGGTCTCGATATTTTAGCTATCGCAATTAATGAGAAACGTTCAATACTTAGTATAGATAGTTTTACTGATCCTTCATGTGATCCAGTAGCCACTAGAAAGGCTCAAATAAAATCACAATATGTGATTCCTTTATTCATCAATGAAGCACCAATTGGTACACTACAAATCGATCTATCTGACAAACAAGGCTTAGTTAAAGGACCGAAGGATGTATTAATACGTCGTATGCATGTTTTAGAAACTTTTGCCAGTCAAATTGCCATTGCTATTCGCAATATAAGAGATATGAGTACAATTCATTTTCTAGAAACCAGTCTAGCAGAAACAGCACATGAATTCCGAAGCCCTTTGCATAATATCATGACAAACATCGGTGCATTAAAAGATTATTTAGAAGATAAATATATAGATGAAGAGAAGGAAATAGCAAACATTTTAACTTCTATATCTGAAGATGCACATCGTGCAAAAAGGCAAATGGAAAATACATTATTATTATCTAACAAAGCAAAGAAGTTAATTGGATTTAATTTTGAAGAGGGATACATACAGCCTATTATCGAAAATTGTAAGAAAGTTTATAGCAACAGATCATTAGAGCGTGGTATCAATATTGTTATTAAAGATAATATTAAAAAATTACCACGATTTATATTTGACAAACAAAAAATTGACCAAGTAATTACCAATTTAATTGACAATGCTGTTAAATATTCAAACAGTAATAGATTCATTGTAATTAGTGGCTTCGATGATGGTAATTATATTCATGTAGAAATAAGTGATAAAGGACTTGGTATTCCAGAAGCTGAATTTGCTAATATCTTTCAAGGTTTCACTCGGGGAAGTATGCAAGATAAAAAACGATATATTCCTGGCACTGGTTTAGGATTAAAAATATGTAAAGAATTTGTGCAAGGTCATGGTGGTAAAATTATAGTAAAAAGTATTCCTTTCATTGCTGATCCTCGTCGAATACAAGAGTATGATGGTTTTGATACAACTTTCACTATAATATTACCAAAGCGACCAATAAGAAAATGAAATTGAACTTTATTGTTCATCTCGTTCTGTTATAATTTGGGAGTTGAAAAATGATATTTCTTAGCTATGCAAAAGAGGACGAAAAAATTGCAGAAAAAATTTATTATGATCTTAAAAATCATGGTTATGATGTCTGGTTTAGCAAAGTTTCGCTTTTTGCTGGACAAAAGTGGAAAGCTGAAATTAAAAAAGCTATTAAAAATAGCAAGCTTTTTGTGGCTTTGCTTTCATCAAAATCAGTTACAAAACAAGGGTACGTGCAAAATGAATTAAAAGCAGCTCTGGAAGTTTTAGAAAGTCTCCCAGAAACAGAAGTTTTTATAATTCCATTAAGGATTGAAGAATGCAGTCCTACACATGAAAAATTGCTAGATATTCATTGGGTTGATTTATTTCCTTCGTATGAAAATGGAATAGAAGAAATTCTACGATCATGTAAATATAGATTATGCAATATTTCTATATCTTTAAGCGATAGCCAATCCCAAGATAAGAAGGAATCGAATAGGATAAAAGCACTTTTTGTAGAAGATGAAGCCTCAGCCACACAACCATATTTTTGGAGATTAACGAAGATTGGCTTTGATTGCATATTAGCCCAGACTGGAGATGAGGCAGTCGAAGAATTAAGAAAAAGAAAATATGATATTATTTCTCTAGATATAATGTTTCCACCAGGTAGAGCTCTCGGTGAAAATATTAGTCCTATAAAAGCTGGCCTAAGATTATTAGAAATGATTCGTGCAGGACAAATTGAGAATTGTAATAAAGATATAGATGTTATTGTTTTGACTGCTAGAATGCATCAAGAAATTGAAAGTCAAATTAAAGCTTTTGGTATTAGTGCTTATTTACAAAAACCTATTGAATATTCAAACGTTATAGAAACTTTTAGCAAATTAAAAGAAAAAATAAAATCACAAAAATAAAAGCATGACGATGTAAATAAGTTAACCCGAAAAACCAGGCTCTGTTAGAAACTTAATTTCCCAATATCAGGCTTTTTTAAATCCAAATATAAGATTAGCAACTACCTTCGGGCAGCTTATTACAAATCATTATCTCAAAGAAACAAAATAGATTTTTATAATCATCTTTTTATTTAACTTTTTCTAGATTAAAAAATTTGTTTTCATCTGACAAAACTTTTCGATACGGAAGTTCAATAATATGGAGGAAAATTAATGCTCGATGATAAAACAAAAAATCAAATTAAAAAACTCCATTCCCAATGGCAGCAACAAACCACAAAATCAAAGCCATTAAATAAAAAATTCATTACCGTCTCAGGCGAAAAAATTAATCCGTTGTACACTCCCCTGGATTTGGAGGGCATCGATTTTGAGCGGGACATCAATTTCCCTGGCGCCTATCCCTACACCCGTGGCGTCCATGCCAACATGTATCGGGGGAAAATGTGGACTATGCGGCAGTTTTCAGGCATGGGCAATGCGCAGCAAACCAATGAGCGCTATCATTTTCTGTTAAACAAGGGACAGACTGGTCTTTCCGTCGCTTTCGATTTGCCAACATTGATGGGCTATGATTCCGATCATCCCCGCTCGTTGGGTGAAGTGGGCAAATGCGGCGTGGCTGTGGATTCATTGGCGGATATGGAGACGCTGTTCAAAGGGATTCAATTGGACAAAATCTCGACTTCGATGACCATCAATGCGCCTGCCTCGATTTTGTTCGCCATGTATATTGCCGTGGGAGAAAAGCAGGGCGTGCCATCAGAAAAATTAACAGGCACGATTCAGAACGATATTTTGAAAGAGTACATCGCCCAGAAGGAATGGATTTACCCGCCCGAGCCATCAATGCGGCTGATCACCGATACCATGGCATTTTGCGCCGATCATGTTCCCAAATGGAACACGATTTCCATTTCTGGCTATCACATTCGGGAAGCTGGTTCCACAGCGGCTCAGGAATTAGCTTTCACCCTGGCAGATGGCTTTGCCTATGTCGAAGCGGGAATAAAAGTCGGGCTGGATATCGATGTGTTTGCGCCTCGGCTTTCATATTTCTTTAATTCCCACCTGGATTTTTTTGAGGAGGTCGCCAAGTATCGAGCCGCTCGAAGAATTTGGGCTCGTCGTATGCGGGAGAAATACCTGGCCAAAAATGAAGCGTCATGGCTATTGCGCTTTCATACGCAAACAGCAGGTTGCAGCCTGACAGCGCAGCAGCCTGAAAATAATATCATCAGAACAGCGTTTCAGGCATTGGCTGGCGTGCTCGGCGGTACCCAGAGCCTGCACACCAATTCGATGGATGAGACAATAGCATTACCGTCAGATCATGCAGTCAAAATCGCCTTGCGCACCCAACAGATCATCGCTCACGAGATCGGCATCGCCAACACGATTGATCCGCTGGCTGGCTCATACTTTGTGGAAGCGATGACCAATAAAATCGAAACTCAAGCGGAAAAATATTTTGACGAGATCGAACGTCGGGGTGGCGTGCTTAAGTGCATCGAGCAGGGCTATTTTCAACAGGAGATCGCCCGATCGGCTTATCGCTATCAAAAAGAGATCGAGGCCAAGGATCGGATCGTGGTCGGCATCAATGATTTTATCGAGTCAGATGAGGAGATCAAAATCCCGATCCTTTACATTGATCCACAGGTTGAGAAAGATCAGTGCACTGCCTTGAAAAAACTCAAGCAGAATCGTGATAATGATAAAGTGAAACGCTCACTGGAAAATCTCCGAAAAGTGGCGCAGGGCAATGAAAATTCCGTCACTGCCATTCTCGATTGTGTGCGTTGCTATACAACTGAAGGCGAAATGGTGGATGTTTTGAGAGAGGTGTTTGGGGAGTATCATGAGCCGCCGTTTTTTTAATCGTCAGTGGGTTGTTGTCTGTGGTCAGTTGCCAGTTGCCAGTCGTCAGTTGCCAATCACCAATAGCTACGGACAACCAACGACAGACAATGAACAGCCACCAACTAACAGATAATTATTAGACATAAATGACATGAGGAAACAATGAAACGAAAGATCAGAATTTTGTTAGCCAAGCCAGGATTGGATGGACACGATCGAGGCATCAAAGTAATTGCAGCAGCCCTGCGTGATGCTGGAATTGAAGTAATTTATACTGGCTTGAGACAAACTCCTGAACAAATCGTTGCCGCCGCTATTCAGGAAGATGTGGATGGAATTGGGATGAGCATTCTTTCAGGAGCGCACATGACGCTCTTCCCTGCTGTGGTTAATTTATTGAAAGAAAATGATGCCACAAGCATTGCTGTTTTTGGCGGTGGGATCATTCCTGATGAAGATATTGAAAAGTTAGAGCAAGCGGGAGTGGATCGTTTGTTTACACCTGGTGCGACGACGAAGGAGATTGTGGAGTATATTCATCAAAAATTTGGTGAAAAATAAAAGTGAATTTTGGAGTGAATTCACTGCGTGAATTCATGCGTTGACGCAGTCAACGCACTCCACATAAGTGATTTGAAATCCAAAATGGTAAAATCATGACACTTGATCCCAAACTCGAAAAACTCTATAAACTAAAACAAGAAGCCAAGCTCGGCGGCGGACAGAAACGCATCGACGCCCAGCATCAAAAAGGCAAGCTCACCGCTCGTGAGCGAATCGAGCTGTTGCTGGACGAAGGCAGCTTTGAGGAAATGGATATGTTCGTCCGCCATCGCTGCACTGATTTTGGATTAGAAAAAGAAAGTTACCTCGGCGATGGTGTCGTCACAGGCTATGGGACGATCGATGGTCGGCTCGTGTTTGTTTTCTCCCAGGATTTCACTATCTTTGGCGGCTCGCTCTCGGAAATGTATGCCAATAAAATCTGCAAGATCATGGATCTGGCGCTGAAAGTTGGGGCACCAGTTATCGGAATCAACGACTCTGGCGGCGCCCGCATTCAGGAAGGCGTCGATAGCCTGGGTGGATATGCTGAAATTTTCCTTCGCAATACGCTTTGCTCTGGCGTGATTCCGCAAATTAGCATTGTTGCGGGACCATGTGCTGGCGGTGCGGTCTATTCGCCAGCCATCACCGATTTTATTTTTATGGTGCAAAATACCAGCTACATGTTCGTCACGGGTCCGAATGTCGTTAAAACTGTCACTCATGAAGAAGTCACTTTTGAGGAGCTGGGTGGAGCTATCACGCATAGCTCAAAAAGTGGGGTCTCTCATTTTGCCTGCGAAAATGAAATCGAGACATTTAATTCCGTCCGAAAATTGATGAGTTTCATTCCATTGAACAATATCGACGATCCCCCCTATCTCGAACCAACTGATCCGATTGATCGGCTGGATGAGGAATTAAATACGCTGGTGCCCGACAATCCCAACAAGCCCTACGATATGAAAGAGATTATCAAGCGGGTGGTGGATGATGGCGATTTTTTTGAAGTGCACAAAGATTGGGCACAAAATATCATCATCGGCTTTGTCCGCCTGGGCGGCTACCCTGTTGGGATTGTGGCCAATCAACCTGCGGTGCTGGCTGGCGTGCTGGATATTGATTCGTCCTGCAAAGCGGGCCGATTTGTCCGCTTCTGCGATTGCTTCAACATTCCGCTCATTACTTTTGAAGATGTGCCAGGATTTTTGCCAGGGACAGCCCAGGAATTCGGTGGTATTATCAAACATGGCGCCAAACTGCTTTATGCGTACTGTGAAGCCACGGTTCCAAAATTGACTGTCATCACTCGTAAAGCCTACGGCGGTGCCTACGACGTGATGAGCAGCAAGCACATTCGGGGCGATTACAACATTGCCTGGCCCTCGGCCGAATTGGCTGTGATGGGACCCAAAGGAGCGGTGGAGATTATTTTTAAAAAAGAGATCGAGGCATCTCCCGATCGTGAAAAGGCATCGGAAGCAAAACTAAACCAGTTCATCAATGAATTCGCCAATCCCTACAAAGCCGCCGAACGGGGCTACATCGATGATGTGATCGAGCCGAAATATACACGACCAAGACTGATTCGGGCGCTCCAGATGCTGGAAACGAAAAGCGATAGCAATCCCAGAAAGAAGCATGGGAATATTCCGTTATAAGTATTTTTGTGTTTAGAATCGATGGAGTATTGGAGTGGTGGAGTGGTGGATAAATCTTTCTTCCAAAACTCCAATACTCCAGAACTCCAAATTGAAAAGAAAATAAATGAGGAATCGTACTGTTTTAATGAGCCAAAAAAGCAGTTTAATGCTTACCAAAATCCTCATCGCCAACCGAGGCGAAATCGCCATTCGCATCATGCGTGCCTGTCGGGAGATGGGCATTGCGACGGTTGCTGTTTATTCTGAAGTGGATCGAATGGCTCAGCATGTGCGTTATGCGGATGAAGCTTATCTGATAGGACCTGCTCCTGCCACAGAGAGCTACCTCGTAATGGAGAAGATCATTGGGGCAGCTAAAAAATCGAGCGCAGAGGCTATCCACCCTGGCTATGGCTTTCTGGCGGAGAATCCTGAATTCGCCCAATTGGTGAAAGACAATGGCTTGATCTTTGTCGGGCCTGAGCCAGTTACCATCCGACTGCTGGGCGATAAAATGGCGGCTCGGGAGGCGATGATCAAAGCGGGCGTGCCGATTGTTCCTGGTGTGAAACAGGCGATTTCATCTGCTGCTGAGGCCCAAAAAATTGCCGAAGATATGGGCTATCCGATTCTTTTAAAAGCGGCGGCAGGCGGCGGCGGCAAAGGCATGCGTATCGTCCGAAAAGCTAATGAAATGGGACAACTGTTCAAAATGGCTCGCTCCGAAGCCAGATCTGCTTTTAGCGATGATCGAATTTATATCGAAAAATATTTAGAAAAACCCCGCCACATCGAAATTCAAATTATTGCCGATCAGCTTGGCAATGTCGTCCATCTGGGCGAGCGGGAATGCTCGATCCAGCGTCGGCATCAAAAAGTAATCGAGGAATCGCCCTCCCCTATCGTCGATGCTGAGATGCGCCAGCAGATGGGCGAAACGGCGGTCAAAGCAGCCAGATCCGCCAATTATATCAATGCGGGTACGGTGGAATTTTTAGTTGACCAGAACAAAAATTTTTATTTTCTCGAAGTGAATACCCGCTTGCAGGTGGAGCATCCTGTAACAGAAATGGTCACAGGGATCGATCTTGCCAAAGAGCAAATCCGAATTGCAGCGGGTGCCCCCCTCAGTTTCAGCCAGCACGATGTTCAATGGCAGGGCGCAGCCATCGAATGCCGCATTTATGCCGAAGACCCTGAAAATAATTTTCTGCCCTCCATCGGCAAAATTCAGAGCTATCGAGAGCCGAATGGGATTGGCGTTCGGGTGGATTCGGGGCTGGCGAAAGGCGATTCGGTTTCCATGTATTATGACCCTTTGATCTCGAAATTGATCACCTGGGGCAGAGATCGAACCGAAGCCATTGAGCGAATGAGACGGGCATTGGATGAATACGTCATCTCTGGCGTCCAGACCGTGATTCCGTTTCACAAGCAGGTGATGAACCATCCTGATTTTATAGCAGGGAATATTTCAACCCATTTTATCGACGAGCAGAAGGAGCAATTGCTGAAGCTGAATGCGATTCCAGAGACTGATCTGGAAGCGATGGCAATTCTCTCCTGTTTATTCGATTATCAATCCAAGAAACGGGTGAACAAAATTTCCAGAACGCCGAGTCAAAGCACCTGGAAATATGAAACGAGACGGAGAAGGTTGAATTAAAGAAAAAAATTCCAAAAAACAAAATCCAAATTACAAATAAATCTCAAATTCAAATATTCAATGACCAAACAAATAATTTTTGGGAGACCTACGTTTGGAATTTGATTTTTTAGCTATTGAGATTTGTTTGGAATTTGTTATTTGGAATTTGGAATTTAATGTGGGGACTTATGAATTATATTGCCAGAATTCAGAATAAGGAATACAAAATAAATCAGGAAGACTGTGGCGATCAGGTTGTGGCTATTATCAATGGCAAATCGATCCCGATTCAACTGCACGAGATCGATGGCAGTCATAATTATTCTGCTTTGGTCGGCAACCGTTCTCTGGAAATCGAAATCCGACGTAATGAGGCTGGCTATCAGATTTTTTACAAAGGAAACTCGCTGGAATTTTGGGTCGAAGATGAACGAACTGCTCGATTGAAGAATTCGATGCGTCAGGCTGTTTCGCATAAAATTGAACAAGAATTAAGAGCGCCTATGCCAGGATTGGTCGTGGCGATTGAAGTGAAACCTGGTCAGCCAATCAAAAAGGGCGATGGATTGGTCATCATCGAAGCGATGAAAATGGAAAATGAAATTAAAGCGCCGTTTGATTGTGTGGTGAAAGAAATTAAGGTACAGGAACGGCAGGCAGTGGAGAAGGGGCAGGTGTTGGTGGTGTTTGGGGCGTAGGGTATGAAACATGGTGCAAGATTATGGGGGTCAAAGCGAGGAGCGAAATTCGTTAAGGGTTATGCGCCACATATTCAATAATAGTATCGAAAGAAATTCCTAACAAATATTTCTAATTGAAAGAGACAATTTAATAGAAGATATTTTACTTGATACTGGGAAAAGTGGAGTGCTATTTAGCCATACAAAAATTATTCTTTATTTACCTCTAATTAAGGATGCGAAACAAATTAAAGGATGATAAGAAGTGAAAACTTTATTGTTTTGGATGTTAAGTAACATAGCTTGGACCATAATTTCTTTTGTAATAGCTAAGATTTATAAAAAACTAAGTACCACAGTTGATGTTTCTCTCTTTTCTTTCATTATGGGATTAACGGCTGGAGGAATTTCTACAATTTCTATTGGATATCTTATTTCTCTATCAAAGAAAAATTTAAGTCTTGATATTTTTGTTAATATATTAATGATATCATTTCTATTTTTCTCAATTTTATTCAATATGCTTGAGAAACTAAATGAAAAAAAGAAGCCAAACGAAAATTTAGAGGCATTTGCCGCGGGCATTATGGTGACCGGGTTTATCTGTGCAATTATTTCTTCGATTCTTTGGATTGTTACATGGTTTATATAATTATAAAATATATATTAATCTTCTATAATGATTTAAAGAAGTACTTGGTAATAGGATCATTTCATCTTCAATGTCAATAGCGAGCTTTTTAATATATGAGCAAACCAAAAATAATTTATCAAGCTAAAGAATCGATTTTTGGCGGGCACTTTCAATCAAAAGAGTGGATTGAATATTATCATAAGAGATGCTGGCAAGTATCCTATATCGATAGAGATGACTTTTGTACCACCACACCTGTTTGTAATGGATATGCCATTGCATCATTCGATCAAATCGGAAAACTTATCACAAGCATTTACCAAAATAGTCAGGTTCTTTTATAGCTATGGATTTGATTTGCACAACTGAATGTATCAAATTATGAGTGCTTAAAAAGATAATACCCCAATAAGGGAAATTGTTCACTGTTTTTTCGTTTAACATTCTTAATAATCAAACGAAAACCAAAAACCAAACACGAGGGCAAAATCTATGGCAGGAATTGTTGGTTATGGAGCTTACATTCCCCGCAATCGGATCAAGGTGGAGGAGATCGCCAAGACGTGGGGAGCGGATGCGCCGAGTTACAAGAAGGGTCTATTGTTACAGGAAAAATCTGTTCCAGGTCCCGATCAGGATACGATCACAATGTCGGTCGAAGCCACTCGAAATGCGTTGCAGCGGGCGGGAATCGATGCTCGAAAAATTGGGGCGGTTTATATCGGCTCGGAATCGCATCCGTATGCGGTCAAGCCCAGCGGCACGGTGGTGGCTGAGGCGATCAATGCCGTGCCTGAATGCCACAATGCCGATCTGGAATTCGCTTGCAAAGCGGGTACTGAGGGAATGTTCATTTGCCTCGGGCTGGTCGATGCTGGACTGATCGAATATGGATTGGGAATCGGTGCTGATACGTCCCAGGGCGCTCCTGGCGATGCGCTGGAATATTCGGCAGCGGCTGGTGCGGCGGCGTTCATCATGGGCAAAAAAGATTTGATTGCCGAATGCCTGTTGACTTATTCCTACATGACCGATACGCCAGATTTCTGGCGGCGGGAGCATCAGTTTTATCCCAGTCATGGCGGAAGATTCACGGGCGAGCCTGCCTATTTCAAGCATGTGATGGGAGCTGCCGAAGGGATCATGAAAAAAGCTGGCAAAAAGCCATCGGATTTCAACTATGTCGTCTTTCATCAGCCCAATGGAAAATTTCCGCTGCGGGTTGGAAAAATGCTCGGATTTGAAAAGGAACAGATTCAAACAGGATTGCTTTGTCCCGAGCTGGGCAACACCTATTCAGGTGCATCCCCTCTCGGATTAACTGCCATCCTCGATGAAGCCAAGCCAGGCGATCTTATTTTGATGGTCTCGTATGGCTCAGGCGCTGGCAGTGATGCGTTTATCTGGCGAGTGACCGAGCGGATCAAATCGGTGCAGGACAAAGCGCCCAGGACCTGGGACTTACTGAGGAATAATAAAAAATACCTGGACTATGGGACGTATGCCAAGTTCAGGGGGAAGATTCTCAAAAAAGAGTGATTTCGATTTCTGATTTTAGATTTTAGATTTGTGAATAGCAAACCACTAATTACACGAATGCGAATAATTTTTTAGGTCAATATGGATGCTGTATCAAAATTAAAAATTAATGACCTTCAAAATGAGCTTAGAGCTTTTGAAAGAAAATATAGTCAGTCGACTTCTGATTTTCTTTCAGAATTTGAAAGCGGCAAAGCTGGAGACAATCAAGATTTTTTCAAATGGTTTGCCTCTGCGATAGCTTTAAAAGATTGGAAAGCAGCAAAGAATAAAAAAGATAAATAGGGAGAAACATATATGCGAGAAGTCGCTATCATCGGAGTTGGAATGAATAAATGGGGCGAGCTGTGGGATAAATCGATCAATGATATTTTTGTCGAGGCGGCGCTGGAAGCGATTGACGATGCGGGCGTCGCTCATCTCGATGCCATGTACGTCGGTTGCATGTCAGGCGGCGTGTTCAATGGCCAGGAGCATCTGGCATCATTGCTTTCTGATTATCTGGGCATGGGTCAGACTCCTGCTACCCGAGTCGAATCGGCCTGTGCCTCGGGAGGACTGGCCGTCAAATCTGCAATAATAGAGGTGATGTCTGGTAATTCAGATATCATCTTAGCAGGCGGCGTCGAGAAAATGACAGACGTGACGGGCGATCAAGCGACGTATGCCTTAGCCACGGCAGCGGATCAGGAATATGAAGTTTACCAGGGCGTGACTTTCCCAGGCTTGTATGCCATGATGGCACGAGCCCATACGCACAAATATGGAACTACCAGAAAACAATTGGCCGCTGTGGCGGTCAAAAATCACGCCAATGGTTCATTAAATCCATTGGCGCAATTTCCGCAGAAGGTCACGCTGGATGAAGTGATGAATTCAGTTATGGTGGCCGATCCGTTGCGCATTCTGGATTGCTCGCCCATCACCGATGGCGCTGCGGCGGTGATCGTCTGTTCGTTGGAAACCGCAAGAAAAATCAGCAAGAAGCCACTGGTGAAAGTTATCGGTTTTGGTCATGCAACAGATTCTATCGCCTTGCACTCCAGAAACGACCTGGCCGCTTTGAATGCCGTGAAATTAGCTGGTGAGCGTGCTTATAAAATGGCAGGCAAAAAACCCGATTATATCGATCTGGTGGAAGTGCATGATTGCTTTACCATCGCTGAAATTATTGTGACCGAAGCGTTAGGATTTTTCGAGCCTGGCAAAGGAGGTCCTGCCGCAGAAGCTGGCTTGACTGCTCGTGATGGCAAAATTCCTGTCAATGTCAGTGGCGGCTTGAAATCGAAGGGACATCCCGTCGGTGCAACTGGTGTTGCCCAGGTTGTTGAAGTGACGAAACAGCTTCGTGGTGAGGCGGGCAAACGTCAGATCAAGGATGCCCGAATTGGGATGACCCAGAATATGGGGGGGAGCGGAGGCAGTTCTGTGGTACATATTCTGGAAAAAATCTGATGTTGAAATTCCAAATCTCAATAAGCAAATTCCAAATAATATCCAATATCGAAATTCAAAATTGCAAACTAATGGTTTCGGTCATTGATTATTAGAATTTGAGATTTATTTGGAATTTGGGAGTTGTTATTTGGGATTTCATTGAACCTATGGTACAAATTTGGTTAATCAATAAACAGTTGGAGGTATATATGTCCGTTCCTGCATACCGACGAGCCATGCCGCATCGCTATCGTTACGAAGCGGCAAAATGTAAAAGCTGTGGAAAATTATTTTTTCCCCCTCGATTGATCTGCGATGCCTGCAAATCACGGGAGTTCGAAACGATAACTTTGAATCGAGAAGGTGTGGTGAAAACCTATACCGTGATTCACGTAGCGCCCAGCCAATTTGTGGATCAAGCGCCGTATGCCATCAGCGTGGTCGAGTTGAAAGATGGCGTTAGCCTGCTGTCCCAAATTGTGGATTGTGAGTTTGAAAATTTGAAAGTGGGAATGCCCGTGCGATTGGAATTTCGGAAGATTTCGGAAGATGGCAAAGGGGGGATTATCAATTATGGGTACAAGTGTGTACCTGCTTGAAAATTTCAAACCTCAAACAACAAAATACAAACAAATTTCAATCTTCAATAAACAAATTTCAAAATTTAAAATCCTTTCGAAGGTCTGCAACCTTTGAAAGGGTAGAAAAAATTTGAATATCCATTGTTCATTGGATTTTTGAATTTGTAATTTTTTAGTGATTTGGAGAATGTTAAATGGAGTTTCTAAAATCTACTATTATGCAAAAAGAAAATTTATCAATTCTTCTTCGAGAATGCAAGAATCATCTGACAAACGAGCTTCTCCCCTTCTGGCTCAATCGCTGCAAGGATGATGTGAATGGCGGATTCATCACCCACTTCGACGCCAATGGCAATGACACGGGCGAAGATCAAAAATCATTGATCGCCCAGACCCGAACCGTTTATTCCATGTCCTCAGCGCATCGCAATGGCTATGGCGATGGCAAATGCGCTGAATTTGCCAGGCATGGCGTCGATTTCCTCATCGAAAAAATGTGGGATCAGAAACATGGTGGATTTTTCTGGACGCTTGATCGAAAGGGCGATGTTCAGATCGATAAAAAAATCCTTTATGGGCTGAGCTTTGCCATTTACTCGCTTAGCGAATACACCCTGGCGACGGGCGATCCTCGGGGGCTTGAATACGCCGAAAAGACGTTCGATCTGATCCAGAAATACGGTTCCGACACGATGTATGGCGGCTACTGGGAGATGTTCGAACGAAATTGGGATTTGTGCCCGCCTGGCAGCGGTGGCGGCGACCGCAAAACGCTGGATGCTCACATGCACTTGATGGAAGCGTTCACCAACCTTTATGAATGCAGTCGCAAATCGGTTCATCTCAGAAAACTGAAAGAGATCATCAATATTCTCATCAAGCGAATTTTGCACCCAAAGTATGCCACAGGGATTCCGCAGTTCTGGGCGGACTGGTCAGTCGCACCCCAGATAAAATTTGATATTATTTGGGGCTGGGATCGATTTGCCGAAAGTGGGCAAAAAAATCATGCCGATGATAACACGTCGTATGGACACAATGTAGAATTTGCCTGGCTGCTGCTCCATGCGCTTGATATTATGGGGGAGGATTGGCAGCCTTATGAAACCACCATCTGCAAGCAGTTCGATCATGCGGTTGAAAATGGAATTGACTACAAACATGGTGGTGTCTATGTTGAAGGCGCTCATAGTGGCGAAGTTTATGATAGGGAAAAAGAGTTCTGGCAGCAAGCCGAAGTGATGATCGGAATGCTGGAAGGATTTATCCGTTTCCGTGATGAAAAGTATCTCGATGCTTATGAAAATGTCCATCGCTTCGTGTTCGACAAAATGATCGATCATAAAGTCGGCGAATGGTGGCCCCTGTTGACTCGTGACGGCCAACCGATCTGGACGCACAAGAGCCATTCCTGGAAGGTAAATTATCATACGATTCGATGTATGATTCAATGCATTAATCGATTGGGACAACTGTAGGACAAATTGCCAATTTGTCCTACAGGTCGGGATCAAAATGAAAACCACACAACTCAAACAAATTCTCAAAAAAATCCAACAGGTCAAAGTTGCCGTCTATGGCGACTTTTGCCTGGACGCCTACTGGTTTCTCGATCCCCGAGGCGGGGAAATTTCCGCCGAGACAGGGCTTCATACCCAGGCGGTGAAAAAGCATTATTACACACTGGGCGGAGCTTCCAATGTTGTCGCCAATTTAGCTGCACTGGAGCCAGCCGAAATTAAAGTCATCGGCGCCATCGGCAATGATATTTTTGGCAGGGAGCTGCTGCGGCAATTCAATGCGCTGGGCGTGAACCATGAGTCCCTTGTCATTCAAGAAGAAAATTTTTATACCGTCACCTTTTCTAAAATTATTCTTGATGGTAAGGAACAACCCCGCATGGATTTTGGTTTTTTCAATCGACGTTCCCAACAAACCGAGGATAAAATTATTGCTGGTTTGCTCGAAGCCCTTCAACAAACCGATGTGCTGATCTTCAACCAACAGGTGCCAAATAGCCTGACTGAAAAATTCATTCACCATGCCAATTCATTATTTGATCAATTCAATGAAAAAATCGTTTTGCTGGACACTCGGCATTATGGTCATCGATTCAAAAATATTTATCGCAAGACGAACGCTGTCGAGGCTGCCCGACTGAACGGCATTGCGGCCGAGGTGCTTGATCAAATCGATTTTGAGGCAACGAAACGCCATGCAAACAAGCTATTTGATGAATCGGGCAAGCCCGTTTTTATCACCCGAGGCTCGGCAGGAATTTTGGTCGTTGATAACACTGGCAGCCATGCGATTCCAGGGATAAAATTGAACAAACCCATCGACCCAGTTGGCGCTGGCGATACGGTGGTGAGCGCCCTGGCAGTGTGTTTGGGAGCGGGACTGACGCCCGATGAAGCTGCCGAATTTGCCAATTTGACCGCTGCCGTGACGGTGCAAAAATTATTTATGACAGGCACGGCATCGGGCAAAGAAATGCTTGATCTTTGTGAGGAGATTTGTTATATTTAGTAAGTTGTTCTTTTGATCAACTGAGAAGAGTTAAAATTAAATTCCAAATATCAAATATCAAATTCCAAATAAATTCCAATACCAACTGTTCAAATCTCAAACCAGTGATACAAAATGTAATAAATATGGGCTGACCATTTAATACTGGAATTGGTTGCTTGTTGTAGTTTGAATATTGAAATTTGGAACTTATTTGTGATTTGGAATTTGTCTTTTGGAATTTAGAGTAAAAGGTGCAAATATAAGCATGAACTGGTTTACAAATCTAAATCCTATTACTCAAGCACTCCTCGCCACCTGTTTCACCTGGTTTATGACCGCTGCAGGCTCTGGGGTGGTCTTTTTTTTCAAAACCATAAATCGCAAAATGCTGGATGGCATGTTGGGATTTGCAGCAGGCGTGATGATCGCTGCCAGCTATTGGTCGCTGTTGGCGCCAGCCATTGAAATGGCCGAGGAAGGTAGCCTGCCGTCGTGGATTCCAGCCACGGCAGGATTTCTGCTGGGTGGGGCATTTCTATGGATGGTGGACAGGCTGCTGCCACATCTTCATGCGGGCTTTAACACCGAAAAATCAGAGGGAATCAGCACGACGTGGAAGCGAAGTGTGCTGCTTATTTTAGCCATCACGCTGCACAATTTTCCCGAGGGGCTGGCGGTTGGAGTCGCTTTTGGCGCCATCAGCGCTGACTTGCCTGCAGCCTCTCTTGCTGGCGCAATGGCGCTGGCGATCGGCATTGGCATTCAAAATTTTCCCGAGGGAGCGGCCGTTTCCATTCCATTACGACGTGAAGGATTTTCACGTTTTCGCTGTTTCTGGTATGGCCAATTATCGGGGGTAGTCGAGCCCATTGCGGGTGTGATTGGCGCTGCATCAGTTATTCTCATGCGACCGATTCTTCCCTACGCCCTGGCTTTTGCCGCAGGGGCCATGATTTATGTCGTGGTGGAAGAACTGATCCCAGAATCTCAATTTAAAAAAAATACCGATTATGCAACCGTGGGAGCGATGCTGGGTTTTGCGGTGATGATGACGCTGGATGTGGCGTTGGGATAATGAACTGTAAAATGGATTCCAACTCAGAGTTGGAGTCCACTTAAGGATATTAAAGGAGTGGAGTAGTGAATCTAAAAAATATGACAATTGCTTTGATAGTAGCGCTGGGTTATGAAATGCTGCTAAAATTAAGTCATATAATAAAACCATCTCTGTTCGATACTCATCTTGTTTCTGCTGTCACATCGTTACTTTCTTTCTTTGTGTTTGTCATTATCGTTCTTTTCTTGTCACTATTTTATAAGAATGAACAATTCAACAACGAAATCGCCGTGGTGCTAAAAATCTTGATTGGATGTTTTGCCTTAAGTTTTGCCCTTAGATTGGCAATAATACAAAATTTAATCGATTATCATCAGGTTCGGCTTTTGCAAGAAAGCGTCGGTTTTATCCAGGCAATTCTTTTGTTTATTATTTTGATATTTTATAAGAGCACATTCCCATCTGGTGAACGACTATTGAGTAATGCTGCGCTTTGCCTAACAGTTATGTTCGGGATTGGCATAATCAAGAGTCTATTTTCACTCATTATTTTTTTGCGTTTTGTCATTTCAGGAATTGCAATAAATTTATCTCCCATATTTAGTGGCATTATGGTGATCATATTTTTAATCACTCACATATCTATCATTTATTTTTTGTACCGATATTATCAGTTTAAATTTAAGTAAAAAGTAGGCCATAAGAAGAAAATAGAAAATCATCCAAAAATAAAGACCAGAGGCAAAACCCGCATGTACCGAATCGAATCGAAGATTGATACCAAAAGTACTGAATTTCAAGCAAACAAAGCTGCACTGGAACAAACCGTCTCGCTGCTGAAAGAACGGATGGAATTGATCAAACAAGGTGGGCCACCCAAGGCTCGAGAAGTTCATACTTCTCGAGGCAAATTGATGGTCAGGGATCGGCTGAAAAAGCTGTTCGATAAAAATACTCCATTCTTGGAGCTGTCGCCATTAGCGGCCTGGGAGCTGTACGATAATGAAGCCCCTGCCGCCAGTATGGTGACGGGTATCGGTGTGGTTCATGGCAGAGAGGTATTGGTTGTTGCCAACGATGCCACGGTCAAAGGCGGCACCTATTTTCCCATGACCATTAAAAAGCATATTCGGGCGCAGGAGATCGCCATGGAAAATCGGCTGCCCTGCGTCTATTTAGTCGATTCGGGCGGCATTTTCCTCCCCCATCAATCGGGAACATTTCCTGATCGAGATCATTTTGGCCGAATTTTTTACAACCAGGCTCGATTATCTATGATGGGAATCCCACAAATTTCCATTGTGATGGGTTCCTGCACTGCAGGCGGGGCTTATGTGCCTGCGATGAGTGATGAAACCGTCATTGTTAAAAATCAAGGCACGATTTTTATCGGAGGCCCGCCACTGGTGAAGGCTGCCACTGGCGAAGAAGTCACTGATGAACAGCTCGGCGGCGCTGATGTTCATACTCGAATTTCAGGCGTGTCCGATCATTTTGCTCTGAATGATGAACATGCGCTGGAGATCGCCCGAAACATCATCGAGAATCTGGATCGGCCGAAGCGATTCGAGCTGGATGTCCATGAGCCAGAAGACCCGTATTATGATCCGAAAGAAATTTATGGCGTCATCCCCAAAGACCTGAGAAAGCCGTATGACATCCGAGAGGTGATCGCCCGACTGGTGGACGGCAGCCGCTTCCATGAATTCAAAGAACGCTACGGGCCGACCATCGTCACGGGCTTTGCTCGGATCATGGGCTATCCCGTGGGCATTCTGGGCAACAATGGCGTGCTGTTTTCCGAAAGCTCGATGAAAGCCGCCCATTTCATGGAGCTGTGTGCGGTGCGAAAAATTCCATTGATCTTCTTGCAAAACATCACAGGCTTTATCGTGGGCAAGCAGTACGAACATGGCGGCATTGCCAAGGATGGTGCGAAAATGGTTCATGCCGTTGCTAATGCCGATGTGCCGAAATTTACGGTGATCGTAGGCGGCTCGTACGGCGCTGGCAATTATGCCATGTGCGGTCGAGCTTATAATCCCAAATTGTTATGGATGTGGCCCAATGCCAAAATCTGCGTCATGGGCGGTGAGCAGGCAGCCAGCGTATTGCTGCAGGTCAAAATGAGAGCATTAGAAAAGAAGGGCATCAAAATGTCGCAGGACGAACAGGATGCATTTATGAAGCCGACGCTGGAAAAATACGAAAACGAATCCAGCGCCTATTTCAGCACGGCCAATCTGTGGGACGATGGGATTCTCGATCCACTGGATACCCGAACGGCGCTGGGATTGGGGATTGCCATGTCGCTCAATGCGCCGATTCCTGATCATCGGTTTGGGGTGTTCAGGATGTAAGTTGGTTGGGTAATTGAGGTAATTGGGTAAATGGGTAATTGGGTCATTGAGGTGATAAGGTCAATGAGCCTTACGCAGGATAAAAAATTAATAAGAGAATTTCGTGATCGCTGGCAGGCAGTGGAGCTGATCGAAGCAGAAGAACAGAGAAACACTTCGATAGAACTTCGCTGGCGGCAATTGAATTCCATTTTGCGGATGGCCATCGGCTTGGGATTGCCCTTAACAAAATCACCAGAAGATGAAATAATCGTATATCAACGATGGACAAAATTAAGAAATCTAATGAAATGATCTCCAAACATTCTTGAGTTTGAAGGAATGGAATCGATGTCAAATAAATATTTAATAGAAAATGATCCAGTCGTATCAAAATATATCGACAGTATTCGACGGCGACTGAAATCGAGACTGAAAAATGTTTACCTATTTGGTTCTCGTGCTCGAGGCGATAGCTGGGAGGTTTCTGATTACGACATGGCTCTGGTGGTAAAAGATCGAGATCGCAAACTGGAAGAAGCAGTCTTGGATGTAAGTACTTTCCTGTTGGATGAATTTGAAGTTTTGGTTTCAACACAGATTTTCACTGAAGATGAGTGGCAGCTAGAAGGCAAGGGCTCGCTGGAAAGAAATATTATCAGAGAGGGCATCGAATTATAGGAGCAGCAATGTCAGAAGAAATCATCGGCAAAACCATAAAGTATTCAATTCAAGATAAAATCGTCAGGATCAACGCCGAGATCGTCCGGGAGGAGCAGGCCTTCAACCAGAAGATCGA
>JAEAME010000694.1_pt1 | contig 30796 bp, 20 predicted proteins | sample 8958731 | NCBI WGS metagenome assembly JAEAME01 (sample SAMN16933194, study PRJNA681113) | bioreactor sludge metagenome | isolation source: anerobic bioreactor sludge (Control) | place: India:Bengaluru | collected 2018-10-24
GAATCTATTAATAATGCAGCTTAACTTTTTGTCTCAAATTAGTTTGCAATTCCAAAGTAAAGAAAATAATGAAAGGCTTTTTGGAGCTAATATATATAGTTTAAAAGCAGATATTTTGATAAAATTAACCGAAAAATCAGTAATTTTGAAAGATGAATTTGCCATTGGATAGTATGAGCTTGAGATCGGTCGTTTTGACTTTGATTTCGGTATTATATGTTGCATAATCGGTACAGTAAGTTTCTAATTAAATGAACCTCAAACTCCCTGAAGAACTCAACCAGATACTCTCATTCGCGCGTGAGGAGGCGATGCGTTTGGGTAGTTACACCATAACAGGCGATCATATATTTTTGGCAATTATCCGTCACCAGGAAAACCAGGCGTACGGCATCCTCACTATGCTGGACCTGTTGTTGTGGCAGATGAAGAACCTCATTGAGAGCAAGGAGATGGGCCGCACCATGATTTCCCCGGACCAGGCGGACAAGCTGACCCTTAGCGAGCATGCTGAAAAATGCCTGAAGGCTATGTATCTGGAAGCCAGTAAGCTGGGGCAGAATACACCCAATTCGCTCCATTTGTTGTTGGCCATGCTGGCACTGGACAGCGGAATAGGCGTTTACTGGTTACGCACCAAAGGCGTGACTGACCAAACCCTGCGCGCTTACCTGAAAGGAGAACTACCGCTGGTAGTGAAAGGATCACAAAGAAGACGCACTGCCCAGCGCCGGGAAGCCATCAAGAACATGGAAGAGCAAATGGAAAACAACCTGAACCGCACGAACAACCTGAACCGTCCCAAAAAGGCCACCAAAGAAGCCCCTGAAAAGGACCCTTCCGCCACGCCCATGCTGGATATGTACGCTTTGGATCTGACCGAGGAGGCCCGTTCGGGCCGTTTGGACCCGGTTGTGCGCCGGGATAAGGAGATTGACCGCCTGGCGCAGATCCTGGGCCGCCGCAAGAAGAACAACCCGGTGCTGATCGGGGAACCCGGGGTAGGGAAGTCCGCCATTGTGGAAGGCTTGGCCAACCGCATCGCCCGCCGCAAAGGCTCCCCCACACTCCAGGGCAAAAAAATCCTCTCGCTGGACATCGGCTCGGTAGTGGCCGGAACCAAGTACCGCGGTCAATTTGAGGAGCGTATGAAAACGCTTCTTGCCGAGATTAAAAAGAACCCCGACATCATCCTTTTCATTGACGAGATCCATACCCTGATCGGGGCCGGTGCCACCGGCGGAGGAGGCGGATCGCTGGATGCCGCCAATATGCTGAAACCCGCCCTGGCGCGGGGCGAGATCCAGTGCATTGGGTCGAGTACCCTGGATGAATACCGTGAGTATATAGAAAAAGACGGTGCCCTGGAACGCCGGTTCCAGAAAGTGATCGTGGAACCTACCAAATACAACGATACCCTTGAGATTCTGCGCAGCATCCGTCCTAAATACGAAGAACACCACCTGGTACATTACACACCCCAGGCGCTGGAAGCCTGCGTACGACTTTCGCAGCGTTACATCACCGACCGCTGTTTACCGGACAAGGCCATCGACGTGATGGACGAGGCAGGTTCCCACGTACGCATTTCCCATTTGCAGCTGCCGCAGGAATTGTTGCAACTGGAAGAGGAAATGGACAGCATCATGATGCAGAAGAGGGAAGCTGTAGACAACCAGGAATACAAAAAGGCAACGGCTTTAAGGGAACGTGAAAAAGAGCTGGAAGTCAGGCTGAAGGAAGGGCGCGACAAGTGGTACGATGCCCAGAAGGAGCACAAAAAGGAAGTTACTGCAGACACCATCGCCGAAGTTGTCTCCATGATCACCTCGGTCCCGGTAAGCCGCGTATCCGAATCGGAAACCCAGCGGCTGCTGAACATGACCGAAATGCTCAAGAAGAAGCTCATCGGGCAGGACAGTGCCATTGACGCCATGGTCCGCGCCATTCACCGGAACCGCGCCGGGCTGAAAGACCCCAACAAACCCATCGGCACGTTCATCTTCCTGGGTCCCACCGGAGTAGGGAAAACGCACCTGGCCAAGCTCATTGCCGAGTATATGTTTGACTCGGCAGATAACCTGGTGCGCATAGATATGAGTGAGTATATGGAAAAATACGCGGTAAGCCGCCTGATCGGAGCGCCTCCGGGCTACGTAGGGTACGACGAAGGGGGACAGTTGACCGAGCGCATCCGCCGCAAACCTTATACTGTGGTGCTGCTGGATGAAATAGAAAAGGCGCACCCGGATATTTTCAACCTGCTGCTGCAGGTCTTTGACGAAGGGCGCCTGACCGACAGCAACGGACGGCACGTGGACTTCCGCAATACCATTCTTATAATGACCTCCAACATCGGGAGCCGGGAACTGAAGGAATTCGGCACGGGAGTGGGATTTGCCACTGTTTCCTCCGGAACGGCACAGGCGGCAGATACACGGCGTCGCCAGATTATTGAGAAAGCCCTGGGCAAGACGTTTACCCCGGAATTTTTGAACCGGGTGGACGAACAGATCCTTTTCAACGCACTGGATAAGAAAGACATTTCCAAAATCATAGAGATAGAGTTGGCCGATCTGTACGGACGCATTGAGCAGGCAGGTTTTACCATCAAGATATCCAAAAAGGCCAAGGATTTTGTTGCCAACAAGGGTTTTGACCCGCAATACGGTGCACGTCCGTTGAAAAGAGCCATTCAGCGCTACCTGGAAGATCCCCTTTCCGAGGCCATAATCCGCCTGGAAATGCAACCCGGTGCAAAACTGCATGTAGATCTTAATCCGGAAGGTTCAGATACCGTTGTCAATTAACGGAATTATTTGTATTTTTGGCGGATTATTTGAAGAACATGGAGGATAGAATTCAGAAGATTAACATTGAGGACGAAATGAAGAGCGCGTACATAGATTATTCTATGTCCGTTATCGTTTCCCGAGCCCTTCCCGATGTGCGTGACGGTTTGAAACCCGTTCACCGCCGCGTCCTTTTTGGCATGTCCGAGTTGGGCATTACCAGCAGCAAACCCACCAAGAAATCGGCCCGTATCGTGGGTGAAGTCTTAGGTAAGTACCACCCCCACGGGGATTCCAGCGTATATGAAGCCATGGTGCGTATGGCCCAGGATTGGAGCCTGCGCTACATGCTTGTGGAAGGCCAGGGAAACTTTGGGTCGGTTGACGGAGATTCCGCCGCCGCTATGCGTTATACCGAGGCACGTCTGCGCAAGATTGCCGAGGAGGTGCTGGCCGATATGGATAAGGATACCGTTGATTTCCAGTTGAACTTTGATGATTCGTTAAAGGAACCCACCGTTTTGCCTGCCAAGGTGCCCCTGCTGCTTCTCAACGGAGCCAGCGGGATCGCCGTAGGGATGGCCACCAACATGCCGCCCCACAACCTGGGTGAAATTGTGGATGCCGTTTGCGCTTATATAGATGCCGATGACATCACCACGGACGAGCTTTTGAAGCACGTCAAGGGACCCGATTTTCCCACGGGAGGGATCATTTACGGTACCTCCGGCATTCGCGATGCCTATGAAACGGGACGCGGCCGCGTTGTGGTCCGTGCCAAAACCGATATTGAAGTGGCCCCCAGCGGACGTGAAACCATAGTGGTGACCGAGATTCCTTACATGGTCAACAAACGGGAGCTTATTGAAAAGATTGCCGAGTTGGTGGAAAACAAACGCCTGGAAGGCATTTCCTTTGTCAACGACGAGAGCGACCGGAACGGCATGCGCATTGTCATCAAGCTGAAGATGGGTGTGGTGGCCAACGTGGTGCTAAACAGCCTGTTCAAGTACACGGCCATGCAGAGCAGCTTCTCGGTCAACAACATCGCTTTGGTGGACGGACGTCCGCGCTTGCTGAACCTGAAGCAGCTGATCAAATACTTTGTGCGTCACCGCCACCAGGTGGTAGTGCGCCGCGCCCGTTTTGAGCGCGACCAGGCCGCCAAGCGCGCGCACATCCTGGAAGGGCTGCTCAAGGCGCTGGACATCCTGGACGAGGTGATCGCCCTGATCCGGGCTTCCCAGACGGTGGAAGAGGCACGTACGGGACTGCAGGAGCAATTCGGTTTTTCAGAAGAGCAAGCCTCGGCCATTGTGGAAATGCGTCTGCGCCAGCTTACCGGTCTGGAACGTTCCCGTTTGCAGGCCGAGTTCGACCAGCTGATGGAACTGATCCGGAGCCTGGACGAACTGCTGGGCAGTGAGGCGCTGCAGATGCAGCTGATCAAGGACGAGATGCTGGAGATCAAGGCACGCTTCAACGATCCCCGCCGGACGGTCATCGAGTATGCCGCCGGTGATTTCAACCCGGAAGATTTTTATCCGGATGAAGACGTGGTGATCACGATCTCGCACCTGGGGTATATCAAACGAACCAACCTGAACGAATACCGGCTGCAGGGCCGGGGCGGAGTAGGTTCCCGGGGAAGCAACACGCGCGAGGAAGATTTCATAGAACATATTTATACGGCCAACATGCACAGTACCATGCTGTTCTTCACACGCAACGGAAAGTGCTTCTGGCTGAAGGTATACGAAATACCCGAAGGAAATAAAACGTCCAAAGGACGGGCCATTCAAAATGTGATCAACATTGAACCCGGGGACAGCGTTTGTGCGTATATCAATGTGAAGAACCTGACCGACGAGGAGTACATCAACAACAATTACATTGTATTGTGTACTGCAAGGGGGACGGTTAAGAAAACCACGTTGAAAGCGTATTCAAACCCTCGTGCCAAAGGAGTAAATGCCATTACCATACGGGAAGGAGATATGTTGCTGGAGGCCTGTTTGACCAGCGGTTCCTGTGAATTGCTGCTAGGGGCTCGGGAAGGGAAATGCATTCGCTTTAACGAGCAGGATGCCCGTCCCATTGGTCGTACGGCTGCCGGGGTACGCGGGATTTCCATAGAGGGACACGATCAGGTAGTTGGCATGATATGTGCAGATGTATCTGTAGAGGAGTCCTTATTGCCACATGTACTGGTAGTTAGTGAACACGGGTACGGCAAGCGTTCTTTGATTGAAGATTACAGAAAGACTGCCCGCGGGGGTAAAGGTGTCAAAACCCTGAATATTACCGATAAGACCGGGAAATTGATTGCTATTAAGTCTGTGACCGACGAAAACGATTTGATGATCATTACACGCTCCGGTATCACCATCCGGGTTGCTGTAAGTGACATCCGGCTGGCAGGACGTGCCACCCAGGGTGTCCGGTTGATCAACCTGCGCGAAAGCGACGCCATTGCTGCCGTTTGCTGCGTAGGCAAGAGCGATCCCCTCCCTAAAGATGAGGGGGAAGATCTGTAAAGGCTTGTCAAGCTGCCACACTGCCAGACAGCCAGCCAGCCCGCTGCCGCGCAGCCAGACAGCCAGACAAGCCCGCTGCTACGCAAAAGACCCGCCAAAGCACGGAAAGTCCCTGACTCGGGTGGCACAAAAGGTCCCTGACTCGGGTGGCACAAAAGGTCCCTGACTCGGCAAAAAATTGAAAGAAAATTATTAACTGAATAAACACTAAATACATCATGAAAAAAATCCTCTCAGCTGCCCTGATGTTGTTGATGGTATCGCAATTGGGCGCACAATCAAGAGAAGTTGAATCCCTCTTGAAAGACTACGAAAAGAATAAAGAAAGAACAGAACACGAAAAACGCAGTACCAGGCCGGGTACCTGGATTGATTATGCAGAAGCCGTGACCAACGCGTACGCCTATCCCACTAACAATTTATGGATAGGGCTTTCTTCATTGGAATCCAAAGTGGTACTGAAAGATCAGCGTGCTCTTTCTACAGAATACCAGACCATTCAGGGAGAACAGTATGAAGTGGTAAAATATCAGGATAAAGACCTGTATTACAATGCAGACGGGAAACTTTCCTTCTGGATGATTACCGAACCTGTCCTCAAGGATATGGACATGCTGGAAGAAGCTTACAATGCTTACGATAAAGCTGCGGAATTAGATACCCGTGGCAGCAGCAAGGCCGACATCCAGGAAGGACTGACTTTCATTGCCAACAATTACATCAACGATGCGATGGCCGCCTATACCTTAGGTAACTATGCAGATGCCTCCGTTAAGTTTGAGAAATCCTTTAAGGCTGCTTCACATCCGGCATTGAATGTTGTTGACACAACCATTGTGTATTATGTGGGTTTGACCGCATTGATGGATCAGGATTATCCGCGTGCCGTGAAATTCTTTGAAAAATGTCTGGAAATGGACTATTATTCAGCGGGTGATACCTATGCCAACCTGGCAGAAGCTTACAAACAGATGGGTGATGTGGAAAAAGGCAAAGAATTGCTCTCACAGGGCTTTACTGAATTCCCTGACAGTCAGAGCGTTTTGGTTGCCCTGATCAACGCTTACCTGGAAAGCAACGACGATCCCAATAAAGTTCTTGAATTCATACAGCGTGCACAGCAGAATGAACCCAACAACCCCAGCCTCTATTACGCAGAAGGTAATGTCCAGAAAAACCTGGGCAATTTTGAAGAGGCCATCCGCCTGTATGAAAAATCCATAGAAATTGATTCCTCATTCTTCTTTGGATACTTCCAGATGGGCCAGGCTTTTTATGACAAAGCCGTAGAGATCCAAACCGCTGCTTCTGATGAGCTGGATGACCAGAAATACATGGAAATGGTTAAAGAACTGGACACCATGCTGAACAAAGCTATTGCCCCCTTCGAAAAGAGCTTTGAACTGGTACAGGACGAAGAAATCCGCCCCGTGGTTATAGAATACCTTAAAAATATCTATTTCCGCCTGCGTACTGAAAGCCCTGAATACGAAGCCGCATACAACAAATACAACGATATGCTGCAATAAAAATCTCAGAGATTCTGCGGAGTGGCGCGGTGGCATCTTCAAGCTGCCGCGCCACTTCTTTTTTTATAAACCTTAAAGCATTGAATATTTGACAGTTGCTGATTTGATTTTTGAAAGTGGCGCGGCAGCTTGAAGATGTTTTTCCTTTTTTCCGTAAAATGTTTATCTTAGCACTTCCCGCACTTATGTATGATGTTTTGAAGGGTAGTTATGTTGTTTCACATTTGTGTCAGAGGTAATGGAGGTCAGAGTATATTTCAGGAAAATGAAGACATACTCCATGCAATTGATCTGTTGGCTGTTTTTAGCCACTATTACGGAGTTAAGGTAATAGCGTATCAATTTATTTCCAATCATTATCATATTATTATTGAATGCGAAGATCCTGCTCCGTTTATGCAGGGTTTCCGGATCAGTTATACCAAATATTACAATAACAAATACAATTCTTTTGGGTCAGTCGGGAGAATCCACTACACTTGCGGTATCATTGACGATATTAATAAATTGGAGCAGAAGGTAATCTATGTTATAAGAAATACCGCAAGACACGGTATTGAAATGCATCCTTACTGCGATTTATATAATTCATCCCGTTACTACTTTATAGAAGAAAGTAAATTCGGAAAATCTCTGTACCTGGTTCCTGCGGGGTCGGAATGTGAGTTGGAGTACTCTAGTAAGTATATACCGGAGCATTATTTACTGCAAGCGAATGGTCATATTTATCCACGCAGTTTTCTGGATTACAAAGTAGTAGAAGGTGTATTCAAAACATATGCAAATTATATTCAAAAAATCTCTATGCCTTCAAGCAAAGAAATTGAAGAAAATAACGGCATGCCTCCGGCCCCTCATAAGGTCATAGTTAACGATCTTACTTTGAGTGAGATGATCATCAAAAAAATACATCCAAGAACTATTACAGCCTTATCAGATAAAGAAATCACTACACTTAGCCTGTACTATTTCAAAAAGCAAGGTGTATCGGTGAAACAATTAAGCAGGGTTTTCGGGGTTCCGGAAACCACTTTAAGGAGGCGCATCTTCAAGCTGCCGCGCCACTGAATATTTGGGAAAAATTAAAACACTGATATACAGAAAGATGTGATCCAAGGTAATAAAAGTGGCGCGGCAGCTTGAAGATACCGCGCCACTCACTCAGCCAGCTTCGCAGGGCCGATCTGCTACGCACCGCACATTACGCACCGCACATTACGCACCGCACACTACGCACCGCACACTACGCACCGCCACGCACCGCTCGGCAGAGCACCCCTTATCCCACATACGTCTGGGGGACTTCTTCACCTGTCAGTACGCAGTAGGCGTTGTGGGCCAGGGCAGACATTTCGTCTTCACCAGCGTAGGTGAAGCAGGGGCCTAAAAAGCCGATGTATTCAGTGATTGCTTCTATGAAGTGTTTGTTGTGAGAGATGCCGCCTGTGAAGAGGATGCCGTCGATCTGGCCGCACAGAACGGCTGCGGTGGCTCCTATTTGTTTGGCTATTGTGTAGGCCATGGCGTTGTAGATGGAGGTGGCTTTGGGATCTCCGGATTGTACCATGTGGTTGAGTTCCATGAAGGAGTTGGTTCCCATGTGGGCTACCATACCTCCTTTCCCGGTGAGCATTTTGCGGATTTGTTCGTAGGTGTATTTACCTGAAAAACAGAGTTTAACCAATTGCAGGGCAGGGATGGTCCCGGCGCGTTCAGGGGCTATGGGGCCGTCTCCGTTCAGGGCATTGTTTACATCAATGATGCGCCCCTTGCGGTGAGCTCCTACAGAAATTCCTCCGCCGAGATGAACGACTATCAGGTTCAACTGGTCGTAGGATTTGCCCATGATTCCGGCATGGCGTTTGGCGATGGCTTTCTGGTTAAGCGCATGCAGGATGGACAAACGCTGTATCTCCGGGATGCCGGTAACCCGGGCTACATCCTGCAGTTCATCCACTACAACGGGATCGGAGATGAAAGCCTTGCATCCGGGAATCGTCTCGGCAATGCTGTGCGCCAGCAAAGCGCCCAGGTTGGATGCGTGTTCTCCCGAACTGCCGTCGGTAAGGTGCTTGAGCATCAGCTCATTCACGCGGTAAGTGCCCGATGGGATGGGCCGGACCACACCGCCCCGGCCGATGACTGCCGCAAAGCTTGCCGAGTAGATTTTATTGTTCTCCAACTCGGCAAAGATGGCTTTTTTCCGGAATTCAAACTGCTGGCATATGTGCGCAAACGGGGCCAGGTCTTCAGAAGTGTGCCCGATGGTTTTGCCGAAAATTTCCTTGCGGCCTTCGTAGACCGCGATTTTGGTGGATGTGGAGCCGGGGTTGATGACCAGAATGTGTTCTTTCATGATATAAGGTTTTATCTTCAAGCTGCCGCGCCACTTTTGAAAAGCGAATTGCCAAAGTGTTGTAATTCAGCAATAAGCATTTCCCGGAATTTCAAGTGGCGCGGCAGCTTGAAGATGCCCCCCGCGTAACGCGCCACTTTTTCTGCCGGAATACTGCTAGCGGGGGTGCTGTTATTTTGCAGTAGCAGCAGCCAGGGCGATGGAGTTGAGTTTGGTATCTATGGAGTCGGCACGGCTGGACAATACGCAGGGGGCGGATGCGCCGGCTACGATGGCGGCTTGTTTGGATTCGGGACTGAGCTGGGTGACGCTTTTGTACATGACGTTGGCGCTTTCAATGTTGGGGAACAACATGCAATCTACGTCTCCGGCTACGGGGCTTTCCAATTTTTTGATGGCTACGGCTTCCGGGCTCAGGCATACGTCCAGGGCCAAGGGTCCGTCGGCGATGCAACCGGGGATCTGTTTGCGGTCGGCCATTTTGGACAGGATGGCGGCGTCAACGCAGGCAGGCATTCCGGGCAGCATCTGCTCGGTAGCGGCTACAAAAGCCAACTTGGGTTTGGGTATACCCAGCGCGTGAGCGGTGTTCACCAGGTATTTGGCGATGGCTACTTTTTGGTTCAGATCGGGTGCTGGAATAACAGCCATATCACTCATGATCAGAAATTTGGGATAATTGGGATGGGACAAAACCGCCACGTGGCTCAGTACGGCTTTAGGAGGCAGCAGGCCTTTTTCTTTATTCAGAATGGCGCGCATGTACTTGTCCGTACTGCATTGGCCTTTCATCAGGATGTCGCCTTCCCCGTTGCGGACCATTTCCACAGCACGTCCAACGGCTGCCAGTTCCTGTTCCACATGTACAATGGTAAATACGCCCGGATCGATCCCTTCTTCATGGCAAACGGCTTCAATCTGAGCTTTATTCCCAACGAGTGTTCCATCCACGATCCCCAGTTCAATGGCTTTGTAAACGGCGTTGATGGTGTGGTCGTCCACTCCCCAAGCGGCGATCAGACGTTTTTTCTTCTGCGAGCGCAGTTTTTCAAAAATTTCCTGGAAAGTCTTCATATCTCTTAATTCATTAAATTCAATGTGTCTGTAGCGATCACCAGTTCTTCGTCCGTGCTGATCACGGCAACCTGCGTGTGCGTGCCGTTGGTGGAAAGGAGGGCATCTTCGCCTTGCACTTTTTTATTTTTTGCCGAGTCAAACGTTACGCCCAAAAAGCCCAATCGTGTGCCTACGATCTCGCGCACCATATAATCGTTTTCGCCGATTCCGCCCGTAAAGACAATCAGATCCGCACCGTTCATTGCCGCAGTGTACGAGCCGATATATTTCAAAACCCGGTATGCAAAGATGTGTTGTGCCAGGATCGCCCGTTTGTCTCCCTCAAGAACCGCATTCTCAATGTCCCGGCAGTCCGAGCTTTTTCCATATAGGCCGAGTAAACCGCATTTTTTGTTCAGAAAGTCGTTGGTTTGTGCGGCTGTCCAACCTTCTTTTTCCTGAAGGAAAGTAACAATGGAGGGGTCGATGTCGCCTGTACGTGTGCCCATAACCAGTCCTTCCAGCGGGGTGAATCCCATGGATGTGTCTATGGACTTGCCTTCTTTGACGGCAGTAATGGAAGATCCGTTGCCCAGGTGGCAGGTAATGACTTTGGCTTTATTGAAATCCAGTCCTGCAAGTTCGCACCCTTTGCGGGCAACAAATTTGTGGCTCGTTCCGTGAAAACCGTAACGGCGGATGTCGTATTTTTCGTAAAGACATGTGGGGATGGCATACATATAAGCATGATCCGGCATGGTCTGGTGGAAAGCGGTATCAAAAACGGCTACCTGTTTGGTATGTGGGAGCAACTTGTCCACGGCCTCGATCCCCAAAAGGTGAGCGGGGTTGTGCAGCGGGGCCAACTCGGCAAGTTTCATGATATTGTGCTTCACTTCATCATCAATCAAGACGCTTTCCTTGTAATATTTTCCACCCTGGGCCACGCGGTGACCGACGGCCTGGATCTGGGTTAGGGATTCAAGAACGCCCCATTTTTTGTCTGTCATTAGGTTCAGAATGTTTGCAATACCGACGGTGTGGTGGGGTACGGGAAGCTCCACTTTGTATTTTTCTTTTTCACCGATGAGTTTTTTGTGTGTTACGATGCCCATTTCCTGGCCGATGCGTTCTACAACACCTTTTGCCAGGACGGTGAAATCCTTCTCTGTCTTCATATCGAGTACCTTGTACTTAATGGAAGAACTCCCGCAATTTAAAACAAGAATGATCATGATTGGTTTTGGTAAGGTTTTTTTGTATTTTTGAGCTAAGTGTAAAATTTATCCGGTTTTTTGATACTGATTCTTAAGAATCTGCAAAATTACGGAATCTATACGTGACTTGCAAGCGTGAGGAGAAGGAAAAATGAAGTAATGTTCCCGCCCGCTACCGCTGTTATTTGCGGCACTTTGGCGGGTCTTTATTTTTGGGGCTTCGCGGATCAGATCCCCGGGGTCTTACCTGTTGCTTTTAATGTGACGGTACCGTTGGTTACTAAGTCCTTGGTTATTGAGCCCTTGGCAGCGGTGTTTTTGATTGGTGTTTTCCTGGTTGGGTTGTTTCTGGTTGGGCTGTTTCTGGTAGGGCTTTTTTTGCTCAGGCGTAATGCGCCTCCCCGCCGCATGCTCTTTTCAAGAGAATCCAATAATTATCTATCCGTCAGCTACCTGCGTTATCGTTACGGAATTCATCTCTACCTGATTGGCCTGCTTGCACTTTTCTGTACCGGTTTTTGCCACGGATTTATAAGGCAAATGCCGTCCCGCGAGTTACAACAAATAGTGTCGGATCAACAAGGTGACAGTCATCAGAAAGTTGAATTGCAGTTATCAGGTGACCGGTCTGTGGTCCCGGCGGGGGAGCAGGTGTTTTTGTGTCTGCGGGTCAGGGATTTTCCTGTTCACGTAACTACCGGTTCCGGGCGCGAATACATGCGGATGGAATGCCGGCTGGTTTTGTATTCCCCTGATGGCAGGGAGCAAATTCCCGGTAATGAAAACATTCAAGCCTTTGTATTGATTGATTCGACCGGCAAGAGCGGTTCTGGCAAGAGCAAGAGCGGTTCTGTGAGTACTCCCCGGCATGCAGGTAAGGGAACTTCCATTAACGCCCGGTGGCTTCCGGGTGACATCCTGATCACCCGCTGCCGCACCTTTCCGTTCAATACCTATCAGCCCGCAACCAACACAGGCGACACATCCAAAACCTCCCGGGGCTCTGTGCCCGACTCGGCAAACACAATCACCACAGACGCCGCAATTACCACAGACGCCGCAACCATCACTGACAGCCCAGCTACCACCACTTTCGATTACGGAAAATATATGGCGCGGAGGGAATTTTTTCGCAGGGCATACATTTACGATTTTCAGCGTGTGACCGGGAAACTGACTGTTGCCGAGCGGCTTAAGCGGCTTAGGGTCCCCATTACCAGGCGCTGGGAAGGGGAGGCCGGGGCCCTTCTGTCAGGGATCTGCCTGGGTGACAAAACCGGGCTGACTCGGGAAATGCGCGATCTCTTTAGCCGGGCAGGCGCCGGCCACATCCTGGCAGTCAGCGGATTGCACGTAGGCATTTTGTACGCCAGCCTGGTTTTGCTGCTGGGACTGCCCCTGCGGATTTCGGAATCACGCCGCTACAAGCGCAAACGTTCCCGGCGCGCAAAAAAAGCGGGCAGCCACCAAACCGGCAACCCCGCTACCACTGAAACACCCGCTGCCATCCGTTCCCGGGAGCTGTATTTGCGCAGGACGTATTCGCTCACACGGGGTACGTGGATCCATATGCCCGCACTGCTGCTGATCTGGACTTATGCTGCCGTGGTCGGGTTCTCGGCAAGCGTTGTGCGAGCAGCGCTGATGCTCACCATTTACGGAGTGGGCAAAATGATCGGCCGAAGGGCTTTTGGACTGAACGTACTGTCTATCACCGCTTTGATCCTTGTGATCATTGAGCCTATGAACCTCTATGACATCGGGTTTCAAATGTCTTTCAGTGCCGTTCTGGGGCTGATCCTGTTTTTCCCCTTGTTGCGTAATCTGCTGAGTGTCAGAAATCGTCTCTTGAAATACATCTGGGAATTATTTTGCTGTTCTTTGGCCGTCCAGTTGGGTACCATTTGGCTCACCTCGGCTTCTTTCGGTATGATTCCCCTTTACGGGCTGTTTTGCAACCTGGCGGTAGTCCCGTTCTGTACTGTAATACTTTATGTATTTTTATGCTACCTGATACTCCTGGGTATATCAGCAATTTGCGGTATGAATCTTCCGGTAATCCAAAACTTGAACAATTTACTGCACCTTCTGGCAGAATGGCTGGAAAATACAGTCTCATTCTTTGCAGGTCTTCCTTATACTCCCATTCATTATCAACCCGGCCCGGGTGGACAATTACTGATCCTGTTTTGCACTTTAATTGTGTATATTTTATTGCGCAAAAATGACAGGAATCTCTGAGATTCCTTACCTTTGACCCCATCATGGGAGGTTTTTTCGGAATCGTATCTAAAGCGCCTTGCGCCAACACTCTATTTTACGGCACTGATTATCATTCACATATGGGGACCAAAAGGGCAGGGCTGGCGACCATGAATGAACAGGGTATCATCCACCGCACCATTCACCGCATTGAAAACAGCTATTTCCGTAACAAGTTTGAGGATGAATTAAAAGAATTCACAGGCAATAATGGAATAGGCATCATCAGCGACAACGACCCGCAACCCATAGTTCTGCGTTCCCACCTGGGTACTTTTGCCATTGTCACCGTCGGCAAGATCAACAACCTGGAAGAACTTGGCAATGAATTGATAAACAAAGGAATAAACTTTTCTGAATTAAGCTCCGGCCAGATCAATCCCACCGAGGTGGTGGGGCACCTGATCACCCTGGGACAGACATTTGCCGAGGGTATTCGCCTGGTGCAGGAAAAGATCAGCGGCAGTTGCAGCATGCTCATCCTTACCCCGGAAGGCATCATCGCCGCCCGGGACCGTTACGGCAGGACCCCCATCGTCATTGGGATTCGCCGCAAAAACGGTCATAGCCCCATACCCACAGAAAATTCACTTGCCGAGTCTGAGCCGGCAGAGCCTGCAGAGCCAGCTGGAACCGAAAGCACTCCGAACATTGATAGCGGTGAAATCACTGCCATCGCCTTTGCCAGCGAAAGCTGCAGCTTCCCGAACCTGGACTTCCAGTTGGCCGGCTTTCTGGGCCCCGGGGAAGCGGTTTTGGCGCGGGAATCTCAGAAATTCTGCGCAACAGATAAAAACACAAAATTCCAAAGTCTTAATATTCAGGAAAATAGCATAGAAAGTGGTCTGTCTTTGCGCAGAATCTCTGAGATTTCTTGGTGGCGCGACAGCTTGAAGATGCTCCTGCCGCCTCGGGAAAAACTGCAGATCTGTGCGTTCCTGTGGGTGTATTACGGGTTCCCGACCTCGGCATATGAAGGGATCAATGTGGAGGAAGTACGGTTTCGCAATGGGGTGAAAATGGCCAGGGAAGACGATGTGGAAGTGGACACGGTGTGCAGTATTCCGGACAGCGGGACGGGGATGGCCATGGGTTATGCGGTAGGGAAGGGTGTGCCTTACAGGCAGGCGGTTGCCAAGTATACGCCAACCTGGCCCAGGAGTTTTATGCCTACCGATATGGAGCGCCGGGCGTTGGTAGCGCGTATGAAGTTGTTGCCAAACACAGAGGTTCTGCAAGGGGCGCGGCTAGTATGTTGCGATGATTCCATTGTCCGTGGTACCCAGATGAAGAAGAATGCCGATGTGTTTTTCCGGAACGGAGCTAAAGAGATCCACGTGAGGATATCCTGTCCACCTCTTGTTTATAAGTGTCCGTATTTGAACTTTACGACTACCCGGACCCATATGGAGCTGATCACCCGCCGGTATATTCATAATCGCATGCTGGAATTGCAAGAAACAGGGGCGAAAGACACGGATCTATGCCGTTTTATTGACCATACCACCCCGGAATACCACGAAATGGTTGACAATATTCGCAAAGAAATGTGCTTTACTTCTCTGAAATTCAACAATATAAACAACCTGGTATCTTCCATTGGTTTACCTAAGGATTGCCTATGTACCTACTGTTTTGATGGTTCGGGTTGCAGAGATTAAAAAAAATGTTATATTTGAGGTACATTTAACCTAACAAATCATCCCTAACTACATGAACGTTTTTGTATCCAGCCTTAGCTTTAAGGCAAAAAAAGAAGACTTAGTCGAACTCTTCGCTCCTTTCGGGGAAGTACTTTCGGCCCGCATTATCTTAAACAAGGAAACCCGTCGCTCGCGCGGCTACGGTTTTGTTGAGATGGCTAATGACCAAGAGGCTCTTGCAGCCATTGACGCATTAAACGGCTCTGAACATATGGGCAGAACCATCAATGTGGCTGTTGCTAATGAACGTCCGGCCCAGCCGGCAACCGCTCCCGCTCCGGAAGATTAACCGGAAATAAAGATTAATGGAAGTGGCGTATTAACTCAATAAGTTGTAAAAAAAGGGTGACTAAAATTTTAGTCACCCTTTTTTTTAATCGCTTTTACTCTTCAGTTGGAGTAAAGAAAAGTCCTATTACTCCTAAAATGGCTGTCAAAATTGAAATGATCAGGGACAACCATGTGTATACACTGTCAAAATCCATCTGAATTAAATATTTAGAGTTTATATCTTTTACAAAGATGTAAAAAACGATTGAATTGTTGCATATTATTGAAAAGATAGTCAAAAAAAAGCTAACTTTTTAAGACAGCTTTTAAATCAGAAGAATAGTTCTAGGGTACCTAGCAAAGCCGTTAGAACTGATATAATCAGTGAAAGCCAAGTGTAAACACTTTCAAAATCCATAAATGTAGGTGTGTCTATTTGTTACATTGAAGCCAGGATTTCTTCAAGCCATGTGAAAAACTGTTGTAACCAAAGACCTATTTGGTTAAACAAATCTGTCAATAAAGTAATAATTGCGTCCATAATTATTGTTTTTTTGGGTTGGTAAATAACTACAAATGTTATGCTTTCTTTACAAATTTAGTTAAAATGCATTAATATCCAATTCATCCAGTAAAAATTTAGCATTCCCGATCTTGTCTATCACAAATAGTACGTACCTGATATCCACTGAAATGTTTCTACAAACCGAGGGGTCGAATTCAATGTCGCTCATGGTGCCTTCCCACACCCGGTCAAAGTTGAGTCCCAACAGGTGTCCGTCCGCGTTCAAAACCGGGGATCCTGAATTTCCGCCGCTGGTATGGTTAGTGGCTATGAAACAAACAGGTACAGTGCCGTTTGTTTCCCAGCGCCCGAAGTCACGGGCGGCGTAAATGTCCCGCAGGGACTGGGGAATGTCGTAATCGAAAATTTCGGGATCGTCTTTTTGCATGATCCCTTCTATAGTGCTCACGGGGAGGTACATAACGGCATCGGCAGGGCTGTATCCCTGAACGGTGCCGTAAGTTACGCGCAGGGTGGAATTGGCGTCCGGATAGAAAATCCGCTCGCTGTCAAATTCCATAATCGCCTGCATCCAAGTGCGGTACAGCAGATTCAGATCGCGGTTGATATCCCGGATCTGCGGCTGGATCTTGTCCCGGTTTGTCTGCACGAACGGGTTGACCAGCCGAAAAGCCGGATCCTGGCGAATGAGCATCAGAACGCTTGCCGAGTCTTTGGCCAGCAGGTCCATTGTCTTTTGGCGGTCGGCCAAAGCCGAGTTGCTGTAGAGGTATTCGGCGAGCATTGAGAAACGCGAGGCGTCAGCCGGAAGGGGCGCAGGCGAATGCCCGGCGTCAGCGTCAGCTGCTGGGGCTCCCCTGGGAGAAACATCGGAGCTCAACGGGTAGATGGCATCGGCCGGCAGGGGTTCTCCGGTGGCGGGATCTGCCGGAAGCAGATCGCTGTGAGGTTCCATTGCTGCGTAGAACCCGGCAAATAATTTTTCGAAGATCTCCCGGTCTATGGGCAGGTAATAGTCTTTGAAAAACCTTTCGGCCAACTGGGCAGCGCTTGCGGTTCCACTACGTTCCACAGTGCTTTCCAGGGTGTTGGCAAAGCGGAGCAATTCTACTCCCATTACCGCCTCGTTAAACATCTCGGAGGTGAACATAAACGGTTCCAGCCGGCTGTAAAGTTCCTTCATACGCGGGATCAGGGTGATGTACTCCTGACGGCCGGAGGCCTCGGCCCATTCTTGGAAGCGGCGTTCAAATTCCTGCTTTTTGGCGATGGTGCCCGCATTCAGGATGCCTCGGCTTTCGCCCTGCCATTTTTTCCAGGAGTTGGAAACCCCGGCGTTTTTGCTGGAATACTGAATTCGTACGGCCGGATCCTTAGCCTGTTCGCGGTTCATCACGTCCAGGCGGAGGCCGCGCAGGCGAATCTTTTGCGGGTTGGAGCGGTTGGCAATGTAATCCACGGCCGGGGAGATCACGTATTGCTGCGTGCGCCCCGGATAGCCGTAAACCATCGTAAAATCACCTTGTTTCACGCCTTTTGCCGAGATGGTGAAGTGGTATCGCGGACGGTAAGGTACGTTGTCCGGGCTGTATCCGGCGGGTTGGTTATCGGCATTGGCATAAATGCGGAAGAGGGAAAAATCGCCTGTATGGCGCGGCCACATCCAGTTGTCGGTATCTCCGCCGAATTTACCGATGGAAGAGGGCGGGGCGCCTACCAGGCGGACATCCCGGAATATTTCGTTCAGATAAAGGAAGTATTGGTTCCCGTAATAGGCCGGTGTGATGCGGACCGAATAAAATTCCGGATCCATATCACTAAGGGTTTCTTTGCTGATCTTCTTGATGTTGCTTTCAATAATAACTTGGCGTTCTTCTTCACTCATCTGATGGGTAACGCCTTCCAGAACTTGTTCAGTCACATCTTCCATACGCCGCAGGAACGTGACCGTGAGGCCTTTGTTGGGCAGTTCTTCATCCCGTGTGCGGGCCCAGAAACCGTCCTTAAGGTAGTCGTGTTCCACCGAGCTGTGTGCCTGGATCTGTCCGTAACCGCAATGATGGTTGGTGATCAGCAGGCCCTCTGCCGAGATAACTTCCCCGGTGCATCCGCCACCAAAGTGCACGATCGCGTCTTTGAGGCATGCCCGGTTCACACTGTAAATATCTTCTGCCGTCAGCCGGAAGCCCAATTCCTGCATCTGCGGGATCTTTTTCTGGATAAGCATTGGAAGCCACATTCCTTCATCTGCCCGGACAGGGGTGAGGAATAGCAGCAGGAAAAAAAGAACAGGCAGGGTGCGCAGGGTGGAGAAAAATCTCAGAGATTCTGCGCAAGAGGCTTTGTGGTAAAATTTGAACATATTGATTTTTTGTTTATTATAATTCTTAGTGGGTTAGTGTTGCGCAGAATCTCTGAGATTTTTCCCGGCACGCAGCAGGGTTGGGGGCAGGTAAAGCGCGTGGTACAGCAGGTGGCTTTTCAGATGGTGGTAGTGGATCTCACGTCCAAAGGGTCTGAGTGTGGTACGGATCCATTGCTGCATCTTGTAAAATTCTGTATGGGATTGCTCATACATCAGGTTGCGGAACCAGGCGGCGGTGAAGATGATGTAGGCTTGCTGCAGGGTGCGCAGGGGCCGTTCCTGAGCGAGCATTTCTATTTGTGTGGTAATGATGGTTTTAATGCTTTCCAAACGTTGCGGAGTGACCCGTTCCAGGGTCAATCCTTTTTTGTTCAGGTGGTACAGGTAGGTGATCTGGCGGGTTATGGCTATGTTGTGAATGGGTCCGGCCATTTGGAAACTCCACAAGTTGTCTTCGTGAATAAGGCCTTCTTTGAAATAGAGATCGTTGGCTTGTAAAAATTCACGGTTGACTAGCTTGTTACAGGCCATAATGGGAATATTCCGGCGCAGGATGGTATGGGAAGAAGCCTCGTTGCCTTCAATGTAATCGGGCAATTTTTCGTTGATTTCGAGGGCTTTGTTGCCATGCGGCAATACGTCCACACGTCCGCATACCAGGTGGGGATGGCTGTACAAATCCGCTGTACGTACAAGGTTTTCTATAGCGTGTGGCGGGAGTTCGTCGTCGCTGTCCAGGAAGAACACGTAATCGCCTGTGGAAGCATCTAATCCGGTGTTACGCGCTGCCGAGAGTCCGCGGTTTTCCGTGTGATGCAGAATTTTCCGGGACAAGGGCTTTGCGTTTTCGCCCGAGGGAGTTTCCAGCAAACGGGTGGCCAGCACCATGCTGTTGTCCGTGCCGTAATCGTCCACCAGTATGATCTCGATATTGTTGTAGCTCTGCCGCAATACCGAGTACAGGCATCGCTCGATGTACGGTGCCGTGTTGTATACGGGAATGATAACAGATACTTTCATAACCTATGGTTTATTTATGGTGACTGCAATTCCTACGTCAATGCAATCGGTTCTTTATGGCTTCTTTTATGTGTTTTTTCTCGGTACGTTTCAATCCGGTGAACCAAATGAGTAAACCTGTTGCCAGGAGTGCTGTTAACGTGGTAAGGATCAGATCCGGCCACCCTTCCAGCCACCTGTGAACCAAAAGGGGCAGGGGAACGGAAAGTGCCGAGATAAGTACCACCGGCATCAATACTTCCCGGGCATAGCGTCGCAAGGGAATGCCGGTTCGCCGGTTAACGTACACCAATCTGTAAAGATAACAAAAACCATTGACAAGTACCCAGACTACCAGAACGGTCCAGGGCTCCATGCCGTATTTCAAAAGCAGCCAGGTGGCCGGCAACGTGGTGATCCGGATCAGGGAAACAGTGATCTGGTAACGGCGGATCTTTCCGGCTGCCCACGTAGTGATCCACAAGGGGCCGCTAAGGGATTCCACCAGGTAATACAACAGGGTAATGCTGCAAAATACTACGGTATATTCCGGAACTTCCTTCAGCCATACATTCAGGATGAACTCCATGTTCAGCAGGATGGGCAGGGTGAGTGCAAAGATCATGTAATAGGAAAACTTGGAAGTCTGGTTGACCAAATCCTGCAGGTAGCTTTGATTGCCGGATGCCGAGGCTTTGGTTATCTGGGGATTGAACGAGGACTGGAAGTAGATCACAAAATTGTATACCGCCGTGCTTACTTGTGTGGCAATGCTCATGGCGGCATTGGTTACCAGCGGGGTGAACAGGTTCAGAAGAAACACACGGCCCTGAGTAACCGCCAGCTGGGCTCCCGAATCACACAGCGTCCAGCCTGAAAAGCCGGCCATTTCTTTCAACAAAGGCTTGTCCCAGACAGGGCGGTACCGGCAGATGGTGAATTTGCGCAAGGCATACCCCCGTGTGATAAAGAAGATTACCAGCGAGACCACAAGCAGCAGTCCTGCATAAGAAGCCAGTTTGTCTACCGGCGATACCATCAGCAGGAATACTACGCCCAGTTTGAGCACCACATCGGCAATGCTGATCCAGGCATAAAAGGACATTTTTTCATGCGCTATGATGCTGGCGTTGTAAGGTGTCTGGATGATGTTCACACACGTGATCAGGATGGTGAATTGGAACACCCAGTTGACCGCGTTCATGCGTTCCGGAGGGATGATCAGTTGCGTATTGAGGAACCACAGTCCGAGCGTCTCGGCAATCACCACAATGACCAGCGCCACAATAAGGTAAAGTGTCGTACTCACGTCAAAGACGCGCTTTAGCCTCGGCAAATCCCCGCGTCCCAGTTCCACGCTCATAAAGCGCTGGGTGGAAGCGTTCAAGGCCGTTTGCAGGAAGGTGAACAGGGTGACGATCCCGCCCACGATTCCGTAAAGGGCAAAGTCGTCCACGCCCAGCACATCCAGCACGATGCGCGAGGTGTACAGGGTCACGACCAGCCGCACCAGCATGCGCACGTAAAGCGCAACGGTGTTTTTGGCTATGAGTCGTTTGTGTTCAAGTTCCGTCATGGGATTCGATCGGATTCTATCCGAAATTTCCGTTTGGTAGTTTCTGGCCGGTTCTTCAGGCACCCAGCCCAATCCCGATGTATTCAAAGCCTTTTTCCTTGACTTCCTGAGGGTTGTAAATATTGCGTCCGTCCACCACCAGGGGCGTGTGCATGATCTTGCGCAGCACGTCCCACGCGGGCATCCGGAATTCCTTCCACTCGGTCACCAGCACCAGCGCGTGGGCGTCATTGGCGGCTTCATACATATCGTTAGCAAAATGTATGGACTTGCCGAGTAGGCCGCGCGCCTGGTCCATGGCCACCGGGTCGTAAGCCTGCACATGGCAACCGGCCTGCAACAAACTTTCGATCAGCACCCGCGAAGGTGCCTCCCGCATATCGTCGGTCTGCGGCTTAAAGGAAAGCCCCCAAACGGCAATGGTTTTGTCTTTGAGCGAGCCGTCGTAGTACTTTTGCAACTTGTTGAACAGCACCTTCTTTTGTGCTTCATTCACCCGGTCCACCGATTCTATGAGTTCCATACGGTAGTGGTGCTCCCGGCCCATACCGATGAGGGCCTTCACGTCCTTGGGAAAGCAACTGCCTCCGTAGCCGGGACCTGCGTACAGGAATTTATGCCCGATGCGCGTATCCGAGCCGATGCCCACGCGCACGCTGTTCACATCGGCGCCCATTATTTCGCACAGGTTTGCCATCTGGTTCATAAAAGAGATGCGGGTGGCGAGCATGGCGTTGGCCGCGTATTTGGTCATCTCGGCAGAAGGAACGTCCATAAAGAGCACCCGGAAGTTTTTCAGCAGGAAGGGTCGGTAGAGGTTTTCCATGATCTTGCGCGCCTTTTCGGTTTCCACACCTACCACCACGCGGTCCGGGCTCATGAAATCGCGGATGGCATCGCCTTCTTTCAGGAATTCGGGATTGGAAGCGATGTCAAACGGAATCTGCACATTACGCTTGGCCAATTCTTCGCTGATAACCTGTTTTACTTTGTTGGCCGTTCCTACAGGGACCGTGCTTTTGGTAGTGAATACCAAATAGTTGTTCATGTGTTTACCAACGGTACGTGCCACATCCAGTACGTAATGGATATCTGCGCTTCCGTCTTCGTTAGGTGGCGTTCCCACGGCACTGAACACAATTTCCGTGTTTTCCAGGCAATACTTAAGTTCTGTGGTAAAATGCAACCGTCCGGCAATCATGTTCCGGGTGACCATTGGTTCCAGTCCCGGTTCATAAATGGGCAAAATCCCTTTCTTCAGGTTTTCAATCTTCTGTTTGTCAATGTCCACACACGTAACGTTTGCGCCCATCTCGGCAAAACAAACTCCGGACACAAGTCCTACGTAACCGGTTCCTACAATAGCAATATTCATTTGGTTTTGGTTTGGGGAGCAGGGGGAATCTCGGAGATTCTGCGCAACTGCTCTACGTTATAATTCATATATATCACATAATCAATTCAATGCGGGGTTGCCGGCTGCGGTCTTGCGCAGAATCTCAGAGATTTCCCACGCAACAGTCTGCTCCAGTCCCTGGTGGAAGGTCATCTGCTGTTGCCAGCCGAGTTCGGTTTTAATCTTGGTGGCATCAATTGCATAACGCAAATCGTGGCCGGGGCGGTCGGTGACAAAGGTGATCAGGGGCAATGAGTCCCCGGGGGGACGGCCCAATTGACTGTCTGTGATTTCTATCAGAAGCCGCACCAGTTCTATGTTTTGCCATTCATTATCCCCGCCTATGTTGTAAGTCTCTCCCACACGGCCCCGGTGAAACACCAGGTCAATGGCGCGAACGTGGTCTTCTACGTACAGCCAGTCCCTTACGTTCTCTCCCTTGCCGTACACGGGCAGGGGTTTGCGGTTCACAATGTTGTTGATGATCACGGGGATCAGTTTTTCCGGGTACTGACAGGGTCCGTAATTGTTGGAGCAATTGGATATTTTTACCGGCAATCCGTAGGTATGGTGGAAAGCCCTTACAAAATGGTCTGCCGAGGCTTTGGAAGCCGAGTAGGGGGAGCGGGGATCGTAGGGGTTGGTTTCCCGGAAGGGATCGTCCCCAAAGTGCAGGGCCCCGTAAACTTCATCGGTGGATATCTGGTAAAAAAGGTGTTTGTGGTAATCTTCCTTTTTCCAGAATGTTTTGGCCGTCTGCAACAGGGTGAGCGTTCCCATCACATTGGATCGTGCAAATTCAAACGGATCCTTTATGCTACGGTCCACATGGCTTTCTGCCGCCAGGTGTATCACCGAATCTATGTTGTATTGCCGGAAGATCTCCTCCATTTTGGCATGGTCGCACACATCGGCCTGTATGAACACATAATTCGGCTCATTTTCAATATCTTTCAGGTATTCCGGGTTGGCCGCATACGTGAGCTTATCCACGTTTATGATCCGGTACTGCGGATACTTCTTCACAAAATGCCGCACCACATGCGATCCTATGAACCCGCAGCCGCCGGTTATCTTCAAGCTGGCGCGCCACTTCAATGCAGTATTTTTGTTAACATCCATAAAATCAGCGTGTTAATATTTTAATAATGGTCAGGTGGCGCGGCAGCTTGAAGATGGGGCGCCGCTGTGCGGGCTGCCGGGGCCGGTGGCGCTGCTGTGGCGGGTGCTGCTGCTGCCCCGTGTTGTTGCGGCTCTGCCCCGGCCGCATCTGCCAGTTCCAGGATGTATTGCCCGTATTCGTTGTGCTGCATGGGAAGGGCGTCTTTGCGGAGCTGTTGCGGGGTGCGCCAGCCGTTGCGCAGGGCGATTTCTTCCGGGCAGGCGATTTTCAGACCCTGCCGCGCCTGGATGGTTTCCACGAAGTTGGACGCCTCGGCAAGGGAACTGTGCGTCCCGGTGTCCAGCCAGGCGAAGCCGCGACCCAGGGTGGTGACGTGCAGGAGTTGCTCTTTCAGGTAAAAGTCGTTGACCGAGGTGATCTCCAGTTCGCCCCGTGCAGAGGGTTTGACGCGTGCAGCGACTTCCAGCACGTTGTTGGGGTAGAAGTAGAGGCCCGTGACAGCCAGGTTTGATTTGGGTTGCTGCGGTTTTTCCTGTATGGAGAGGGGATTCCCGTTTTTGCCGAGTTCCACGACGCCGTAGCGTTCCGGGTCTTTTATGGGGTAACCGAAGATGTGTGCAAAGCCTTTGTTTGCCGAGTCCACGGCGTGGTGGAGCATTGTCCGGAAGCCTTGCCCGTAAAAGATGTTGTCACCCAGGACCAGGCAGACGTTGTCGTTGCCTACAAACTCCCTGCCTATGAGAAAAGCCTGTGCCAGGCCTTCGGGTAGGGGTTGCGGGGCGTATTGAAAACGTACGCCAAAGGATTCGCCGGATCCCAGCAGGCGTTCAAAGGAAGGCAGGTCCTGCGGGGTGGATATGATCAGAATATCTTGTATCCTGGCCAGCATCAGGACAGATAACGGGTAATAGATCATGGGCTTATCGTAGATGGGGAGCAATTGCTTGGAGACTCCTTTTGTTATGGGGTACAGGCGTGTGCCCGAGCCTCCGGCCAGAATAATTCCTTTCATATTCAGGATTTTTGAATGTGAACAAAGTTAATAATTATCTTTGAGCGATGAAATGTTTGTGGATACTGGCAACCATCCTTTTTATGCAGGGTCCCGGGCTACCCGCAGCCGCAACTGCAATGCCCGAAATGCCAGCGGTCGAAGCTGCTATGCCCGGACTGGCCGCTTCCGCAGCTGCAGCTCCAATGCCCGGGCTGTTTGTGGCCGTAGCTGCAATGCCCGGACTGGCCGCTTCCGCAGCTCCAATCCCCGAACTGCCCACGAGCTGCAATGCCCGGACTGGCCGCTTCCGCAGCTCCAATCCCCGAACTGCCCACGTCCGCTTCTGCAGCTGCACTGCCCGGGCTTACCGTGGTTGACGGGACAGGCAAAACGGCGGCTTCACCCGCAGGAACAAATATTGACAGTTTGCAGGTGATTGCTGACAGTTTGCTCAATGGCAAAACGGTTGCGGTGATGACAGGATCGCTGGGTGAGATGATGCTGACCGATGAATGCCCGCAAGTGGTAGTACGCTGTTTTGACGATATCATGGACGGCTTTGCCGCGCTGCGGGCCGGAAAGGTAAATTACGTGATGACCGCCTACACAACAGCCTATGTGGTGAACCGTTCCGAACGGTCGTACCGGATATTACCGCATCATTTGACCAATGAAGGGGCCGGGGTGGCCATATCCAAAAGCAATGATACCGGGTTGTTGCGGGGAATCGATTCGGTTCTGGCTGTTTTTAGAAAGGACGGTACTCTGGACGCGATCATAGGGAACTGGATCCGACACGACGGCTCGGATTATGTGATTCCTGAATTCGGGAATAATGACAGGCAACAGGACAGATCTACAAGTGTTCATGAGGGCAGGCCTGCTAACTCTCAGCAAGACAGACCGGTGTTGCGGGTGGGTACTGCAGCCAACAGGGAGCCCATGTGTTTCATTCAAAACAACAAGATTGCCGGACTGGACTGGGAGTTGATGATGCGTACCGGTGAGGCGCTGGGTATGGAAGTGGAATTTGTGGATATGAAATATGCCGCCCTGATAGCAGCCTTGCAATCGGGAAAGATAGATGCCATCGCATCAAATATGACAGCAACAGCCGAGCGGAAAAAGCAGGTGGATTTTTCCGAGGTGTATTTTGTGAATCCACAGGTACTGATCGTTTGGGATCCCGGTGAGCTTTCTGAAAATGAAGGGAATGCCACTCTTGGTCATTGGGATCAGTTAAAAGACGGATTGCAACGGAATCTGATCCACGAAAAACGTTACCGATTGATATTGGACGGATTGTGGATTACATTCGTCATTGCCATTCTCTCTGTGATCCTGGGTACGCTGGTGGGGGCAGGGATCTGTGCTTTGCGCATGTCTTCGCACCCGGTCAGCCGAAATTTTGCAAAGGGATACATTGCTTTATTCCGGGCGATCCCGCACGTGGTGATCCTGATGCTGATGTTTTATGTGGTGTTTGCTACGTTGCGGATCAGTGGAATTTTTGTTTCTGTCATTACGTTTGCCATGATCTTTGCCGCGTATTCTTCCGAGTTATTCCGAACATCCCTGGAGAGTATTCCCACAGGTCAGCGTCATGCTGGACTGGCTCTGGGTCTCAATAAGTTTCAGACATTTTGGTACATTTTACTGCCGCAGGCCGTGCGCATAGCATTTCCGGTCTACAAAGGCGAGGTGATTTCACTTATTAAAATGACGGCAATTGTGGGATATATTGCGGTTCAGGATCTTACAAAGGCCGGAGATATAATTCGCAGCCGCACTTTTGATGCATTCTTTCCACTGGTTATGGTCGCCCTGATCTATATGGTGATCATTTGGATCATCACCCGGCTTTTGAACCTGGTCTCTTTCAAGCAGAGTTAATCCAATTTATTGTAATACACGAATTTGTGCTTGGGCAGGGCGTCCGGGTAAAAAATAGCAACCAGATCGGCCAGGATTAGGTGCGGACTGACGGCCCCCGACTCGAAATAATCACTACCACCTCCGGGCGTGCTGCGCAGGTTGTTATTCCAGACGTTACCGTTGCGGAAGGCCGGAATCTCGGCAAATCTCTGATCCGATGCGTCCAGCGAAGCAAGATCGGAGAACTGGTTTGGATGAAGCCAAAAATCGGATTCAAGTGCGTAAATGTAAGCCTGTTCGGTGCTTATGACTGTCGTTTTTTTTCCGTGTTCCGAGCCGAGTATGACGCCTCCGGCGTCCCTGATCAGGATGTGCTGATGGCTCTCCGTTCCGGGTACGTACCAGACGTCTTTGAACGGTGCGTTGATCAGGACTTTAACCGGTTTGAAGGTTGTGTTGAGCGAGTCCAGGCTGCTGCCGCCGTTTTCCAACGCTTTGCGACGTTGACTGAGTGTTACTGTCTGCCTGGCCAGGAGGCAATATTCTTCGTAAGTCTGATAGATCCAATGGAATTGCTCCATCGCCATCACCTCTTTATCAAAATATGCGGCAAAGGCTACCAGGAACTCGGCCTTCCCAAGGGGGTGATCTTCAAGATGTTCGGGTACTTCTACAACACACATTCCCAACTGCCTGATCTTCTGGATGTAATCTGCCGACTGTCCCGGAACGGCATATGCGAAAACGATGTCAGGTTCCAATGCCATCAGAGTTTCATAATCAATCGCCGATTCGTAACCCACATCCACGGCGTTCCTGAGCTTGTCATTATATATATACTGACGGCCGGAAACTCCAACAATGGAGCGGGTTTCGTTGATGGCATCAAGGTAGGCAATGTGAGTGGTTGACAAGCAAACCACCCGTTTCACTTTATGAATAACCTGCCTGGTTTCTTTCTTTGACACCGGATCTTTCAGGTACAAAACCTTTTCCCCATTTTCCCTCACAATAAAGAAATTATTGGCATACAGCGGTTTATAGATATACTCAATATCGCCCTCTTTAAAAGGTTCTTGCGTCAAATTCTGTATACGAAAATTCCTGCTCCGGGGACCGGGACAAGATTGAAATGCCAGTGTGAACAGCAATACGCAGGAGCCGATAACAGCTCCCCTGAGCATTCTGGTTTTTTTCACAACTACTTGTTTTTGAGCCTTCCACGGGACTCGAACCCGCGACCTGCTCATTACGAATGAGCTGCTCTACCGACTGAGCTAAGAAGGCTTGGGGCAGCAAAGATAAACAAAAAAAACTCCGCCGCAAATGCGCACCTCAAATGGAGTTTGCTGCGCCACAAATGGAGATTGCTGCGCCAGAGACCCGCATAAGTGCGCCAGAGACCCCACTTGGCTGCGCCAAAATTTTGGTGCAGTCAAAGTACGTTCGTACCTTTGGTATATGGATGTAATAGTAATAGGAGCAGGAGCTGCAGGCATGATGGCAGCGGGTACAGCGGCAGAGCGGGGAGCACGGGTTGTGTTGCTGGAAAAGATGGAGAAGCCGGGACGTAAACTGGCCATTACCGGTAAAGGCCGTTGCAATATTACGAATCTGAAGGATTGGGAAGCGTTCAGTCCCCACGTCCACCCGCTTAAACGGTATTTCAAGCCTGCATTTTATCAATTTACAAGTGAGGATACGGTGAAGTTTTTCAATGACATAGGGTTGCCGACGGTTGTGGAACGCGGTACCCGGGTGTACCCGGCTTCACAACAGGCTTTTGATGTGATCGATGCCATGAAATCGTGGCTGGAACGTCTTGGCGTCCAGATAGTATACAATTCCCGGGTACTGGAATTCATTACAGAAGACAAGGTAAAAGGAAATCCAGGGAGCTATACAGAAGGCATGACTGCAGGTGCTGCTGAAGACACGACTGCTAGCACGACTGCAGGTGCTGCTGAAGACACCACAAGCACCACTGCAAGCACGAGTGAAGGTACCCCGGAAAATGCTTCCGGCCGCTCTGCAAGTGACTCGGCAAAAAATAAAGCTGAAAATCCCCTGAGGATCAGGGCGGTGAAGGTGGAAGGCGCAGATGGTAAGATCAGGCTTCTGGAAGCGGACCATTTCATCCTGGCCACGGGCGGACAGTCCTATCCAAGAACGGGTTCGACCGGAGACGGGTACCCTTTGGTCTCGGCTTTAGGACATACTATTGAGCCGCTGTTTCCGACGTTAACTGCCTTGATGCCTGTAAGTTATGACAGGCGTCTGGAAGGAGTGCAACTGCGTAACGTGCGTCTGGAACTTTACACCGAGCAGGTGCTCCGGCGTTCGGAAGACGGCGAACTGTATTTCACCAACCTCGGGATCGAAGGTCCCATTGGCTTTCGCGTGAGCCGGCAGGCGGTTGTGGCACTGAACAAAGGCCAGCGCGTTGCCTTGCACCTCAATCTGAAACCCGCCCTGACGCGGAAACAATTGATGGACAGGTGGAAACGGGAAGAACTGGCAGATCGCGTTCGTTCCGGGGTTGGGACAGGGAGACGAGCCGAATCTGTTGCCGGGTTGTTGGCAACGGTGCTCTGACCGATGCGAGTGCCAAGGTTGGGATCGCGGAACTTTTCGTGCGTTTGAAACGTTACATGCCAGAATCCCTGATAGCACCATTTTTAAAATACCTTGCCGAGTCGGGGTTGCACCCCGTGGATGGCATGCTCAAATGGGTATTCCCCATTGAATCGTACGGCGACTGGGCGCGGGCAGTAGTAACTGCCGGAGGTGTCTCCATGAAAGAAATCGACCTGCATACCATGCGTTCCAAACTCGTTGCCAACTTGTCAATTGCAGGTGAAGTCCTTGATCTGGATGCTGACAGCGGCGGCTACAACCTCCAAATAGCCTTTGCTACCGGTAGAGTGGCGGGAAATGGAGTTTGACTGCGCCACCGCAAATAGTCATTTTGTAAGACATAGAAATTCAGACTTTTAAGTTGTTGTGCTATTATTTGGCGCAGTCAAACTCCATTTGAGGCGCAGCTATGTGGGGTCTGTGGCGCACTTATGTGGGTTTGCGGCGCGTTTACTTGGGGTCTGTGGCGCACTTGATGCAGTTTGGTGCGCACTTATGTGGGTCTGTGGCGCAGACTTGCAAGTCTCTGGCGCAGTCAAATTCCATATAAATTCTTTTTTATTGAAATTAGGTATATAATTTCTTCTGGCTAGTCATATATTTGAGGTGATAGCTTAAAAATAATTTAAAGAGAGGAGTATTTATGACTGAGAATGGAGAATCATATGTGTACTTTCACATTTGTGTAAGAGGAAATGCATATCAAAGTATGTTCCTGGAAAAGGAGGATATATATCATGCTATTGATCTTTTAGGAATTTTTGCCCGCGAATATGACGTTATTATTATTGCTTATGATTTCTTGTCAAATCATTTTCATTTGATCGTGAAGGCAAAGGATCCGACACCTTTTATGCATGCATTTAGAATAAGTTATTCACGTTACTTTAATTTTAAATATAAGTCTATAGGATGTGTCGGTAACAGAAGCTTTGTTCGTGTAACTATTACAAGTGACGAGCAGTTGGTTCAGAAACTGATCTATGTTTTACGCAACTCGACCAGGCATGGAGTAGAAGAACATCCGTACAGCGATCCGTTCAACTCGGCAAAATATTATTTTCAAAAAGAGCGGGGAGTAGATCTCAGCAAGGGATATTATCCTGTGGACAAGGGTTATATGTTGTCTTATTCATCAAAGATTGTGCCCGCCGATTTTATGATAAATAAGTTTGGTCACATTTATCCTCCATGTTTTTTGGAAGTTTCAGAAGCTGAGTTATGTCTAGGATCTTACCAGGAAGCTATGAAAAAATTGTCCACTCCCACCGAACAGGAAGAAATGGAAAACGATTCTAAGGATTTTTTCCGATATTCGTACAAAGACGTTGATATTAGTGAGATCATACTAAAAATGATATCCCCAAAAACTATCCAGCAGTTGAATGATAAAGAAAAATTACAGATATCACTGAAGATCAAACGCAAACATAAGGTAGCTGTCAGACAACTGAGTCGAATATTAGGTATTCCGGAATCAAGTCTACGGCGTATGCTCAAATGGAGTTTGACTGCGCCACAGAAAAAAGTTGAATAATAAGAAGCTGTTAAACAGCATTTTATGATGTAGTGCTGTTATTTGG
>JAEAME010000699.1_pt1 | contig 30793 bp, 33 predicted proteins | sample 8958731 | NCBI WGS metagenome assembly JAEAME01 (sample SAMN16933194, study PRJNA681113) | bioreactor sludge metagenome | isolation source: anerobic bioreactor sludge (Control) | place: India:Bengaluru | collected 2018-10-24
TAATAAACAAGTTCTTTAAAGATATCAGTAGGTATAATATAGACGTTAAATTAACAAATATAGAAAAAGTAGAAATAACACAAGGAGAATTAGATACCATAAGCGCCTTAGAAGATATTAAATTAGAAAAAATATCTTTCATTATGCTTATTTATGCTAAAATATCAAATATTATATTAAACAATAAAGAGAGTTGGATAAATAAAAGCTGTGCGACCATATGCAAAGAATCTAAAGTAATAGTTAAAAAAGGAGAAAACAAAGAAATATTTTTTAATCAGTTATATAATAAACAATACATATTACAAAGCAAAAATAATTCAAAAACAGGGATAAAAATTAATTATTTAGACGAGGATTCCGAAGCAGCTATAACAATAGATGATTTTGAAGGAGTTATTTATCAATATCTAATATGGAAGGGTGAAAAATATAAAAAATGCGAGGGTGGTTGTGGTAAATATATAAAAATAAAATCAAAAAAGCCACCGAAATATTGTAAGACTTGTGCAAAGCAAAAACAATTAGAATGGCAAAAAAACAGTATGAATAAATCAAGAAGTTAATTTGTGAAGTTTTATTAAAATCCCTACAGCATAGTAATATCAATGGTTAGAAGGATGTTTTTATAAAAAAGTTATTTTGTATATTATGTAATACAATAAACAAAAAATTAATGAAAAAATGACAAGTCACACCAATTAAGTTGTAAAGAAGAAATTGAAAATAGCAATATGAATTGAGTTTTATTATAACTCAGAATAATTCTACGCTGATACAGTGGTATGTATGACTTGTCTTTTTATATATTTATAATTTAAAAATAAATAATATTAATAAACATAAATAACATGATAGTAAGTTCTATTGGTGGGAAAGTGGGTATGAAAGATGAGTAAAAAGAGAAACAAAGATAACGACATAGTGGTAAGTTTTGTTGGTGGTAGTAGAGATTCTATAACTGGATCGTGTTGTTTAGTTAGCTACCCTACGGGTAATGGTGAACACAAATGTATCGCTCTAGAATGCGGTATGGTGCAAGGCTCTGTAAAACCAGAGTTTGAATATGCAGATAATAAAAAAATGATTGAGAATATATCTGTGGAGGATGTTTCGGCTGTGTTTTTAATGCACAGCCACGTCTGAGGATCATTCAGGCAATCTCCCGATATTCAATGACAACAATAAATTTAAAGGTTTGATAATATCAAGCGAGGAGACTCTATTTATAACTCAAGATTTATTGAAAGATAGTGTTTACTTACATGACAATTTAGTTAGATATTTAAAAAGTATAGGCAAAAGACCTAAGCATCTATATACGCAAGCAGAAATGTATAATATGTTTGATAAAATGAGATATGTAGAAACTCATGAGATACATAAACTTGATGATAATTTAAGCTATGAATTTTTTAATTCAGGTCATGTTGTTGGTGGAACTCAATTAAAATTATATTTTAATCTGCCTAACAATAGCAAAAAAACATTGGTATATACTTCTGACTTAGGTTCAAATTATAATTTAGATTATAAGCCATTTATAAAAGAAAAAGATATTATACCATCAGCGAATATGTACGTTTTTGAGGCAACTTATTCTAATTCAGATCGTTGCTTTAATAAGAAACAAGCAATAGAAGAAAGAAAAAAATTAAAGAAAGTTATAAGTGATAGATTAAAAAACGGCAAACGTATTTTCTTTCCAAGTTTCTCTTTCGGTAGGACTCAGGAACTGATGGATTTACTCTATTCATTTTTCAAAGATGAAACATGGTTTAGAGATATGAATATCCCCATAACAATAGATGGTAAGCTTACAAATACCATATGCGGCACGTATAGTAGGATATTAAAAGACGAGGATAAAGAAAAATGGGAAGAAATTAAAAACTGGAAACATTTTAACTATAATAAAGAATATGAAGGAACAAAAATTCTGTTAGCAAAAAGACAATGTGGTATTTATATATCTTCAAGTGGATTTATACAACCTAAAACTAGAAGTTGTGATTATGTGAAGAATTTTATGGGACGTGAAGGTGATTTGATAATTTTTGTAGGATTCTATGGTGGTCAATATTCTATAGGACAGGAATTAGTTGAGTCAGCAAATGGAACTCCTATAAAAATAGATAATACTACATTAATTAAAAGTTGCGATGTAATGACATTTTCAAGCTTCAGCAGCCACATACAACAAGATGAGATTTTTTCATATTGGAAACAGGTTTCAGCAGATAAAATACTAATACATCATTGCACAGAAGAAGGTAAACAAGAAATGATGGAAAAAGGTAAGATAGAATTATCAAAGGTTAACAAAACTACAAAGATAATTAGTGTTGGAAAACACGCTTCACAATTTGTATTATAAAAATAAATAATTTAAAAATATAAGTGTACCCTTAACACTGACAGGGATAATAAGGAGAAACTATGGCTAAGAAAACAATTAATTTAAATTATTCAAATGCGTCTTTAACAAATGAAGAAGGACAATATATCTTAACAGAAACAACCAAAGACGATACTAAGACATATAATTTAACGACTGTTTTAGATAGTATTATTGGACTAGAAGGCGTTACTATTACAATTAAAACTGTAGAAGAAATTAGTTCAGAAGAATAAAATTTTTAAATTAAAAACAAATAATATTGAGTATATTTTATAGTTAAATTATTATATACGAGATGTTTATATTAGAAATACTCATAAATGAGTATAAAAACATTAAACTTGGCTTGTATCTGAAAAGAACGAGACCGTATAATACGAGGACTAACACTCGTTTCCCATGATATTTTTATTATATCAGAAGCTCCTTGAGGGAAGTAAAATGTAATCAAGGCAAAGTTAGATATCATACAAGTGGCATGTACCTTATGAGGACGTGACCATATTTTATAAGTCGGAATAGAGACTTTAAACCTATATCAATTGGTCGGGATGAAGACCTAAAACTCATTACAAATAAAACATAGAGGATAGAACAGGTATCTATCGCACTTGATATCAGTCTTTGATGATATTTACCACAGAGGGGATATTTGAAATGTGAGTCGAGTATTAAAAATAGCTTAATTGCTAAGAGATGTAGGATTACCACCCTACCTATGTTTTAATTACACTAAATAACAGAACCAACTAAGCCTCTTACCTTTCACGTAACGCGCAACATGTTGGACATTTTAAAACAGAGAAAATTAAAAGGCGGTATGCCATAATACTGTGAGTGAGAGTAGCAGGATATCTACAATAGTAGAATTAAGTTTAAGGTGAATTCCCGCCTACACAAATCATTAAAGTGGAAAGCATGTTATAAAGTAGAGTAACCCTACTAAAAACCTACCATAGACACAGTAGGTAGCAGGAAAAGCACATAAATCCGTTTTTGTAAGATGTGTGGTTACAATAATTCCTGGGGTGGTCTGCTAGGGTTTTTAATTTAGGTGATTCCCTACCTTAAGTGGGAGACTATAAAGTATTAGAGACAATAAATCCATGTGTTAAGATTTTCTATGCTATAGAGGATTAGTGGACGCACCTTACACATGGTAAGCTCTAATTATTAATTATTAATATTTTAAAACAAACAATGAAGGGAAGAATTTAAAATAAAATGTTAAAAGACGATAACAAAGTTAGAAAGAATAAAAAAGGAAAAACTATAGTATGTCCTTATTGTAAATATAAAAACAATTTTCAAGAACTTGTAGAAACAGAAAGAATTATTAAGATGGCAGGTGTATCTATTGTAACCTGTATTAATTGTGAAGAAGAATTTCAAAATTAAATAAAATAAAATGGAGATATTTATCATGGAAGATAAGTTGAAGAGATTAGAGAACGAAAGTAATTTTGAGTACATAAAGAGACTTGTATATGGCAAATTGGTTGATAAAACAATAGACTTAGATTATACAGAACTTGCACCGTTGATATTTGGAAAAGAATATTCAGCGGATGTGTGCAGGAGAATGGTATATGGAGTAAGAGCATTATTAGATGTGCTTGAACGAGAAGGAATTAATAATATTCAAGATGATGAATTACTAAGAAAATATGAAGAAAAAGAAATGAAAATAAGAGAAGAAAGAGTTAGATTAACTGATGCAAGAAGAAGGCTTAATGTTGAAGCTAGAGCTAACGCAAGATATAATAATACAGTTGATTTAATAAAAGAATGCATAATAAATTTAGAAAATACTAAACCTTTTAAAAAGCATAATGAATATAAAATAGTTGGAAATAATGAAGCTGTAATAATGTTGAGTGACCTCCATATAGGTATAAACATTGATAACTATTTTAATAAATACAATGTGGAGATAGCACAAGAAAGATTAAATAAATTAGCTATTGATGTCATTGACAAGTGTAGTAATAATAAGGTTAATAAAATACATATAATAGTCGGAGGAGATCTTATCTCAGGAATGATTCACAAACAATTAATAGCAGATGCGGATGTAGGTTTAATACAATCAATAACATTGGCATGGGAATTAATATCACAAACTATAAAAACTATAAGTGATAAGATAAATGAAGTAGATGTTCATTTTTGTGCAGGGAATCACTCAAGAATAGAATCAAACAAGAAGGAAAGCCACGAAAAAGACAACTTTGAATACTTAATATTTGATTTTATAAAAGAAAGATTAAAATATATTGAGAACATATCTTTTAAAGATAATAAATATCATGATGAAATAGTTAGTTTTTATATTTTTGATAAATTAATTTTAGCAACACATGGCGATAAAGATAAACCAAAAGATGTAGCTAAAAATCTAACTAATTTCTTGAAAAAAGATATTTATAAGATTTACTTAGGGCATTATCATTCGTATCAAAGTTTTGATAGTAATGGAACGCATATAACAGTAAATGGAAGCGTTGTGTCTACAGATAGATATGCTTTTAGTTTGAGATTAAATAGTGAACCTTATCAAGTTTTAACTATATTCAATAGTGAAACTAGAAAAGAAGAATGTGAGTATAAGATTTGGTTAAATTAAAAACAAATAATTTGAAAGATAAAGAGGTATTTTAAAAATGGAAGGACAATTTGTTCCTGTAAATGGATTATTGCAAGAAATGAAATTGAACGACTATCTAAGAAACAATACAATATATTTAGACACGGAAGTAGATCGTGAAAGTCAAATAATATTTTGTAGACAATTAAGAAAATTAGCAGAACAAGAGTTAAATAAACCAGAAGAAGAAAGACAACCTATTAAAGTTAGAATTTCAAGCTTTGGTGGATGGGTTATAAGTTTGTTTGCAATCACATCATATATGGAATATTACAAAGAAAAAGGAATAATTATAGAAACATATTGTGATGGTTTTTGTTGTTCGGCAGGTGCTAAAATACTTATGTCTGGTTCAAAAGGTCATAGATATTCTACTAGGAGAGCATTGATACTAATTCACCAAACACAATTCGGTGGAAGTGGTTATATGACATTACAAGAGAAAAGACAAGAGTTAAAATATGATGAACGGGACTGGAAAGTTATTTGTGATATTTTTAGAAATAATACAAACTTAACTGAAAAAGAAATTTCAGATTTAACAGAAAGAAACTTAGATGTTTCGTACAATCCTACTGAGGCTTTAGAAAAAGGAATAATAGACCATATAATATAGAAACAAATAATCTAAATTAAAGGGGATTTTTAATATGGAAGAAAAAGAATTATATGAAGAAGATAGAGAATATAAACAAGAAGAAACTTTAGAATTAACAGACGAACAAATTGCACAATTATTATCTCAGCCAGCATTAACATTAGATACCTCAAATGTTGAAGATATTCAGATCCATGACGAGTTATTTTATGAAGGTGTTTGTGATGTAAGTGACATTTGTGGTAGCATTACTGCCTTGGTGAGCGTAGGGCTTACTCCAGCAGAAGCATTGGATTATATATTGAATAGAGAAAATATTGCTTATAATTTAAGAGCAACTCAAATGAACAATGAAACTAGCATTAAGATTGCACAGATTAATGCAGTTCAGGCTGAAAAAACTACTATATAGTTTAAGATTTAATAATATTTTTGATTGAGCTTATCTTGTGGGTAGGCTCTAGTGAGGAATATTGAAACAACAAAAACAAATAAGTAAATTGAGGTGTATTATGAATTTAAAAATTAGTAATTTATTAAACAAAGTTGCGTTTAAGTTGAGACAAAAGGCTCTTTATTTTGAATTAAAACATTATATTGTATGCAAGAAGTCTTATTTAAAACATATACATTCATATGAAAGAAGTATAGGAAAAACTTATAGTTTAATACAATTAGCACATAAATACAATTGTCCTATAGTTGTAAAATTTAAATCTCAAGGTGATTTGATAAAGAAAATGAGTAGAGATTTATTTAAAAAGGATATAGAAGTTATGTGTGCTAATGATGATATTCGTGGAAGAAAATTTGAATTAGTTTTATGTGAAGAAGGATTAGATGTTAATTTTGTTAATGAAGTTTTAAGACCTATGAGTGAATGTGTAGTTGGATATGTTGAAGTTTAAAATGATTAGATAGATTTACTTTACATAATTTAAAAACAAATAAATTTATAAATAATAGTTGACATTATAGCTAATTTTTGCTATGATATAGATAGAGAGATAGATGAAGTATGAGGTTGCAAACTTATATGGAATTGATAAGCAAGGATTCCGACCTTGTTTCTCTCTTTTTTATTTAATCGGAAAAATAATAATAAATAATTCTACGGAGGAATTTAGGGATGTTAGTGAGTGAAACAGTAAAAATGAGATGGCACGGTAATAATAAAAAATGGTATGAAGAAAGAGGATATGTTTTTACTAAAATAGGTGACGAATTTGAAGTGAAAGTTACTGACCTAAGCAAATCGTCTCATATAGAGGTTGATGTTAAATGTGATTATTGCAAAGAAATTATTTCACCGAAACCATACCATCAATATTTAAAAAGTAGAGAGCTTACAGGACATGATTGCTGTAATAATACTCAATGTATGAATAAGAAAAGAGAAGAAGTTAGTCTTATAAGATATGGGGTTAGTAATCCAATGAAAACTGACGAAACAAAAAATAAATCATCAGAAGCACAAAGATTAGATTATAACTATGTATGTGAAAGTTTTTCAGAAAGAGATTATGTATTGTTAACTGAGAATTATATAAATTGTGAACAAACATTAGAATATATATGTTTGGAACATAATGATAAGGGGATTCAAACAATAACTTGGCATGATTTTAACTCAGGATGTGGTTGTTATTATTGTGGAGTTGAAAAATCTAAGCAGAAACGTATTAAAAGAAGTATAAGCGAAATAGCTAAAATATATGATGATAATGATTTTATATTAATTGAAAAAGAATATGTCAATGGACATATTCCTATGGCTTGTATATGCAAGAAACATAAGGATGCTGGAATTCAATATAAATCTTTATATAAGGTGTTAAGTGGTCAAGGATGCAAATATTGTGGCATAGATAAAGTAAGTGGGGAAAATTGCTATCATTGGAAAGGTGGAAAAACAGAAATAGATATAGCTTTAAGAAATGAATTATCGGATATAAAGTGGAAATATAAATCATTACAGAGACACAACTTTAGATGTGTCTTGACAGGAATAACAAAAAATTTTGAAATTCATCATTTGTATAGTTTTAATAAAATCGTAGATGATATACTAGATAAACTGAATTTAGAGGTAAAAAGAAAGATATCAGATTACACCTTATATGAATGGCAAAATATAAAAAAAGAATTTAAATGTTATCATGAAATTAATTTAGGAGTGCCGTTAACGTGTAAAATTCACATATTGTATCATAAAATATTTGGAGATGACAATACTGAGAATCAATTTGATGTATTCAAAGAAAATTATTATAAAGGTTTATATGATAACGAATTAGAAGAAGAACTAAAATCCTACAATTCAATAAAAAGATTAAAAGAATTAGGAGTGGCTATATAGTCACTCTTTTTATTATGCCTAAAACAAAGGAAGTGAGGAAATTTGGCAGTAAATAAGTACACTTGTACTATGTGTGGAAAATCACAAAATGAGAGTAATTTTTATTTAAGTAAATCTGATATTTATAAAGCGACAGGTAAATTGCCTATTTGTAAGTCTTGTATGGGAGAATTGTATGATAGTTATTATAAAAAATATGGAAATGAAAAATTAGCTCTATATTATTTATGTAGAAAACTAGATGTTTGCTATAATATTAGTTCTTATAATGGTGTTATGAATGAGATTGCGAATGGTAAACAAACGGAAGCTTGGCGAATATACATGACTAAATTAAATAGTCTTGGTGGGAAAAATGGTGCAGGAAATACGTTTGATGATAGTGATAACATTAGTGACGAAGAAAAAGAAGAAATTTTAAATAGTGTTCAAGGAGAAATTCCTCAAGATATGATTATTAAGTGGGGAAGATTACCTAAAGATGATTTAGATTTTCTTGAAAGCAATTATTATCAATGGGTAACTCGTCATAAATGTGAAACTAGAGCGGAAGAAATTTTATTTGAAGAAATCTGCCAAATGCAATTAGATATTAAAAAAACTAGAGAAAATGGTGGCGATACAGTAAAAAAAGTAGAAGCATTACAAAAATTATTTACGTCAGCAAACATACGTCCACTTGAACAATCTGCAATTAACACAGCGGAAAGTACATTAATAATGGGAACTATAATATCTACAATTGAAAAAAATGAACCGTGTGAATTTTTTGATAAATATAGAAAAAAAGAATACTCAGATTATATGGGGTATAAAAAATATTTTAATAATTGGTTATTAAGACCATTAAAAAACTTAATGACTGGTTCAAAAGACTTTGAGATTGACAATAGTGTTGATAATAATAACGCTGAAAAAGAAGTTGGTGATTAATAATTATGGCTTCTTATAATAATTTTGAAAGAGATAATATAAAAAATGCAAATATTGCAGACCAAACTAAAAGACCTCAAATGACTAATAAACAAATGGAAAGCACGGTAGGAAAAGATAAATTTAAAGAACAATTTAAAAAATGGATTACTTTTTTTAAATTAAATTTAGATATATTTGCGGTATGGTACTTACAACTCGACCTATTTTTATATCAAAAAATAGTTTTGCATTTTATGGGTAAAAGCAACTTGGCGGTTATAATAGCCAGCAGAGGAATTTCGAAAAGTTTTATGATCGCAATATATGCTTGCTGCAAAGCCATACTTGAGCCGAACAGCATAATTTGTATAGCCTCAGCTACACGTAACCAAGCTATGCTGATATTAAAAGAAAAAATACAAAATGAACTATGTAATATGTCACCAAATTTAGCAAGAGAGATAAAAACAATAAAAGTCAGTCAGAATGACGGTATTGTAGAATTTCACAACGGATCACGTATTTTAATCGTAACGGCATCTCAAAATTCCAGAGGTTTTAGAAGTAATATAAATATTTACGAAGAAAGTAGAATGATAGATGAAGAAGTTTTGAATAGCGTACTTTCACCATTCTTAATATCAAGACAAGCACCTTATTTAAAAAAACCAGAATATGCAAAATATAAACAAGAGCCAGTTGAGATATATATAAGTTCAGCTTGGTTTAAGAGTTTAGAATGGTTTTGGAATCTTATTAAAAATACAGGTGAAAATATGATTAATGGCGATGACAGTATGTTGGTAGCTTTTGATTATCACTTAGCAGTACATCACGGTCTTAAAACGGCTAAACAAATGGAAAAGGAGAAAGAAAAATCAGATGATATTTCTTTTGCAATAGAATATGAAAATGTAATGTATGATAGTGAAGGTTCATTCTTTACATATGATTTATTTAAAAATGCTAGAACATTAAAAAAGGCTATATATCCTTTATTTCCTGAAGAAATAGCAAGTAATAAGAAAATAACTCGTTTAAATAAAAAAGAAGGTGTTATTAGAATTCTTTCTTGTGATATAGCAATGTCATCGGGTTCAGCAAATGATAATAGTATTTATACTATGGCAGAATTAATACCAATGAAGGGATATTATTTAAGAAGAATATCTTATATGGAGTCCCACAATGGTAAAACGGCTATGGAACAATCACTGAGAATAAGAAGATTAATAAAGGAGTTTGATATTGATGTTTGTGTACTAGACTGTATGACTATTGGATTGCCAGTATTAGATTTATTAGGTACACCGTTAATAGATGACCAAACTGGTGAAGAGTATAATCCTATTTGTGCATATAATGACGAAGACTTAAAAGCTAGATGCAGAGTACAAAATGCTAATTCTATGATTTTTGGAATGAAGGCAAGTTTGCAACTTAATAGCGATATGATTGTAGAAATGAAAAATTTATTTCAACAAAATAAGGTAGAAATACTAATATCAGAAAATGATGCAGAAAACTTTTTGGCTAATACCAATAAATTATATAGAGATAATATTAGTGGAGAAAATAAAGCAATTTATGAACTTCCGTACCTAAATACATCCCTATATATTCATGAATGTATACAGCTAGAGACTGAACTAAAGCAAGGGAAAATAACAGTTAAAGAAAAACGTTCAGGAAGAAAAGATAGATTTTCTTCAGTATTATACTTGTTGTGGGTTTCTAGTTTAATAGAAAAAGAAAATATGTCAGATAAAGAAGATGACTACTCAATGTCTGATTATTTTATATTTTAACTCAAACAACCATAAAACAAATAATAAAACAACAAAATAGAAAGGAGGGTTTAACCATTGCCTAGAGGAAGAAAGCCTTCAAACACAACAACAAACTCACTCCCTAAGAAATCACCTAAGCAACAAAAAGAAGAAGAAATTCAAAATGAATGGTTAAGTTTTGCTAGCGATTCATTTGTGGGTGAGTCTTTAAGAAATAAAAAATCATCAAGTAATATGAGAATGTTGACTAAGGCTCAGATAAATAATATGCTATTAAATCCAGTTGTAAATTATGAAGGATTGCAGAATTTAAGTCAATTATTAAAAACAAAATCCAATATATATCAAAGGTTATTACAACATTTTGCTTATATGTTTTGTTATAGTACATTATTGATTCCTACATCAGAAAGTTCGTCTATGAAAAACAAACAAAAAACAATTAAAAGTTTTGAATCAGCAGCGTTATATTTGGAAAAATTAAACCCTAAAACAAACTTACCGCAGTGGGCTGACGATTGGTTTACAAATGGTGAGAAATTTTTATATAAAATTGAAGATCGAAAGTCAATCGAATTTAAAACAATTCCTAATAAGTATTGTTTACCTTATTGTAAAACCGAGGGTGTAATGAGATATGTTATTGATATGCAAAAATTCTCAAGTGGAGAAGATGTATCATCTTATCCAAAAGAAATTCAGAAAGCATATGAGTTATACAAAGATGGAAATAAAGATAGGTTTATAGATGGACAATACTATGAAGTTAGTAATAATGGATTCTGTTTTACTTTTAATCATAGTGGGGGAGGACATGCGATTCCTATGTTTTCAGGTATTTTCAATGATTTAGTTAATTTAGATGAAGCAAAAATTCTGCAATTATCAGTCGATCGTCTAAATAACACCAAAATGGTGCATAATCGAATACCAATGAACAAAAATGATATGCCTTGTATACCTCCTGATTTAGCTAAAAAGTATAATGAAGCAATAAAAAATAATCTCGGTGCTGAAAGTGGAGTGTTTAGCATTACAAATCCTTTTCAATCAGAGGTGTTAAATTTAAACAATAACGCACAAAGAACTACTACGTTAGTTGAGGACGCGGTACGTTCAATTTTTGATAATGCTGGAGTATCAAGTTTGATTTTTAACAACGAGAAAGCGTCAGGAGAAGCCTTAATTAAAAGTATTATAGCCGATAGTTGTGTGTGTATAAATACTGTACTAAATGCATTTTCTGATTATCTTAGTTGGGAGTGTTCTAATTTATCTAAAAATAATTGGAAATGCTTAGTTATGCCATTTACATATTTTAATATAGACTCTTATAGAACTAGTGCTTTAAATGAAATGGCGTATGGAGGAAGTAGAAGTTATTTTCTTAGTACATGTAATCTGACTCCACTTCAGTCAGTAAATTTATTGAAAATGGAACAAGCTATAGGAATAGATTCTCTTCTAGTTCCTGCACAGTCGAGTCATACGCAAAGCGATAAAGGTGGCAGACCAGAGTCTGAAAATAAATCAGATATTACGGACTTGCAGAATGAAACTCAATAGCATATTTAAGTTATATAATGAATATAAATAAAGTATAGTAATATAAGCAGAAAGGTAGAATAATTTATGAGTAATTTTTATTGTTATAGTAAACCGTTAAAAAACTTTCTAAAAGAAAAGAATATTTTTAGTGTTGATGAAGGGTTGAATAAAAACTCAAATAAAATATTTTGGATATTTGATAGATGTGAAGAATTAGATGTTGCTTTAACTGAATGGAAAAGTAACAAATTAAAAGCAATTGAATATATTAAAAATATAAACAAATAATTATGTAGAATTTTAAGTAGAAAGGCGGAAATTAATTATGATAAAAATGTTTTATGAAGATTTATCTAAAAATAGTAAGTTCATTAATTGGAAAGAATCAATAGGGAATTGGGTAAAATTTATATATGGTAATATTGAAGGAAAAGTTAAAATTGTAGATTACGACGGAAAGCACTTATATGTAAAATATTTAGATGGTGAACCCTTCAAAATACTTGTAAGGTCATTCAAGGAATGCAGGTTAGGTACATTACTTGGTAAAATAACAAGCGAATTTAAAATTGAAATAGGGCAAATTATTTCAAACGATAAAATGGAATTCGCTATACTAGATAGAGAATATAGACCTAAAAAAGATAAAAATGGGTGGACTTCTAACTTAAAATTCTACAATTATAGATGCTTAAAATGTGGTTATGAAGGATGGAAAAATGAGGGAGATATCAATAATGGATACGGGTGTCCCGTTTGTTGTTCAAATCCACACACAGTAGCAGAAGGTATTAACGATATATACTCACAAGAACCTTGGATGATAAAATTCTTTCAAGACCCAGATGAAGCTAAGTTATATACACCACAAAGTAGTAAAAAGTTGTACTTCAAATGCCCTGATTGCGGAAGAATAAAAAATAAAGCAATTAGTATTAGTAAAGTTTATAAAAACAAATCAATATCGTGTATTTGTAATGATGGCACATCGTATCCAAACAAATTTATGTTTAATGTATTGGATCAATTAAACATAGAATTTAAACCAGAATTTTCTCCTAAGTGGATTGGAAGAAAATTATATGACTTTTATATACCATCTAAAAATATAATAATTGAAATGGATGGAGGATTAGGTCATGGTAAAAAGACACATAGTAAATCTAATAAAACAGCAAAAGAAACAAAAGCAGATGATGATTATAAGGATTTAATGGCAGAACAACACGGAATAAAAGTTATTAGAATCAATTGTGATGAAAGTAATATAGAATTTATAAAAGATAATATATTAGAAAGCGAATTAATAGATTATTTTGATTTCAGTAATATAGATTGGTTAAGGGTAGAAGAATTTGCTTTAAAGAATAGAGTTAAAGTTGCGTGTGAATTAAAGAGAGATAATCCCGATTTATTATGTAAAGAAATAGGAGAGATGATGAAATTGGGAATATCAACTATAAATTTATATCTTAAAAAAGGTTCAAAAATTTGGGATTGGTGTGAATACAACCCTAAAGAAGAATGGGTAAAAAGCGCAATTAAAACAGGTAAAACTAGAGGTAAACAAGTTGAAATATTTAAAAATGGTATATCATTAGGTATATTTGATAGTTGTAAAGAATTGGAAATGAAAAGTGAGGCGTTATTTGGAATAAAACTTACCTCATCTTGTATATCTCAGTGCTGTAATAATAAATTAAAAAAACATAAAGGTTTTGTCTTTAAATACGTTGAAAAACAAAACAACAATCAATCAGCATAGTCCAATAATGACTATGCTTTTTATAATGCAATAAAATAAAATGAGGTGATTAGATGTTTATAAATGTTTTCACCGAAGAAGACAAAGATAAATTAATATCAAATGGATATAAATTATTATTTACTAAACAAATAAAAAATGCAATTGTTTATACATTTGAAAATAATAAAACATTGAAATTTGATTTAAATGAAATTAAACATATACAAACATCAATGATGAATTTTTAATGAAAGGTGGTGAGAAATTTGGATAGAATAAAATTGGATGCAAGATTTGAAATTATAGAAAGTAATTATTTAAATCCACAATTTAAAAAAGCAAAGTGTTATGTTGCTTACTATGATAAAAATAGAAATAAATCTAACATACCTAAATCTGCCTTTGAGAGAGCAATGCCATCCTTATATAATGTCCCCGTTGTTGGAGAATACCTAGAAGAAGATTTTGGAGATCATGGTGGAAAATTAGAAATAACTGATAAAGGTATTAATTATGTACAGACCACAAAACCGTATGGTGTAGTGAGTGAAAGTTGTAATCCTAGATGGGAATTAGTAACGGAAGAATCAGGCTTCCAAAGAGAATATTTGGTTTGTGATGTAACTTTATGGGTTTCACGCTATCCTGAATTAGAAATTTTATTAAGCAATAAAAATAATCAAAGTATGGAAATAGAAGTTTTACGAGGACATATGCAAGACGATAAATATTATTTTGTAGAAGAATTTATTTTCTCGGCACTATGTATCTTGGGACAAACAGTAACGCCATGTTTTGAGAGCAGTTCAATTAGATTTAATTTGGATAAAGATAAATTTAAATCAGAATTTAAATTGATGTTAGAAGAATTGAAACAATTTAGTTTAGACAATTCTAATAATATAAATAATACAATTTCACAAGAAGGAGGTAACGATTTGGAAACAAATAAAATTGAAAACATAGAAGAAGTTAAAGAAGAATTCACAACTGAGCCAGTTGAGGAAGTAATATCTGAAACTCCGGTAGATGAATTTACTGAGGAACAACCTGTAGTAGAAAATGCTACAAATGATGAAACAACAGAAGAATTCGCAACAGAGGAATCAGTGGTTGAAGAAGAAGTTAAAGTTGAGGAACCTGTTCCAACTGAGCCTGAAAACTTTGAAGAAAAAGCAGAAGAAGTTGTTGAACCAACTGAAGAACCAATAATAGAAGAAAATAAAGAATTCAATGTTTTAGAAACAGAAGAATATAAAACATTAGAAGAAAAGTTCTCAGTTTTAGAACAACAATTTAACGCTTTAACTGAAGAAATTGAATCACTAAGAACTTTTAAAGCAAATAAAGAATTAGAAGATTTAAAATCTAATGTTGATACTATAACTTCTAAATTTGAGTTAGAAGAAAGTGAAATATCTGAATTAAAGGCAAAAGCTTATAATAAAGAAATTTCATTAGAAGCATATGAAGAAAAATTATTTGCTTTAGTTGGTAAGAAAAACTTTAGCAAAATAGAACAACCAGAAGAAAAGCAATCTTTAAAGTTTAGTTTAAAGGCTACTGAAGATTGTCCATACCCATCATTATCACATTTATTTAAATAACAAAAAAACAAATAATAATAATAAAAATAAGACTATTTAAAAGATAGCCTTAAATATAAAACAAATAAAATTTTTAGGAGGAATTTAAGAATGATAAGATTAGATTTATTAAGAGACTATGAAGTTTACAGCTTAGTAGCAAAAAGTGGTGAAGGAACATTTAAACCAGGAAACGTGTGTGTTATAGATGCATACGTGGAAGCAGACTACTATCAAGTAGTTGATGGTGCAGCAGTAACAGATGAATTTTTAATAGTCACTGAACCATTTTTAGACATTACAGGACAAGACGTTGAAGCAGATTTTGCTGTTGCAGAAGGAGTTAGATTTAGAGGACATAAAATTGGTAAGGATTCTATAATCACAGTAGCTACTGCTGATATAACTGGTTCTAGCATAGTAAAGGGAGACAAAATTGAAGCTGGTGTTGGTAAGAAACTTATTAAAGTAACTGATTATACTGCAAGTTCATCTGCAAGATTTGAAGTGCTTGAAGTAACTTATTTATTTGAAACAGCTGCAATCCAATTAAGAAAAATCAACTAATTAGAAGTTGATTAATTAAAAAACAAATAATAAATAAATTTTAGGAGGAATTAAGATTATGGCAAGAGTATTAACAGATTTACAAAAATTAGCAAGAGACGTATATCACAATAAAAATTTAAAATTCAATGAGGTAGATGGAAACGAAGCTTTAAGAAAAGCAATCATAGAAGCAGTAGGTGGCGAATGGTCTTACTACAATTACATGGATCATAAAGGAGCTTTCTTCTCAGTATTAGCTGAAGTTCTTTCAGTTCCACTAGGAGAAGGATTAGACGCTTTTGGAAACTTAGTAGGAGTACATAATATAGGATTAACTGATAAGAGAGTTATCAAAATAAAAGACCCTTCATTATTTAAGGTTTGTAAGACTAGTAGAGGTAATAACAGGATAGTTAGACAAAAAATCTATAACAAACAAATAACTGTAACAACAGAACCAATCGCAATCAAAATTTATGCTGAATGGGATGAATTCATCAGTGGACAAGTTGACTTTGCTGAAATGATTGATAGAGTTAATAAATCAATAGCTGCTGATACTGCTTTAGCAATCGCTGGAGTTTTAGCATCTTCTTTCAATGCAAGCACAAACCCACTTTACAATATAGCTGGTTCTTTTGACGAAGCAAAATTAAGAGAATTAGTTGCAAGGGTTAAAGCAAAAACTGGTCTACCAGTGGCTATTTATGGTACTGCAACTGCTTTAGGAAAAGTTACAAGTGCTGTAATTTCTGACGCAGCAAAAGAAGAATTCAATAACTTAGGATACTATGGAAAATTCAACGGAACTTCTATGGTAGAACTTCCACAAGCATACAAGAATGGAACTGAAACATTTGCTTTAGACGACACCCTTGTATATGTTTTACCAGCTGGTGTTGAATTAATCGACTTAACATACCAAGGAGATCCAGTTGTTTCAGAAGTTACCGATAACGCAGCAAGACAAGATCAAGAAATAGAGTTTCAAGTTGTGTTAAACAGAGGAATTACTGTATTATTGACCAAACTATTTGGAATATATGATATTTCTTAAGATATAAATTTGGGAGGGATAAAATTCCCTCCCTTAATAATAATTTAAAGGAGATAAATTTATGAATGAAGATTTATTTTATTGTTATTCACCAAAATTAAAAAAAGAATTGCAAGATTTGGGTTTTAGATGGATTAAAACAAATAAACATAAAACAACAAATAGAATTTTTTGGGTATATGAAATAACACAAGAATTGAAAGATTATTTGGTTAAAAGAAAGACGAACATAATTTAAAAACAAATAATTATAATTTAAAGGGAGATGTTTAAATGAAATATAAAGAAAATGGAGTGCCAATATGTGAAACAAATGAAGAATTTTGGAATGAAATAAGTAAAGTATGGGATTATGAAAAGAACGAGAAACATTGGAGTGAATATAGCAGAACAAGTAAAGATAAGATTTGGTTGAAATGTGATAAGACTGATTATCATGAGAGTTATGATATCGCTTGTTATTCATTTGCTTATGGATTGTCAAGGTGTGGTTATTGTCATGGCACATTTAGATTACACCCAAAGGACTCATTTGCTCAATATTTAATTGATAATTACGGAGAAAACGCATTAGAATTGTACTGGGATTATGAAAAGAATATAGTTAATCCTTGGAAGATATCAAAATGTTATTCTAAAAAAGTATATATAAAATGCCAAGAAAAGAGATATCACGAAAGTTATCAAATGACTTGTAATCATTTTGTAAATAATCACAGATGCCCCTATTGTGCAGGTAAGAAAATCCATACTTTAGATAGTTTTGCCCAATGGGGAATTGATAATATTGGTGAAGATTTTTTAGAGAAATATTGGGATTATGAAAAGAATATTGGTATAAATCCTTGGAAAATAAGTTGTGGAGTATCAACACATATATTTATAAAGTGTCAAGAAAAAAGTTATCATGATTCTTATAAGATTAGAGTTTCACATTTTATAAATAATTCTAGGTGTCCGTACTGTTGTAGTTTTCATGGAAAAGTTCATCCATTAGACTCATTAGGTAAATATTTAGAAGACAAGGGGTTATTACATTTATGGTCAGAAAAGAATAAAAAATCACCTTATGAACTATCAAAACATTCCAATGAGAAAGTATGGTGGAAGTGCAACAATGGCAAACATAAAGATTACAAAAAGATGGTATATGTAGCAACTAGTTCAGATTTTTGTTGTCATTATTGCAAGACAAGTATAGGGGAAACAAAAATATTAAACTATCTAAATAATAAATCCATTGAACATACATATCAAAAAACTTACAAAGGTCTAATTGGATTAAAAAACAAAAAACTATCATATGATTTTTATATTCCAGATTTTAACCTACTCATTGAATTTCAGGGAATTCAGCATGAAAAACCAATTGATTTTAATGGGGAAGGTATAGAAAAAGCGAAAGAAAATTTTGAAAAACAAGTTGAGCATGATAGACGCAAAAAAGAGCATGCTAAATTGCATAATATAAGTTTATTAGAAATTTGGTATTGGGACTACGATAATATAGAAGAAATATTAAACAATAATTTAAAACATATAATTTAGGAGGAGAATATAAAATGGCAAGACCAAGAAAAAAAGTAGTAGAAGAAAATTTAGATTTTGAATCAAGGATAGAAAAAGAAACTAAAACACAAGATAAAATAAAAAGTGAAAAGGTTGAATCTTTTAGAAAAGAAGAAGATGAAAGAAAAAGAGAAAGATTAGCTAGAAAAGAAAAAATAAGACAACTTAGAGATAAGTTTAAAAAGAACAATACAGAAATCCAAATAATGTGTAACTTAACTAATTGTAGTTACATTTATAAAGATCCTAAGAGTGGGAATGAATATAAAATGGATAAGTTTGGTCAAACTGATTTTATTACATTTAATGATTTATATACTATGGCTAGGCTTAATAGAACGCATTTAGAAAAATATTGGATAGTAATTATAGAAGTTTTAGATGATGAAGCAACAATTCAAGATTTAATAGAAGTTCTTCAAATAGAAGACATTTATACAAATGAAGAAATGATGTATGAAGATAATCTTGACTATATTTTGAAAGAAACTGACTTAAATGAGTTTACTCATATAGTAGATAATATAAATGAAAATTATAAACAAGCAATAATGAATAGAGCAATTGGTTTGTATAATGCAAGTAAGTTTAATGACATATCAAGGCTAAGAATTTTAATAAAAGACGAAGATGAATTAGCTGATATGTTAGAGTTATAATAATTAAAAAACAAATAAAACAATAAAGGTGGTGAACCAACATGTCAACGCCATTTTCTAAAATAATAAATATATTTCTTAACGAAATAGACGATAAAGATTTAGCACTATATGATGAAGAAGATTTAGTTAAATATCTTGATGATTTGACTATAATTTCTGGGAATGCTGATTTTGTATATTGTACTAAAGATTTAAGTAAATACACAGAATCAACCTTAGTAACTGAAGGTTCATTTACTGAGAATTTAACTCTAGAAGAATGTAATATAATTGCTAAATATGTGCTTTTAAGATATTTAAATCAAAAGATAAACTCACAGGACTTGCTCAGGGTTGAATTGGGAGACAAAGATTATAAGCTTTCAAGTGGACATATGTTGTTAAGTGCTTTATTAAAATTAAAAGAAAGTACATTAGAAGATATTCATAACTATAAATTTTGCTATGAATATAGACATGCAATTTCTGATGATTTAAGTTAGGTGGTGCGTAATGGAATACATAGATAGATTTAAAAGAAGAAGTACATTACATGGAACAACAAATAAAGAAAGATATCTTAATCAAACAAAAGATAATTTTAACAAATATTTATCTCAAGCACCTAATAAATATTCTGCACAAGTTAGAAATAATTTAATAGATTTAACTATAATAGATATGTCTGAAATTAACAAAGATGGTGACGCTAAGTATTTTCTTACTAAAATTAATGAAGATATTATAGTTGGAGATATAGTGGTTTTACAAGATACAGATGGTAATATGCCTATTACATGGTTACTAACAGATAAAGAGGGCTTAAGTGTGCCATCACATAAGAAATTTAAAGCAGTTCCTACAAATTATTTATTGAAATATATAAACAATGATATTATATATGAATCTCCTATAATAAAAACATATCAAACATTATATGGTATAGGACTTGAAACAGATAAATACCTTACAACAGGTAATGCGAAATTAAGTGTTTTGATTAGTGATAATGAGAATACTAGAAAATTAACTAGAGGTAGTAGATTTATAATTGATAATAAAGTTTGGAAAGTAACTAATGATGAACTACATGATGGATATTTAAAATTTACATGTGAAGAAGACGAACAAAGCGAATATGATGACATGGATTTGAAAGTCGCTGATTATTGGAGTGAGGCAAATCCAAAACCAATATATACATTCACTCATTCTCCTTTATTAATTTTTGATAAATTTACAGAGGTTAAATTGGGTTCTAGTGATTTTGAAGTGAGAGACAATGGAGTATTAATTGCTAACCCGCAATTAATAATAACATCAACTTCACCTATATTTGTATTAAGTTATGGGAAACTACTTTGTAATGCCACTGGAACTGGTACAATAAATATTAAATTTACAGGAAGAGATGGCATTGATTATATAAATACTATACCTGTACAAGTAATTCAACCAACTGTTGTAACTAGCACTACATATGAATTATTAGGTGATATAAATGTTAAGAGATATTGTACTAATGATTATGAAGTTGTTAGAAAAATCAATGGTTATGTAGATAATTGTGCATTCACTATTACACTTGATAAAAATGGAAATGAAGGAAAATGTGAATTAAATATTCTTGATACAAGAAGATTTGAAATAAGAAATATTTCTGGTTATAGTGGAGAAACAATTATTGTTAAATGTGTGGATAATGAAAGTGGTAGAATAAGTAATTTCAATATTAATTTAATCAAATAAAGGATGAGGTAGGTGATTTAAATGGCACAAAATATATTTCGGCAGATTTATAAGTATAAACAATGTTTAATTGATGCTATTTTTAGCAATAGTAATTTAGTAAAATATTTAGCATATGACAATACTGATCCTTTGTCTAATAACATTTTTAAAAATCCATATTTATTAATAAACGATAGATTATTTTTTAAACCTAAAGATTATAAAATAATTAAGGATACAAAAAGTATATTATTTATTAATTTTAAAGTATATAAACACAATAACTCTAGCATTTTCAAAGAAATAAATATAACTATGGATTTATTAATTCATAATTCACTTATTGAAATTGATGGAATAGAAGACAAAGAGGATAGAGCAATAAATATATTAGAGGAATTACAAAAGGGGATAGATGGACAATCTATTGGGATAGGTAAAACTATACTAAGCGCCTGTGTTCCTATATATACAAATGATGATATGGTTTCATATAGAATGGAATGGGTATTAACTGATTTTGGTGGTGGAAACAATGCTTAGTAAATTAACGCTTATGAGTGGTCGTAAAATTAATTTTCAAAATAGTTTCATTCATCAACCATCAATAAATGACATAGATATCATAGGTGAAGAAAAATATAATGAATTGCTTTTACCATTCGTTATAAATTTAGATAATTTGAATTTACCAGATAGTGTAAAGAAAGATTTAAAAATATTTGACATGTTTTTTATAGACGGATTCATAAGTCCTGATGGAAAATTATTTAAAGACATCTTAGTAGAAAGTCTTATATTCTTTTTAAAGGGCGAGATTACAGTTTATGATAAAGAATGGAAAATAATTGTTGATTATGCTACAGAAATAAATAGACATAATTTTGATGAGTTAGGTGAAATTATCAGAAGGATTTGTTGTATAGATAATAATAAAAATGAGCATAAACAAGAAATAAAATTTAAATCACAAGAAGCAAAAGAAAAATATGAAAAACTTATGAAATATAGACAACAAAGCAAATCTAAAGAGGATGATAATTTCGCAAATATGGTAAGTTTTGTTGTAAATGCGAACAGAAATGCAGATAGACAAAAATATGATTCTGTTATGCAAATGACAGTTTTTCAATTTATAAATTCATATCAGTCATTCCTTTCACTTGAAAGTTATGATTATAATAAGTTGTTAACTACAAGTGGCATGGTGGAAGTAAAAGATATAGATAAAATTTTCAAACAATGGGTTGAAAGCACAAAAATAAAAATTGAATAAAATTAAAAAATAAATAACACAAATAAAAGTCGTAAGAAAAATCTTATGGCTTTTTATTTTATAAAAATTTAAATATAAAGGAGAGCGATATTAATGTTAAGAGGTATTAAAGATAGTTCTGATGTTATTTTTAGAAAATTATCAGACGGAAAAGTAGATTTCTTTTTAAATTATGCAAACAGTTTTTCTGTTGACTTCAAAAGTGGACAAAAAGATTTGTTAGCTAAGGGGGTTAAAAGACTTAGTTTTGCTGACGCCAAAGAAGGTAGTATAAAAATTTCTACAGAGTTATTAGATGAAAAGGTCGTAGCAATGCTTTTAGGAGCAACCATATTTTCTGGAGCTTCTGATATTTCGGAGCGTGAGGTGCTAACTTCAGACGCAACAACTAGTGTAACATTAACAGAAACGCCTAAAACTGGAAGCGTTAGTGCATTTCTACTTGATGTAGATGGATTAGGACATAAAACCGAAATAACTATTAGCACAACAGAAGCAACTCCACCAGCAGGTACAGCTTACTTAAGTGGAAAGGTATTAAAGTTCAATGTTGCAGATGCTCCACAAGGAACAAAGGTAGTTGTTTACTATTTAACAGATAAGGCTACAGGAATGAAGAAGTTTACTGTTAATGCTACTCAAGAAGCACAATATTATTCATTAACTTGTTTTACTTCAGTAAGAAGAGACTATGACGGACAAGACGTTCCAGTTGAATTAAGATTCCCAAAAGTTGTTCCAAGTTCAAATATTAGTTTCCAATTCAATGCGTCGGACGTGTCGAAATTTGATCTTGAACTAACAGTTCTTGGCGATGTTGATGGAAATTTAATGACATGGATAGAAGAATCTATTGCATAATTAATAAAACAATAAAACAAATAAAAGGAAGTTCATCTTCCTTTTTTAAAGAATATATAGTAATGTATTTTATAAAAAGGGAAGAAAAATATAAAATCAAAACAAATAAAGTTTAAAAAGTTATTGACAATCTTTCCATAAGATGTTAATATATAATTAGAGAGATAGATAAGAAAGTCGCGAGTCTTATTGAAAGTGTGCATTCCGAACACATTTCTCTCTTTTTAATTCATTCGGAAAACAAATAATTCTACGGAGGAATGATATTATGTTATTAAGTAAAACAGTGAAATTAAAATGGCATCCATCTAATAAAACACACTATGTTGAAAAAGGTTACATTTATACTAAAATGGGTGACGAATTTGAAGTCAAGGTAGAAGATTTAACAAAAGGAAGTAAGGTAAAAGTAAAAGTTAAATGTGATTATAAGGAGTGTTCCGACCCATACTTAAAACCTATAAAATGGCAAGATTATTTAAAATGTGTAAAAACAAATAATGTATATTATTGTAATTGTTGTGCCACAAAATTATACGGAGCAAAAAATTCTAGAATATCAAAATTAAAAAAATCCAAATCATTTGAACAATGGTGTTATGATAATTTGGATATTGATTATGCAAATGAAATATTATCAAGATGGGATTATGAAAAGAATATTGATAAACATAGCAATATAATAAAACCAAACGAAATTAGTTACGGTTCAGAAGGATTTAACAAAAAGGGATTTTGGTTCAAATGTTTGAAACATGAGGAACATAGAAGTGAACAAAAAAGAATAATAGATTTTGTTATACTTAAGGGAGAAATATTAGATTGCAATCAATGTAATAGTTTTGGTCAATATTTAATAAATAACTTTGGCGAGAATGCAATAAAAATATATTGGAGTGATAAGAATATTGTCAATCCATTTGAAGTTAGCTATGGAAGTAATCGAAAAATATGGATTAAATGTCAGGAAAAACCTTATCATGAAGATTATAAAATTTACCCGAGTAATTTTTTAAAAGGCAACCGATGTTCATATTGTGGTAATTTTAAAGTACATCCACTGGATAGCTTTGGTCAATACATTATAGATAATTATGGAGAAGAATTTTTAAATAAAGTATGGAGTAAAAAGAATAAAAAATCAGCATTTGAATACACACCAAATAGTAATAAAGAAGTATGGTGGAAGTGTCAAAACGATAAACATGAAGATTTTAAGAGAGGTATATGTGAATCAAATATTTATAAATTTAGGTGTCCAGAATGCGTTAGAGAAAGAAGAGAATCTCTACTTCAAGAAAGTATAAGGTTATATTTAAATGAAATAGGATATACGTTAAAACATGAAAATAATTGTTCAATTGTACCGAGAAATCCCAAAACAAATCAACCATTGCCTTTTGATAATGAGGTTGTAGATTTAAAATTAATAATAGAAGTACATGGGCAACAACACTATGATATTACGGGATTTCATACTATGATTGCAAAAAGAAATAATACAACACCAGAATATGAATTACACTATCAAAAGGTAAAGGATAGATATAAAAGAATGTACTCTATATCTAAAGGATATGAATATTTGGAAATTCCATACTGGGCAGACGATGAAAATGAAACGTGGAGAAAATTAATTGATGATAAAATAAGACAAATATTAGAAAATTATATAAAAAACAAACAAATAATATAACAAATATCAAAGGTAGTTTAAACACTACCTTTTTAATTATACCTAAAACTCAAAAAACAGGAGGAAACAAATAATGTCAATTTTAAAAAATCATATACAAAGTAGAATTAGAAAAGAACTTTCAAACGCAGAAATAATAATATATAACCCAAACAAGGAAGAGAAAGCCAAAATCAAAGCTATGTTAGAAGAATCAGCTAAGTTACAAATAAGTGCCGAAGGGCAATTGCTAATTCAAACTAATTTTAATGAAATAGAAATGTTTAAGTTTTTAGTAGAAACTCTTACAAATCTTTCTGATGATTTAAAATCTTTAACTGATGATGAAATAATTGAGATTACTGAAAATGGTGATGATTCAATTAAAGAGATGTTAAGAGAATTTAAATCTATAATCAAGGAAGTCTCACAGGAGTTTGTAGAAGCCATGACTGATCAATTAGATGCCATTACCGAATTATTTAAACAAGAAGAAACATTTATTAAACTTGATGAAGTGTTAAAGTCTAAGAATTTAAATATGCAAGATTTAATCGCACTATCTCAAAAACAAAATGAATTAAATGAGTTACAAAAGAATCAATTACCGAAACCTCAAGATCATTTACCAAAGCAATCACAATCCAAGAAACGTGGTAGACCTAAAAAGGTAAAAGATGATAAAGTATCTGAAAAGGTTGAGGAAGTAAAAGAAGGCGAAACAAATGCCTAACTTTTCAAATGTTAATGATTTAAATAATTATATTCGCAAGATGGCAAAACAAGCATTAAGAGATGATGTTGCTAGAAAAGTGCATTCTATAATTAATAAATATATTCTTGAAGAAGTTTATAATAAATATTCTCCTGAAGAATATCAAAGAACTTATGGTTTATTGCATTCTCTAACTATAGGACAAGTAATCGAAACTGGGAATGTATTGTCCGTGGAAATATTCATACCTGATGAATTTGTAAGTCATTGGACTATATTAGGAAGTCAATCATTAGAATATAATGCAGGTGATAAAGTTTCTGTATCAGAAGTAGCAAATTGGATAAGTGAAGGGTATACGTGGAATAGACAACCTGCTGACTTTATGGATAAATCATTGGAGGAATTAAAATCCTCATTAGGACATTTAACTTCTTTTATAGGATATTTGAAGTCTCATGGTATAAACGTAAAATAAATAAAAACATAAAATAATACAAAGAATTTTAGAGGTTGAAAGTATAATCAACTTCTTTTTATTTTCACAAAAAAAACAATAAATAAATAAATTAAAAGGAGGAGATTGTATTGAGTGAACCAATAATAGTACAAGAAGTAAAAACATTACAAACCGAAGTCACAAATGCAAGAAAAACTAAGGCGACACTTAAAGATAAGATAGACGAAATAGATAATACATTAACACAACATACCACTGATATGGGTGCTGTAGCAAATTTAACTACAACATCAAAAACTTTGGTTACTGCTGTGAATGAATTGCATGATGATATTAATAATGTTGTTTTAGGTGAGGTTACAGATGGAAGTATAACTGATTTGAAGCTAGATCCTAATGGAATAAGAAGTGTGGTTGTAGCTAATACAACTAATATAGGAACTATAGCAAATTTAACTACCACCGCTACAAACTTAGTGGGAGCAGTAAATGAGCATGATACTGAGATAGGGAATATAAGTTTATTAGAAACTACAGCAACAGATTTAGTAGGGGCTACTAATGAAGTTGTGTCGTCCTTGGCAGATATTGTTACACTAGCACCTGCACCTAATGGCGTTGACGATACAGTTAACCTTAATGCTTTGTTTTTTAATGGAAATAAAAAAATATATTTTCCTCATGATGGTCAATATATTATATCTTCTACTGTAAATTTATTTTCAAATACTACTGTTGAAATAAAAGGAAATGTTGAATTTTTATTAAAAGCTAATTCACCATGTTATATGTTCGTTGCAGATGGCATTTCGTTTGAAAATATAAAATGGAATGGTGGAGTTATTAATGGTAATGACGAAAATCAAGGCGCCGAAACAGGAGAAGATTTTGACAAGGTTAAGGGTATGGTGTTTAAAAACGTTACGAATCTAATTGTTGAAAATTTAACTGTTAAAAATACTAGAGGTCATGGCATTAATCATTGGAATTGTAATAGAGTTGTGTTCAGAGATATACAATTCGAGCAATCTTTATCAACTTTAAGACCTAATGGTGGTTCAAGAAGAGATGGGATAACCGGAATGTCTAGCAATGTATTAATAGACAATATTAGCGGATTTACTGATGATGATTTGATTGCAATATTGTCGGGAGTTGATTGGGCAGGAGCAAACACTACGCCTGTAGATATTGAAAATATAGAAATAAGAAACATAAAGGCAAAGAAACATTCTAGTGGAAGAAACCCCTGGAGGGGTGTAGCTGTTTATACTTCTGGAGGTTATACAACGAAAAATATAAATATAAACGGCATAAATGGGGACATGAATTACGGTATTATTCATATTGGAAATTACGGTAAACCTACAAGTGGTACCGTAAAAAACATAAACATATCTAATGTATACGGAGAATCTGTTTATCATGAAACTTTTGACACAGGAATGATAGGAATAACAGACGTAACTATAGACAATATAAATATTAATAATATTACTTGTAATTTAACAACAGATATAAATACAAACAAATTTTTGATAGCTATAAATGATAGCGAAATAAATAAAATCAATATTAACAACGTTGCTTATAATGTCTATATTGCGACAACAAATTATAATACTATACTTAGAGAATATACTTCTACGGGTAGTACAAGAAATATTAAAACATGTTCTATAAATAATGTTGCATTAAAGTTTTTCAATGCAACATATACAAATGGATTTTTATATATTAAAAATAATATATCAGCACAAACAACTGTTTTAAATATAAATAATTATTATGTTTCGCCACCTAATCATGGACAAAATGGAGCAACATATACAACAACAAAATCATTAGTTTTTTGTAATAATAGTTGTAAACTAACTATCAATGATAAAAAAATACCTGCACTTAATGAATTTGTTACAGCGTATGAAGGAGATTTATTGAATGATCCTAGATACGTTGAACTCAGATACACAAACAATCAATTTTGCATAAATAAACCTGTTAACGTAACAACAGTTACTAACTATGCGACTTTTGACAGTAACACAAAAACATTAATTGTAGATGGCACTAGCACTAGCGGATATTTTAGGATACAAGATAAACAAGCAGGAGATATATATTCAAGATATCCTAACGGTTATACCGTAACAATTAAAAGAATAGATAACAATGTTGATAGTCACCCATATGTAAAAATGACAAGCAATGAGTTTATAGATGGAACAGATTCTCACAATCTTTCTGCTTATCAAGCTATGACATTTCAATACAATGCGAATACCTCAAAATGGGTAAAATTATAATTCACAATAGAAACATATTCCGACAAAACAAACAACATAAAATGATGATTTTATCATCAAATTTCAATGAATTTATTAACATATTAATAATTAAAAGGTATATAATTAACAAAAACGCAATTATATACCTTTAATATTGTTAATATTACAATTATAAAAACACTAAAATTAAAACAAATGCAAATAATAAAAGATTAGACACATTATCTAATCCTTTTTAAATTCAAGTATATCCCATAAATTACATTCTAATACCATACATATTTTATTTAAAGTCTCTAGCTTAATTTGTTTTGCTTCATTCTTGCAAATTTTTGTAATTGTGTTGTAATCAATTCCAGTACGTTTGCTTAATATGTATCTACTAACGTTCTTTTCGGATAATACTTTTTCAAGGGTAAATGTAACCATTATGCCTCACCTCATTTATGTCATAGTATTATTATAACTAAATATGTACATTTATTGCAATATGTGGTTGACTACTACTATAGTGATTGATATAATATTAGGTAAAACACAATGAGGTGATTAGATTATGGAAAACACTAAAATTAGAAAAATTTCCTTAAAATCTTTTGTAGTATTTGAACCTATAAATATAGATAAGTTAAAGATAGAATTTGAGAAAAGTAATGATATTGATAATGAATTAGAAGATAATTTAATTAGAGATTATATTATAGAAGATGACAAAGTTAGAATAAGTATAATAAATATTTATAAAAGTTTATTAAAAAATATAAAGGAATATGATTATATTTTTCATTTAATTTGGACATGTATTAAGAATAGGGATATTTTTCAACTATGGATTATTATGAGGGATATGTATTTAGAGAAGATTAGTAAAAATGATATAGAAAGATTTGTGAGCTTATGCAAGGATAAAAGAAACATCCATGAGTTTTTAAGAAAATATATAATTATGGGCGAATATGGATTTAATCCTGTAAGTTGTGTTTTATATGGACAACTTGATGAGTTATGGATATAAATAAATATTTCAAATAGGTTTACTTTTGGTAAGTTTTAGCATATAATAATAACACAACCATATTTTAGGATATGAATATTGTAGAGTGAAAATTACAATACATATATAATACATATGAAAATAAAATAGTAAGGGGTTGTGTTATAATGGGGAAAAGATGGAACTGGATAGTGGGGATATGCTTATGTGGTATGTTTTTGTTTGTTGGGTGTGGAAAAAATGAAGTTAGTAATAACGCTCAAAGCACAGAGATAAAATTAACTCAAGAAGAACAATTTAAAAAGGATTATGAAATATGTAAAAACGCAATAGCATCAAACAAGACAATTTTAGAGCAATATGAGGCGATAGCAATAGAAAAAGTGTTAAAAGAAAACACAAATAGAAACGAGGTAAAAAATGATTTATTTAATTTGGCTATGAGTAAATTAGATGAATACTTTAAATCCTCGTGGAAAGATGTTGAAAAGTTTGATAAAATGCAATATATAGCATCTCAATTTTATAGATTTTATCCAGATAATGAAAAAACAAAAGAATTTTATGTTGATAAATTTTTAAAGACAAGTAAAAATACAATTAATGATTCTCCTGAACAATCTAATACACAAACTACTACACCGACTGTACCTACAACAAATAACCTCACATCGGCAGACGGAATGTTAGAATTACTAGATTATAAAAGTGAAAATGGATATATAGTAGGAACTATAAGGAATAATTCAGATACAACTTATAGATATGTTGAGGTTGATATTAACTTATTTGATGCCAATGACAATCAAGTTGGCAGTACATTGACTAATGTAAATAATTTAGAACCTCATAAGAGTTGGAAGTTTAAAGCAGTAGTGTTAGAAAAGAATACGAAAAGATTTAAGATAGTTAAAATATATGGATTGAAGTAAAACCTAGATTAATTTCTAGGTTTTACTTCACATAAGTTAAAAACAAATAAATTTATAAATAATGGTTGACAAGAGAGTTAAAATTTGTTATTATTATATTAGAGAGATAGGTATTGTCTGATCAACTTTACTGATAAACACGTTCCTCAAGCGTTGCTTCTCTTATTTTTTATATTGAGGAAATAAATACAAAACAAATAATCGGTTGAGGTGGTTTGAAAATGAAAAAAGTATTTTTAGAAGATTTACCAAAGTGGGAAAGTGGTAAAAATAAAGGAATGATTAATTGGATTAAAAGCATTGGTTGTAAAGTAAAATTTATTTATGACGATATTGAAGGTTGGGTTGAAATAGTTTATTATGACTATAAATATTTGTATATAAAATATAAAGATAAAGAGCCTTTGAAAAGAAGTACAGGTGATTTTGCAAAATGTAAAATAGGTAAGTTATT
>JAEAME010000702.1_pt1 | contig 30702 bp, 27 predicted proteins | sample 8958731 | NCBI WGS metagenome assembly JAEAME01 (sample SAMN16933194, study PRJNA681113) | bioreactor sludge metagenome | isolation source: anerobic bioreactor sludge (Control) | place: India:Bengaluru | collected 2018-10-24
GGATTGGTTGTATCCTGACAGGGTTGGTGTCCACCATTGACATCCTGGGGCATTTACTCCGCGTCTAATCCGAAGTTACCGTGCATTTGCACGCCGCAGTTTGACAAACAAGAACATCAGTGCTATGATATCCGAACTTCTGTTTTTAACATCTGATTTGGGCAAAATAAGTTTGAGTAGCGAGGTGTTGGTATGATTGATGTTTATTGCGCGAAACGAATCAGCTTGTTTCCTTTTTACCAGCTTCATTCGTTCCTTCATAATTTTTGAAATTTGGGCTTTATTATTTGTAGGGGCGGAGTCCTGTCTCTGCCCTCTGAGGGGTTTTTGTAATTTGTATTTTGGAATTTGGGATTTCCTTAGTGTTTAGAGTTTTGTATTTAGAGTTTCCGTCTTTAGCTTCAATTCGTGCCTGAGGTTGTTTCTTCAAAATCCGTCATTTAGCTTCAGGTTGTTTTTAACTCATTGACAGCCTCCTCCCATTGCAATAAAGTAGTGATACCTATCTATACATCAGTTATCGGAGAAATGTATGACTTCCAGGGCCGACCGTATCAGCGAACAGCGTCAGGAAAAATTGAAAAACATCCGGGCTAAGGGCATCAACCCCTACCCCAACACCTTCCAACGCACCCATACTACGCAGGAAGCGGTGGCCCTCCTCAAGCAGTCCGAAGACGCCAAACAGGCCGCCGGGCCCGCCGTCACCGTTGCCGGCCGGGTCATGGCTAAACGCGGCATGGGCAAGGTCTCTTTCATCGACCTGCGGGACGGCTCAGGCAAGATCCAGCTTCTTTTCCGCGACGTCCGTGAATCCCTCAGTGAAGCCCAGATGGAACTCTTTAAAGAGATCGATATCGGTGACATCATCGGCGCCGCTGGCTCGTTATTCCGTACCCGGACCGGCGAATCGACCGTCTCTGTGACCGGTTTGACCCTTTTATCGAAATCCATGCAGCCCCTCCCCGAAAAATGGCACGGCCTGGTCGATACTGAGGTCCGTTACCGCCAGCGTTATATCGACCTCATCAGCAATCCTGAGGTTATGCGTACCTTCCAGGTCCGCTCCCAGGTGATTGCCGCGGTCCGCCAGTTCCTCAATGATCGCGGCTTCCTCGAAGTCGAAACTCCCGTTCTTCAGCCTTCTGCCGGCGGCGCCCTGGCCCGCCCTTTCATCACCCACCATAATGCCCTGGACCAGGACTTCTTTCTCCGCATCGCCCTCGAACTCCACCTGAAACGGCTCATCGTCGGTGGTTTCGACAAAGTCTATGAGATCGGCCGCATCTTCCGCAACGAGGGCATTGATACCTCCCACAGTCCCGAATTCACCATGCTCGAAAGCTATGAAGCCTACGCCGATTATAACGGCGTTATGGAAATGGTCGAACAGATGGTGTCCCAGGTCGCATTGAAAGTCCTCGGTACTACTGAGATCACCTACGGTGACCAAAAAGTTGACCTTAAGGCCCCCTGGCGCCGTCTCTCCCTTCGTGATGCTGTTCTCCAGTATTCCGGCATCGATTTCGTCAAACATCCCACTGCCGACGGTCTCCGGCAGCAGATGCGGGATAAGAATATCGAAGCAGAACCCGGTTTGAACTGGGCCAAGCTGGTCGATGAGATCATGAAGAACTGCGTCCGGGCAAAACTGGTCGAACCTACTTTTCTTATCGACTATCCTTTATCCATGTCGCCTCTGGCCAAGACCAAACCCGGTGAAGAACGGGTGACCGAACGCTTCCAGGCTTTCGTTGCCGGACAGCTTGAAATCGCCAACGCCTATACTGAACTGAACGACCCCGCCGAACAGCGGGAACGCTTCATCGAGCAGCTGCAGGACCGCTCCGCCGTAGGCGAGGAAAGATGGACTATTGATGAGGACTTCCTCACCGCCCTGGAATACGGCATGCCGCCTACCGGCGGCCTGGGCGTGGGTATCGACCGCCTGGTCATGCTCCTCACCAACCAGCAGTCGATCCGGGAGGTCATCCTCTTCCCGCAGTTGAAAGAAAAAGGATAATGGAAATGCTGCGTCGCAAGGTCGCCGACGCCCCGGCTGCCGAAACCGCGGTGCGTGATGCTCTCAATGCCCAGTACGGCAGGAACGTGGCGGAAATCAACTTCCGTAAATGTTGGTATTCCTCCGCCGGCCGGCAGGAATTCTGGGATGTTGAAGGTACTTTTATCCTTAAACGGGGCATCCTCGGGCGCGATACCAGGAGCTTCCGTTATCAAGTCGATCCCGATTCCGGACGTGTCATCGGTTATGAAATTAACGCTCCCGAGCCATCAAAGCCCCGCTCCCGCAAAGAATCTAAAGCCGATTGAGTTCAGTGATATACCGGTAATCATCGTTGCAAATACCGGCTGGCTTTACGGATAAAACATATGCGCCAGGATGTCGAATTAACTGATGGCTTTGTCTTACTGCGGCTGTACAGGTCCAGGGACCTCCCTGACCTGCACCAGGCTGTTCGCGAATCCCTCACGCAACTCGAACCATGGCTGGACTTCGCTACCGATAATTATTCTCTCGAGGACAGCAAGCGGTGGTTGTCTGAATGCCCGCAGCGGTGGCAAGCTGGCACCGCCTTTAATTTTGCTGTCACTGATGCCGTTACCGGACAGTATTTAGGCGGCTGTGGTTTGAACGACTTCAATACTCAACGGACTATCGCTAACCTCGGCTATTGGGTGCGCACCAGCCGGACCCGCCGCGGCATCGCCACCGCCTGTACCTGCCTGCTCGCCCGCTGGGGTATTACAGAACTCAAATTACAGCGCATCACCATTCAGATCGCCCGCCCCAACCGGCCCAGCCAGCGCGTCGCTGAAAAATCCGGCGCTGTCCTCGAAGGCAGCCTCCGAAACGGGATGATGGTACGGGACTTGATGTATGATTTGGTAGTATACTCTTTTATTCCCCAGGACTTCGGGGATGGAAAATTATAAAACACCCTCATCTCAGCATTCTCCCATCTGGGGAGAAGGAGCGAACCTGTTTGCCCTCTCGCCCCTTGTGGGTCGTAGATCCCGAAGTAGCGAAGCGGAATCGGGAAGAGAGTTAGAGTGAGGGGAACTTAAGGAGAACCTGTATGCTGGACCTGAAATTTATCCGTGATAATCCTGACCTCTTGCGGCAGGCACTGACCAACCGCAACGATACTGCCCCAATCGACGAGATTTTGGAGGTCGATGCCAAACGCCGCGCCAAAATTCTAGAACTCGAGGAGTTGCGCCGCTCCCGTAAGTCTGCTTCCAAGCAGTACCAGGCTAACGCCGGAACTGGGCCGGACGCTTCGGCCGCGGGACGCGACCTGCGGTCTGTTATCCGCAGCCTCGAAGATGAGGTTCAGGAACTTGATGCTCAAATGCAGGGACTGCTGCTCCAGGTACCCAACATGCCCCTCGCCAATGTCCCCATCGGCAAGGGCGATGATGACGATACCTTTGCCCGGCAGTGGCACGAACCGAAAACATTTGACTTCACACCACTCCCCCACTGGGAACTGGGGGAGAAACTGGGCATCATTGACTTCGAACGCGGGGTTAAACTCTCGGGGACCCGCTTTTATGTCTTGAAAGGCTTGGGCGCCCGCTTGCAGCGTGCCCTGATCCAGTTCTTCCTCAATACTCACGTTCTCGAACACGGCTACCAGGAAATATACCCGCCCTACATGGTGAAAAAAGAGGTTATGTACGGCTCCGGTCAGCTTCCCAAGTTCATCGATAATATCTATCATGACGCTGAAGAAGACTACTGGTTCGTCGGTACTGCCGAGATCCCCCTAACCGGGCTCCATGCCGACGAGATCCTGTCCGCCGATAACCTTCCTTTGAATTATGTCGCCTATACCGCCTGCTTCCGCCGTGAAAAGATGTCGGCCGGCAAGGATACCCGCGGTATCAAGCGCGGCCACCAGTTCGATAAGGTCGAGATGTATAAACTCACCACCCCTGAAAACTCGGAAGCCGAACTGGAGAAGATGACTCACGATGCCGAAGATATCTGCCAGAAGTTGGGCTTAACTTACCGCATCCGCGTACTCTGCACCGGCAGTATTGGCTTTGGTTCTGCCCGTTCCTATGACATCGAGGTCTGGGCTCCCGGCTGCCAGGAATGGCTCGAAGTCAGTTCCTGCTCCACCTGTACCGATTTCCAGGCTCGCCGGGCGAATATCCGCTACCGCCCTGCGCCCGATGCCAAACCCCAGTTCGTTCATACACTGAACGGCTCCGGGCTGGCTTTGCCCCGTATGATGATCGCCGTCATCGAAAATTACCAGCAGGCCGACGGTTCGATTATCGTCCCCGAAGCCCTGCGGCCATACGTTAAAGCCGATATCATAAAATAATAAAATACGTCTGGAGGCGGTACAAACCGCCTCCAGACATCGATTCTCGGGACAACCGTGTGGGAGGGCATCGATGGATAACAATATGTGGTTGGTCTTCTTCTGGTCAGGGCCGATCGGGGTCGGCATCTTCCTGGCACTGTTGGGTGTTTTCATATACCTGTTGGCCAAGGCTAACGAAATCAACAAGCGCGCCGGGAAATAACCTGTCCCTTCTGGATCCTTAGCAGCTGGTTTACGTACGCTGGTTTGTGCCTATTATCCCATATTGACCGGAAAGCGTGTCAGCCGCTTATAGTGCCTGTCCTGTCTTTATCGGGAAGCTTGTTAACCGCTCATAGCTTGCCCTGTACTTGATACGGGGGTGAGTTTGTCGAACCATACGGCTGACCAGAGGTCTAACTGCCCTCAGAATGGCAAACCCGGCATACCCTCCTGAGGGGTGAAACGACGAAGGATCCGTTATCTCTCCACCAGTAACCGGTTCTGATCAGTGTTTTTATAAAATCCTGTATATCACTTTGCCGGTTCGAGTTTTTTTGCCAGCTCGGTATCGCTGGGTTCTACCAGTATTGTACCGTCCGGAAATACGATGGTCGGTACCCTGCGTTTTCCCTGATTGACCTTGACTATATATTCTCTGGCTAACGGTTCTTTTTCAATGTCACACCAATTATATTGAACGCCTTTTTTCTCCAGGAGGCGCTTTGACCGCGTACAATCCGGGCACCAGGTAGTCCCGTACATGATGATTGGTTGTGCTGACATTTTCCCTTACTCCCTTTAGTATGTTGAATACCATGATCGCTGATTTCAGGATATGGCAATGTTATCTCCCTGTCAAATTATACCAATCAACCGGCGCTACCTTGAATACCCTGGATATGGCTCCATTTGAATTATTTGTCATCATGGTAATAATATTTAGCAGAGGATTTGAAGCTGTGCCCTTAAATCGGTGGAACAAACGAGATCTAGACAATAACATAGAACAGCTCGACCTTCATGGGTTGACTGTAGATGAAGCTTTGCCCCGCCTGGATAGATTCCTCCACGCTGCCTATCAAGCCGGTCATTACCGGGTATATATCGTCCACGGAAAAGGATCAGGCATCTTAAGACGGGAAGTAGGGCGTTTTCTTTCTGGCCATACCCTGGTTCGTTCCCACCAGTTGGCTGATAAATATCACGGCAGCGACGGCGCTACTCTGGTCTTGCTCAGCGACCGCTGAACTTCGGCAGGTTCACCTCGTTCCACGATTTTTCTTTGAAGAAACGCCCTGTCATAATGACTTATACCGGGCTTCCCCCGGCAATATTCAGCAGCTCCTTGACCGTGGACAGCAGTTCTTTATTATTAAACGGCTTGGTGATATAGCCGTCCGCTCCGATGACACCTTCACTAAGTTTCTTGTTCAAACTATGGTTGATTGCGGTAACCATTACGATAGGAATCCGGCTTGTCGCAGCATTCTGTTTTATCGTGTATGCTGCACTCAGGCCGTCGGTTTCCGGCATCATGATGTCCATCAATATCAGGTCTATTTTCTGGTTTTTCACCATTTCTACTGCCGCAGTCCCGTTTTCCGCCTCGACTATGGTATATTCTTTACTCAGCAGCCGCCGTAAAAGCCGCCTCACCGATAACTCATCGTCGGCTATTAAAATCGTTTTACTGCTTTCGCCACCCATGTAATTACTCCTTGTCTATTGTCCGTTTGTTGCCCAGGTTGGATTAAATCACGCTATGACTTATACTTTTTCCAGTGGGAATTCGATGATAAAAGAAGCCCCATTCCCCGGCTCCGACCGGGCATACATGTACCCCCCATGTTCGATAACGATGCCGTGGCAAATGCTTAACCCCAGGCCTGTTCCTTTTCCGACTTCTTTCGTCGTATAGAACGGGTCAAATATCCGGCTTAAGTTTTCGGGCGCAATGCCCGGGCCGTCATCGGAGATGGTAATCCTTATCAGGTCATCCAATTTTTCCGTGGTGATATTGATCGTTCCCCGGTTATGCGCCTGAATCATGAAATATTCCGCATTAATGATGATGTTTAAAAATACTTGCTGCATCTGGAAATTATCCGCCATGATCGAAGACAGGTTTTCGCCGAGATGCTTTATCACCTCGATATTGTTCACTTCCTGTTCGTATTCACGCAGTTTTAGAACATCTTCGATGATCGTGTTAACATTACTGGGCTGCTTTACCGGGGTATGTTTGCGGGCAAAGGTCAGCAGGTTTTTCACCACACGAGCAGCCCGTTGTGACTCGGCAAAGATAACGGATAAGTCTTCTTTGATATCGTTACTGATATCTTTTTCCATCAGTAGCTGCGCAAAACCAATCACCCCGGTCAGCGGGTTATTCAACTCATGAGCGATTCCGGATACAAGTTCTCCGATGGAAGCTAAACGGTCCGACATGATTAGTTTCTGTTCCATCTGTTTGAACTGTGTCACGTCCTTGGCAATATTCACAGTACCAATCAGTAATCTATTATTTCCAAACAGAGGCGAAGCAGATTCCTGTATCCAGGTATTTGTTTCCGGGAGATAGTATTCGACCAAATAAGGTTCCCCGGTTTGCATCACCTGTCGCCAGGGGCACCTTTTCGGAATCATGTTTGTATGGTGTGCCAACTGATCGCATGTCTTGCCTAATATCTCTTTCGGTGTTTTACCATAATTTTCCGCGAAGGCTTTATTCACCCTGATTAACCGGTTGTCTTTGTCATGTATCGAAATACGGTCGGTAATGGAATCAAATGTACTACGCCATTCTTCGGCTGCCTGCTCCAGTTTTTCCCTCATCCTTCTCGGTTCGGTAATGTCACGGTAATACCACACGCGGCCACGGTAGTTTCCCTTTGTATCAATCATGGGTGCAGAATAACGTTCGAAAGTTCTCCCATCGATTAGGTCCAGGATATCCTCACTATTTTTAGTACTGGAGCTCCGAATCTCCATTAACCTTTGCCAGGCAGATTCCGGATCCTTAACCATTGATAGCAGGTGTCTCGTCGCTACCGTTTCATCTTCCGCTGCTACGATATTTTCTGGTATATGCCACATTTCGCGGAAACGTTTATTCGTGAATACTATCCTGCTACTTTCATCATTAACCCGGATGCCTTCGATCGTATTTTCTGCCTGGGCTTCCAGTAATGTATTCTTGAATAGTAAGGCTTCTTCAACCCGTTTCCGTTCGGTAATATCTTCAGCTAGCGATACCCAGCCAAAACTTTTTTCTTCCGATTGGATAATTTGTGAATGTACATCAAGCCAGACTTTACCTTGTTGAGTCGAGTACAACTGCTCTTCCTGAACATAGTTCGTACTGAACAGTTTATCTAAACGTTCTTTGTTATGGCCGGGATAAGATTCTACTAAATTAACAACTTCACTGATATGCTTACCAATAGCTTCAGCAGCACAAATACCGAATATCTTCTCGCTGATCGTGTTCCAGTGTGTCACTCTGAGGTTATTATCGGTTGCCCATACCGCTTCGTGAATGGATTGGAAGGCTGCGTTCGAAAAACGCAGGGCATCCTCCGCTTTTTCACGTTCAGTGACATCCTGGTATATCGTCTGCACATAAGGCTGATCATCCCAGATAATGTCTTTCGGATAAGCCAGCCAATGCCTCTGTTCGCCATTTTTTCGGATCGCCGTCAACTCATATGTTTCGGTGCTGCCTACTTGATTCTCTACGATTCTCCGTTTTATAGTCGCTACACTTTCCGGGGTATACCTTTGTTCGAGGGGAGTCTGTACTAACTCACGGACATCCGTAAAACCCCACATCTCCAGCATCGTTTTGTTTGCCCAGACCAGGAGGCCTTTATCACTTAATATTTGTATTCCCATAGGCGACATTTCGATCGAGTTGCGGAAATTCTCCTGCTCTTTCTTGAGTTTTTCTTCCATCTGTTTTTGTAGTGTTACATCTTCAAAAACAGTCTGAGCGCACTTCTTACCACTCCAGATGATCTCCGTATGGTGTCCGTGTAAATTCCTCAATTGCCCGTCCTTACGGATAATCGTAACATCATGTGGAGTGGGATTTCCTCCGTGTTGATACTGCTTATTGATTTCCTGGACAAGCACTATCGATTCTTTGGTATAACGCTTCTCAACCGGCACCTTTTTCAATTCCTCTTCGCTATCATACCCCCAAATATCCAGCATCGTCCGGTTGGCAAATATGAGTTCTTCTCCGTTTCTAACTATCTGAATACCGAATGGCGATTTCTCAACTAAATTCCGGTAATTATCCTGTTCCTGCTTGAGCTGTTCTTCCATTTTATTTTGCTCGGTTACATCTTTATGCAATATAAGGGCACACCGTTCGCCGTTCCAGAGTATTTCTTTGTTATATGCACGCAGGTTTTTTATCTGGCCGCCTTTACTAATAATAGTTAAATCATGTTCCGGAGGAGTTTTACCCTGGCGGCGCATTTCGTTCAGTTTCTTTATCAAAATCTGTGAATCCTCACTAAACCGGACTTTCATTGGGGTGTTTTTTAACTCTTCAAAAGAATCGTAACCCCATAAATCCAGCATCGTCCGGTTGGTGTACAATAACTCGGCATTGAAGTTGATAACCTGTATACCTAAAGGTGACATCTCAATCAAATTACGGAAGTTTTGCTGTTCCTGCTTGAGCTGTTCTTCGATTTGTCTTTTTTCTGTGACATCTTCATAAATAACCTCCGAACACCTGATGTCGTTCCAGAGGATTTCTGTATTATACCCATGCAAGATCTTTACGCTGCCGTCTCTACGAATTATGCTGACCTCATGCTGCGGTACGGTTTTCCCTCCTAAACGCCGCCTCCTTAGAAATCTGACTTTTTTTAATGAATCAATGGTAAAACGGCGCGTTCGGGGCGTTTTCACTAGCTCTTCATAACTCCCATAGCCCCAGATATCAACGAGGGCATGGTTGGCATATACCATATTGCCGTTGGCGTCTATTATTTGTATTCCCAGGGGAGAATTCTCAATCGACCGGCGGAAATTATCCTGTTCTTTTTTTAGATCAGTTTCCGTTTTATTTTTCTCAGTAATATCCTCGTACACAATTTGTACCCGACGCTCGCCATTCCACAATATTTCGAAATCATAACCAAGGAGTTTTCTTAAACTACCGTCCTTACGAATGATAGTTAGTTCCTGCAGCGAGGGAATTACTCCTTTAGCATTTTTTTTGTTCGCCTCATGTATCATGGCAATCGTTTCCGGGGTAAAACGCCGTTCCCAGGGGATAGCTTTTATTTGTTCGAGATTATCGTAGCCCCAAAATGCCAGCATGGCAGGGTTGAGATATATCAACTCGCCGTCAAATTTGATAATTTCCATACCGAAAGGCGACTTCTCAATCGATTGTACGAAATTATTGTGTTCCTCTTTTAGTCTTACTTCAGCCCGGTTACGCTCGGTAATATCTTCAAAAATAACCTGGGCACATTGCTCGCCATTCCACACCACAAATCCGGTATAAGCATGCAAATCCCTGATTTGCCCGTCTTTACGGATAATTGACATACCACACTGTTCAGGAACCTGCCCTTGTTGACTTCGTTTCTTCAGATCTCTGATAATCTGAATCGATTCCGGCACAAAACGCTGTGATAATGGGATCTGTTTTAAGTCCTCGAGGCTCTCATATCCCCAAATCTCCAGCATTTTCCGGTTAACAAATAGTAAATCTCCGTTTAGTTTTAGGATTTCAATACCGAAAGGAGACATTTCCAATGAGTTGCGGAAATTCTCCTTCTCGGACATCGATGCTTCTTCTGAATGCTGCCGTTCATTTTCTTTAACTTTGGTTTGCTTCATCCCATCCACCTGCCAATTACCGGTTGGTTATTTAGTTATTGTTCCGTGACGTCACTCGATTTATTGTTCTCTCGATCATCTTTACCTGGCTGGTTGTTTTTTTCATTTTTTCGACCTGGGCCAAAGTAAATAACCGCCAGCCACGCCAATCCCGGTATTCGCTATCTCCGAATTTTCCTTCCTTAAGCCAACGGAACAAAGTGTTCCGGGTTATACCGATTAGCCGGCATACCTCTGCGGTCCGGTAATAAGTCTCGCCATTTATCGCTAAAGGCATGATCCCCTCCTTGCCAGTGTATTACAATGTCTACCTGGGTATACCTTACCCATTCAAATATGGTAATTGAACCATGCTTTCTTCATTGAAGGGAAGATACTTTCGTACAGACTTTATGAACCTGGAAGATAATTTGCTGATTTTTATCAATTCATGCGTACGATTTCGCACTTCTTTCAATGCAGTGCGAAACGTCTGGCATTGAGAGAAATCCTTTGATCGCTGCGGGATAAAGGTAATACTAAAGCCGGATCAATCGATTTTCTTAAACTTACCGCTAGCACCGCAAACAGCGCACTTGTCGGGAATATCTCCGGCGACAGTATTGCCGCAGACCTGGCAAACATAATAAGGCACATCCTTGAGTGGCTGGCCCGCTTCAACTGCCTTTAACGTAGTTTCGAATAAGGTATTATGTATCTGTTCAACTTCATTAGCCAGGTTAAAAGACCTGACCGACCGTTCATTTTGCTCTTCCTCCGCAATCGCGATAAAAGGAGGATACATGCGAGTGAATTCGTAATGCTCTCCGATGGCAGCTGCCGTCAGGTTATCACGCGTTGAACCGACTGCATCCATTGCTTCAAAATGATTACGGGCATGTATCGTCTCTGCTGCCGCGGCTGCCCGGAATAATTTGGCGACCTGAGGATAACCTTCCTTATCTGCTTTTTCTGCAAAAAATACATACCTTTGGTTTGCCTGGCTTTCTCCGGCAAAAGCTGTCTTTAAATTTTCTTCTGTCTTATATGTGTCCGGCATCAGAATCCTCCTTATTTATATATGATACTTTTTCTAAATAGTCTCGGTCAGGTAGCATTGGAAATGACGGCTTTTCAGTTGTGAAAAAATCATTCTGGCTTCAGTTTCATTGATGTAAATACTGAAAAGTGTCGGCCCGGAACCAGCCAAATGAAGATTGGGGATCCCGGATTCAGAGAATTGCTGCCGTAATGTTGCCAACCCGGGATAAAGTGACAGCGCTACCCTTTCAAAAGCATTTATTAACAGGATATCATCCAGGGTTTTACCCGATTCCAGGTTATTGATCAACTGGTGGGTGGTATTACCATCCGAATAATGGCCCGGATTAAGGCTCTGATAGGCTGTTTTTGTTTTTCCTGGTTGTCGAGGAGTATCCGGGATAATCAGGATGATCCAACTGCGTGGGAGCGGCGGTAATGGTGATATAACTTCCCCCCGTCCGGTAGCTAATGCCGTTCCACCATAAAAGAAAAAAGTGAGATCCGAACCCAGTTTTCTGGCTATTTCCATTAATTCACCACGGCCTAAACCAAGGTTCCATAACGTATTTAATCCGGTTAACGCGGCCACAGCATCACTGCTGTCACCGCCAAGCCCGGAAAGCAGGGGAATGTGCTTTTGGACAAAAATAGAAGCCCCTTTTCTGGTCCCGGTTCTTTCTCTAAGCAGGTTCACTGCTTGCACTACCAGGCTTATTCGGCCGTCCCATGTATCATTATCAGAATAAACCTTTAAACCATCCGCTTCCTGAAAATCAAGGACGTCGAAAAGGCTGATCGCCTGCATGATACTGCATATCTCGTGATAACCATCCGGACGTTTTCTCAATATCTCAAGGGTCAGATTAATCTTAGCCGGAGCAAAAATCGTGGTCATTGATGATTGCCTGTTTTACTGTATTCATGCCACAATCTTTCCCATTCCGCAATAGTAAGCGTTTCTGCCCGGCGCTGCGGATTGATACCGGCGCGTCCCAACATCAACAGGGTATCCTGTTTGGGCATTCCTAACCCATGAGCCAGGGGATTAACGATTTGTTTCCGAGCTGCCGAAAATCCTGCCCGGACCATGGTAAAAAAACTGCTGAGCTCGGCATCGACCACTGGTTTATCATAGACCGAAATGTGTAAAATTGCCGAATCCACTTCCGGTGGCGGGTAGAAAGACCGGGCTGGAACATATTTGATAATCTTGGGCTCTCCATATACCTGTATACCTACACTCAACAGACTCATATCTCCAGCTTTTGCCGTTATCTGCCGGGCAACTTCTTTCTGGACCATTACCACCATGCAATCAGGCTTATAAGTAGCTTCAAGGAAAAAACGCAATACCGGAGAAGTGATGTAATAGGGCAAGTTAGCAACTACCTTATACCTAACAGTCCTTTTATCAGGATCTTTCCCTGGATTAAGTATTGCTTGAAGATCCACCTCAAGGATATCCTGGTTAATAATCGTTACATTTCGGTATGACTTTAAATTAGTTTGCAGCAATATGGCCAGTTGTTCGTCTTTTTCGATCGACAGAACCTGTACGTTTCGCTCCGCTAAAGCACAGGTAAGCACTCCCAGACCTGGCCCGACTTCGATCACGTTTTCACCTTCTCTCAGTTCTGCAGCCAGCAGCATCTGTTTGAGATAAGCCCCATCAACCAGAAAATGCTGTCCCAATCCTTTCCGGGCATGTAAACCTGCTTGCTTTAAAAGCTGTTTCGTCTCTACAAGAAGAGAACGGGCGTGCATTGTCATAGCGGAACCATCACGACACAGAATACGAGTAAAATATAGAGACAGGGGGAGTTGTTTTCAGGACTTGTATACATATAATTTTGCCTTGAACCCTTTTTGGCTGCTGACATCGGCTTGTTATTTGACCGTATAATTAAAAGGCTTTAAATAATCACTGAAATCAAGCATTCTCACCAAATAAATCATCGATATCCTTGTCCGCCTGCTTTTGAATATCCGTCTCCTCCATCGCGCTAAAATGCTTATATGATTCGGTAGAACCATATTCGCGCGGTTGAAAAGCTACCGGCATCGGTACGGCATGGCCGAATATAAGTGCCTGTTGCTTTGGTGCAAGCCTGGCTAATACTGATCTTAACTCATTTTTACCAGAGATTCCGGCTAGTACGCTGTCGATATCTTTCTCATTGTCCAGCAAACAGGTTATTTTTGTTCCTAGTTGAGACATCACTTCTTCATCGATGCCACTTGGCCGTTGATCGATTACCAGTAAACTAACATTATATTTACGCATCTCTCTGGCTATTGTCCCAAAGACTGTTTTACTGGCTACCTCGGTATTAAGAAACTTATGTGCTTCTTCAATAGTAATTACCAGTGGTTTCGGTAAAGGCATATCGTTTGCTCTCGCTTTTTCTGCACGCTCCTGGTATTGGGCATATATCCGGCGTGATAACATGTTGGCTACTAACAAATAGGCACTCACATCACGGTAACGTCCAAATTCCAGGACAACACTGATACCCCGGTCAAGGTGGCTTAAAATGCGCTTGACGGCGTCTTCAGGAGCCTGCGGGACAACAAATCCCAGCCTCTCGAATGTCCGTAACCCCCGCTTTAGACTCTGCAGCGAACTTTCATGTATATTAGCCCCGGCTAATTTTTTTTCGATCTCATCATCGCCCGTTTCCAGTAATTGACGTATCCAGCTTTTCCCGAAACGGCGGCTAACCTGGTATGCCGCCTCAACGGCGAGATCTGTCAGATTAAGCGTTGCCCTTAATACCGAGATATCTTCGGCCGTAATTTCGTCGTATCCAATCTGTACGGTAAAGTCGGTGGGTACTTTCCGGGACACAGAATTTTCTTTATCTATGGTAAAAATCGCTACCTTCGATTGTCCCCATTGTTTCAACCCTTTTACTTTACGGCTGGCACCCTCACTGCTGCCTTCCCAACCATACTCGTTATGCATATCAAAAATCAGGTTTACGGCTTTGCTTTTTTGGAGCATTCCAATCAGTAAGATACGGGTCAGGAAGGTTTTTCCAGTACCGCTTTTCCCAAATATGCCGTTGGAACGGGTAACAAATTTTTCCAGATTAAGGCATAACTTAGTCTCCATGTCCAGTGGATTACCGATTAGAAAAGTCTCCCGGTCTTCTTTCCCAAATATGAACTCCATGTCCTGTTCAGAAGCGAGATTCACCGGGGCAAAATGGGATGGTACTGTTTTAACCGGTTGCGGCTCTGCAATCGTTTGTACACCGGAACCCATCGTCAAATAAGGTTGAATATGAAGCAAACCATAGGTGCTGGTACCATCAAGAACTTCTGCCAGAAAAGTATCGGATAAATCGGGTGGTGATTGTGTAATACGCTCATCGGCAACACCAAGACTTACATCGGTTATCATGCCGAAGAAACGCTGTTTATTTCCCTGGATAGTCACATACCTGCCGACCACCATCTCCTCGATGGAAATGGTATCATTCAACCTGACGTCGATTCCTTTGGTTAGTGAACCGGATACTACGATACCGAGTTGTTGGATACTTTTTTCACTTTCATTCATAATTTTTGTGTCTTCTACAAGAGTTCCCGATGGATTTTGGCGAGTATTACCTTTAGTTTATAAAAATCATTCCCCAGGATCTTCGCCAGTTCTTTCCCGGCATGAACTAGAAACCGCCGCGGATCATCATGGACTTGACTCATCTGCCTTAATACTGCACCCGTGACTTCCTCGACGGGAACCGGCAGCCGGGTGTTAAGTATGATATCAAGAAAATCCAGCGATCTACTAAAAGACTCGATTTCATCCGTGTGGCATGAATAGACAAAACCATGGATCCGTGCTGGATTTGGTGGCAAATGGTATTTGAAACCATGATCTTTTTTATAACCAACAACAAGCGCATGGAATTCACTTCGGAGTAGTTTTGCCAATTGAGGATTTGAGTGATATACCGCTTCTGCATCAGGTTCATCTTTACCCCGGGCAATGGGGCGACGGCCGGGTTCGATACTGGAAGTAGCGGCAATATATACAATGCCATACAATTCCAGCTCTCCGTCCATGGTTTTAACCAAAGAACCTAACGGCGGTAGTTGATAAAGTGTGTAACACTGGGCGACAAATTCTGCAGTATTGGCTTCAATTATTTCTGCTATCTTCTGCATACTTCTGCTTTATCAATCTCCTTTCCGTCTAGCAGGTCAAAGAAAAACAATCCCATTCCTGAACTCTAATTCACATACCACACATAGAAATTATCCCTAGACCCTATTTGGATGCATTCTACCTTTTCTAGTGGTTTCCGGCAAAAATTTCCACAAGTTTAGATGATTTTCTCTCATTATTGCTATATCGAGGGTCAAACTAAGGTTGTCTTTGACTATATCCATCTCATTTTTTTACTGCGGCTTTTACCCGTCGTATGGACTGGTAGATGATCAGCAACTAAACCAGATTCAACCAGCTGCCAGAAATTCTGTCTATCGGAAATGGTTATTACCGCTTGCTCATGGGCTTCAGATAAAGCCACTGGATATCCATCACCTTTCCGGCATTGATCCAATAGTAAACCATGCATCAGGTCGATATTCGTCCGTTCACCAGCAACCCACACAGGCATCTCGACACGGGCAATCTCATCATCTATCCGCATATAGAAGAACATAATCTCATGTTCACCGTAGTGATCTTTTATAACTTTGGAACGGCTGGAGAAAAGTGACGACCTTTCACCCGGGGCTAACAGGTTCATAAAAAGCTGACTGTCGGTTAATACTGCCAGATCTTCACAAACTTGATTTCCGGAATCACAGTATTTATCACAATTAGGTGACTCGTGTGGGCATAAAGCAATACGCAGAGCATTACAGACATCAGTACTGCGCGGGCTACTGATATAACTTCCGAAAGCTGCCCTCTTATCTTTGACTGCTTGCTTTAAGCGGTCAAATTGTGTTATCAAGCCTTTACCCAGCAGTACATCGGTTACATATTCTGGAAAGGAGTCCAGCCCCCAAAGCATTAGCGTCCCATCAAGAAGAGCTAAAAATGCATGGCCCGGGGGTAGATTTGAAGCCAGATCAGCCAGGTGGCGACATTCCTCGACACTTCTACGGGCAGCCAGTAAGTTACCTTCTACAAACTGGGCTCTTCCCTGTCCATTTAGCGGCCTGATTACCAGGTCTTGTTCACCAGCATACAACCGGGGGATACCATTCAACATGGCATCCGGTTTCTCGCCGTAACATAGTGTAATCTCACTGATATTAATTAAGTAGCAGCGTGCAGCCTGATGCCGGTCCACCTCGATATGTGAACCATCTGTTGCAATGACCGTATACTCGGCAGGTGATGGTGGGGCGGGATATTTCCCGTCAAATCCATCCAGTAATCCGGCTACCAATAAGGTAGTCTGGCTGGATTCGATTTTTTCTTTAAGCGATACGAGGTTCCGGGAGTGTTCATGCATCAAGTCCAAGCTTTTTTTTAACAGTGACTGCCGGTCAACAACACTCAACTTGAGCTGTAGAACCATTTCTTCAACCTGCCCACTTACCTTATTCAGGTCAAGAGACATTACGAACCTCCCCGGAATTCATTGAAGCTCCTTATGTAATCTTGACTCAAAGTATAGTCTATGGTTGTTGGTTACTCAAGCTATCCGGAACATGATCTATATCACTGATACTACTGAACATGTCAAAAATCCCGCAGAAAACCTGCACTGAATCCTCTTGACATTTAATGGTAAAATGATGCATGCGTATGTGATAGTCCATATAGATATTGCCTTTAACATACGCCTCTTGCTGGTTGTGTGGAATATTTCCAGGATACTGTTTTTTATCTTGGTAACTTTTTTCCGGATCCTGAGAATTCTGGGAATTTGCTGTGGCCAAATAATATAAGAGAATAGGAGGGTTAAATGGACCTGGGACTTAACGGGAAAGTGGCGATTATTACTGGAGCAGGCAGCCAGATAGGCTTTGGGAAGGGTACCGCCATGATTCTCGCTAATGAAGGATGTGACATTGTGGTCGGTGATATGGACCTTCATGGAGCGGAACAGACGGCCGATGCTGTAAAGAAACTGGGAAGAAAGGCCATTGCCGTGAAGGTGGATGTGACCAAGAATGAGGAAGTCAAGGCAATGGTAGATGCTGCGCTCAAAGAATTTGGGAAGATAGACATCCTGATAAACAATGCCGGTGTCGGCACTATGCCAAAACCATTTGTCGATACTACGGAAGCGGAATGGGATACGAACATAAATATCAACCTGAAGGGTACTATGCTCTGTACTAAGGCCGTATTACCTCATATGATTGCCCGGAAGAGTGGCAAAATTATCAGTATGTCTTCGACTGCCGGGGTTTCAGGTATGAGAACCGGCGGGGTATACGGGGCAGCGAAAGGAGGTATCATTATCTTTACCCAAGCGCTTGCCCAGGAAGTCGCTGACTTTAATATCAATGTCAATTGCATTGCCCCGGGGCTGGGTGCGACAAATTTCCATAAAGCCAGCAATTTCCCAGCAGAATACCTGGAAAAATTCGTTAAACCAGCCCTTGAAGCAGGGAAAACGACGACTCCACAGGATATCGGTAATTCCATGGCTTTCCTGGCTTCGGACGTCTCTATGAAAATCACTGGCCAGTGTCTCCGGGTTTCGGGAACTATGTAACCATCGGATACAAGTCTATACTTTAAAAAGAGGCAGAGCATGATTTTATGCCCTGCCTCTATAACATCATTTATGGTTGCAGGATTATTACTACCAACCAACCATCAAGGGTGAATGTCTTTCCGGCGATACGTAAATTGCTTGTTTAGGGCAATCTAGCTCACAATAATCGCAGTTATTACATTCCTGCGGATACTGAATCACAGCTTTCTTTGTTTTCTCATTCATTCGTATGACATCAGTTGGGCAACTGTTAATACAGATACCGCAGCCGTCACATTTACTGATATCTATTCGTTCGATAGTCATGGTATGCCTCCCATTAACAGTCCTTCGATTCAGAATTAGCCATAATAATACTGGCCACCCTTCTATTTCTTCAAGTGCGGCGGCAACCATTCGTTTGGAATTGGCTGCTTCCAGATTTTCATCTGGCCGTTTTCCTCTTTTTCCTTTATCCAGCATAACCAGTTGGCATCGTCCTGTTCCGGGTAATCTTCCCGGTAATGCGCTCCTCTTGTTTCAGTCCGGAAAAGGCTGACTTTCAAAGCTAATTCGGCTCCAAGTACCATATTTTTGGTTTCATGTGCCAGTCGTAATTCATGGGGATCACTCGCCAGTAATTTGGGTACAAAATGATCTCGGAAGAACTCAACATTGGTTAAAGCTGCCTGCAAGCGGTCGCCGCGCTGGATCAATAACACGTAATATGGGACCATGGTATTCAACAATAATTGTGTCACCCATCGCGGGCTGAAACCTCCCTTTCGCTGGACCGGCAGAAGCATTGTATTTAGTGCATTATCCAAGTCTTCTTTAACCACCGGCAGTATGCCCACGTTTCCAGCATACGAAGCTGCCCCCCTGGCCGCCCTGATCCCCATAATGTGACCGGTAGGAAGGCCGCCAAAACCCGGAGCCCGGATACTAAGGGTATCTCCGGCGCCGTATAATCCGGGAATAGTAGTCTGGCAATCGGTGCTCGTCGGCCACAAGGCAGCACCAACCGTACAATCCTGGCCGCCCGAAATCAGATGCTTGCCGCGCTTGCGGGGATCGTAGCCGATTCGCTCACTTTCCATGGCATCGGAGTGTAATTGCCGCTGCCATGTCCTGGCTATTTCTTCGTCCGAAGTTCTGTCAAGGTCATGATATATCGGCCATCTACCGCGGTGGAAAGCCAGGTCCACTGCCGGGCCGACTTCGAAACCATATTCAATAACATTTCCTTCAGCATCAACAAAGTTGCGGGCAATGGCTCTTGCTGCCCGACCGCCTCTCCAGGAAGGATACTCAGCCGAACCATGATGTGAAGAATGCATATCGCCGCCGGTTAATTCAGCGCCGATCCGGTAAGCCATTGCTTGTCCGTCGCCGGTCATATTATGTGTCTCAGCACCTACCGTTCTTAAAGACCAGCTGCCCGTAGCCAGGATAGTTGCCTTCGCATGGAAAATGATCGGATCAAGGTCGGTCAGGGGAAAACCAACCGCACCAATCACCCTGCCATTATTTTTTAGCAGATCGGATACGGTAATGCGGTCCATGATCTTAACCCCAACCGCTTCAGCCTTCTTCCTGAGCGGCACCGGAACTTCCCGGCGAATAATACGTGCCGAAGTAAATGGGCTATCAGCTTTGTTCTTGGGAACAAACACTCCTTCTTTTTCATTTTCCACAGGAAATTGTACGCCCCACGAAGCGAGTGTTTTATAGGCTTGATAAGATTCCCTGATACATATCTCGGTCCAATTACGGTCAACTGTATACCCCGTTTCTTCTGTTAACATTTTGTAGGTTTGTGCATAATTGTCACCTAATTCTTCAGAAAAAACTGAAAATCGCATCCCGGCTGCTGCGGTTGTACCGGACTTGCCAACATAGGCTTTATCCACCAGTACAACATCCAGACCCATCTCCCGGGCTGTTATGGCAGCACTACAACCGGCGATTCCTCCTCCGAGGACCAGGATATCTGTCTCAATTACTTTCTGCATAAACAACCTCCCGCTTGATGCTAAAGATGATAGATAACCATTCCCGCCCGCATTATAGCCATATCAAAATACAGTGTCAATAACACGTGACTATCCTATACGACCATCAAAAACTTAACCTGTACCAGGTCATCGCGATTATCATGAATTGACAAACGCAAGGTTGATGTATAGAATGCGCTATTGTGATGGTCACATGGGACTAGATGATGACATCAACAATAGTACATTTTATAAGGAGGGTATGAATGGACCTGGGACTAACTGATAAAGTTGCTTTGATTACCGGGACTGCGAGCCAGATGGGAATGGGTAAGGAAATCGCGTTAACTCTCGCCCGTGAAGGCTGCCATATCATCGCCAGTGATATTAATCAGGAAGGTTCGGAAAAAACCGTTGTTGACATCAAACAATTAGGGCGTAAAGCGGTTGCAATCCGTGCCGATATCTGTAATGTCGATGATGTTAAGAAGATGGTTGCCGATGGACTCAAGTATATGGGGAAGATTGATATCCTGGTCAATGTCGCCGGTGGGGCTACTTTTGGCGGGCCGTTAGTTGAAATGTCAGAAGCGAATATCGATAAAGAACTGGCGATTAATTTGAGAGGAGCAATGAACTGCACTCGGGCTGTTCTTCCCAGCATGCTGGCCCAGAAATACGGTAGAATCGTCAATATCTCCTCCTTCAGCGCCCGTACCGGCGTAGCCGGAGCTGTTGTTTACAGCTCAGCAAAAGAGGGCCTTATCGGATTAACTAAATCCCTGGCAAAAGAGGTCGGCCAGTCCGGGATCAATGTGAATGCAATCGCCCCTGGTCTGGTGATGACCGAATTTTATGGGCCTGGATTCCAACAGTTACCTCCTCCGATGCGGCAAAACACCGGAGCTGCCCCGATGTCACCGACCGGCAAAATGACGACGACAAAAGATGTTGCCTATATGGTCGCTTTCCTGGCATCTGATATTTCAGGAAACGTAACCGGACAGACCATCAGTGTCGATGGGGGACAATTCATGATCTGACACTCACCGGTAAATACCTGATTGTAATAGTGATTGTACAAAACGAAATAAGGCCGTTTTCTGTTGAAACGGCCTTATATATACCGTTAGTTACGCGGTCTACTTGTTTTCCTTTTCCGACTCCCGGACCTTTTTATCCAGTTCTTCAGCCTTGGCTATCCTCGCTTTATCTCGCCATTCCTGATGCAGGGCTTTTTGCCAGACTGCACGGTCATCCCTCGAGGCTGCCCGTGCTAAAGCTTCAAGAACTAATTTAGGCACCGGTTGTCCTTCTGATTCCAGTTTCGCTTTCAGATTCGCTAAGGCGCGGGGTGTCCGGGCCATGCCTCTGCCCTCAGTCCTCTCCCCATGTGTGCCTTCTCCTGCGGGACGCCGTCCCGGTGGGGCAATCGTCAGATTATCCTCGCAAGCTAATGTCCAACCCTGTAAATCCCGGGTATGATAGACTGCTTTCTTAATATATTCCAAGGCAGTAAAAGTAAGCCGTTCATTCTCAGCGACACGGTTGGCATAGGCTAAGGTCTCCCTTTCCAGTGTTTCAAAATCCGGGAATACCCGGCTTACCATATGCATCTCATGACACTCCCGTGCCGTCAGAAAGCGGTGTTCGAACATGACTTCCAAAATCTTCCGCACCCCCCAATCCCAGGTTCCGGGATCGCATTGTCCTACCTCGGGCAGGAACAAGGCATCTTCGGCAGCGAAGATAACGTCCATCACCCCTGCCAGGAAATATCCTCCCCAAATACAATAACCATGTACCATAGCAATGGTCGGTTTCGGGATCTTATGTAGTTTATGGATATGCAGGTCGTTCAGGAAATAGCCATGCTGCTTATTATAATGTTTCCATACTTCGGTTTCCGAACCATAGTCCTTCATCAATTGTTCTGGAGTTCTCCGGTCAGCCATCATTGGTGCAGACTCAGGCGTCAGGCCAATCGCATCATGTCCCCCGGAAAAACATGAGCCTGTCCCAGAGAGAACGGCGACCCGGCATTCCGGATCGGCGGCAAACCGGTCAAAGGCGTCTTCTACCTCCCCATACATGGGATGGCTGATAGCGTTCAAATATTTAGGACGATTGAGTATGATACGGGTAACCTTTCCGGGTTGGTAAATTATACTTTTATATTCCATGAAATCCTCCTTGACAATGCCAACCTATGGGCGTTTTCCTTTGTGATACTTTTTCCTGAAATAATACCGTTGCCATCATTACAAGTTGTGAGCCGTACGTGAGCCATCGGCAATCGCATCAACGATCAACTGCGGTTGCCGGCAATCCCCTACAGCGTATACTTCCGGAACAATTCGTTTCAGTTTTTCAACCAGGGCATTATTGGGAAACAAAGGTAACGCAGGGATAATCGTATCTGCCCTTATTGTTTGCTGCCTTCCTTCTTTATCAGATACCGTTAGCCCTTCATGAGTGATCTCAATTAATTTTACTCCGGGTATAAGAGTCACCCCTTTTTTCTCAAACCAATAAAAGAGCTGCTGCTGTAAATGATGGATCATGCCTTCGCCACGTATTTCACCAGTATCGACGATAGTTACTTTACGGCCTCGTTTGACCAGGAATTCAGCTAATTCACAACCTTGAATCGCTCCTCCGATAACGACCACTCTATTGCCGATCGGCATCCAGATTTTCATCAACCGGTTCATAAATCCCGGGCCAAACCTGTTTAAGTATGGTTTTAACCGTCGGTGCAGATCAGATGCTTTCATCACCTTCCTACTGTTGATACCAGGAATATCCGGGGCTACCGGCACTCCGCCTATCGCCAATATAATAACATCCGGTTTAAGTTCCCGGACAAGTGGTTCGGTCACTTCAACCCCCAGCTTGATCCGTACTCCCAATTGCTTTATCTGGCTTGTTAAATACCGGGATATCGACGGAATGTCTTCTATTTCCAATCCCTTCACAAAGGCAGCCAGGGATAGCGACCCTCCGAGTGATGAAGACTTCTCATATAAACTCACCTCGTGTCCCTTAAGAGCCGCTACCCTTGCTGCTTCCATACCGGCCGGCCCCCCGCCGACTACGAGCACCTTTTTTTTCTTCTCAACCCTGGTATGTATCCACAGGTCATCTGTACCTAAGGCTGCATTGATACGGCACCGCTTGATGTGCCCAGCATCGATACATGTAGTACAGGCGGTGCAGGGGGCAATATCATCCAGCCGACCGGACATAATTTTGTTGGGGAGTTCGGGGTCTGCTAATAATCTTCTGGTCATACCAACAAAGTCAGCCTTTCCTTCCCGTAAGGCTAATTCGCCGAGCTCCGGGCCTAATCTCCCTACCGTCATGACAGGAATAGTTAATTCTTTTTTAAAGCCAGCAGCTAAACGAAGGTTAGCCCCGGCTCCCCGACGGCTTGAGTCATATGCTGCAGGAAAAGTATCAAGAGGGACTGGAGGTTCCGGGTAAAACAAGGAATCCGTGAGGAAAGAAGAAGTATGACGGCCCAACCAATGTGACCTGATATGGATGGCATCTACGCCAGCTTGCTGCAGTAATCTGGCTGTTTCCATACTGTCAGCCGTGGTAATACATTTATCATCCGGGATTCCCATCACTTTACCAACCTCTATCCCATTGATACAGATAGAGATTGGAAAATCTTTGCCCAGGCGTTTTTTAATTTCCTGCACAATTTCCGTAAGGAAACGAGCCCGGTTTTCACGGCTACCCCCATAAGCATCCTGCCGCCGATTCCAATAAGGTGACAGGAAGTTATGTAACAGGTGGCTGCTGCCGGCGTTAATGTCAATGCCATCAAAACCTGCTTTCTGAGCTCTTACAGCCGCACTGGCGAACTTATCTATCAATTGCTGGATCTCTTCAACCGATAATTGGCGCGGCATCTCGTTGTGAAAATCCATCGGAGAATCCAGAGTTATCGGGGAAGAAGCGATCGGGGGACCAGGAACAATTGGCTTCGGGCCCCACATTGTCTGCCATGGCCCGTCATGATTCATTTGCATAAAAGTCGGACAGCCATATCGATGGATCATCTGAACCAGTTCTTTCAGCCCATTGATGTATTTATCATCATCGATACGGTAACGCTGCTGCCACCGGCGTCCGAAAGGAAAATCAACAGTTGGTGACTCTACGATCAATAACCCCACACCACCTTTAGCCAGCGCATCATAAAAGGCCATCATTCGCTTTACAATGGTTAAGTCATCTTCATGCCAATACAACATGGCAGCCCCGGTTTTTACCATCCGGTTTCTGGTTTTTACCGGTCCGATATATCCGGGTTCCAACAACTTTTCAAATCGGTTATTTCTAGCCATTGGTCTTCCTTTGCCGGAAATCGGCATTTTAGTAAATAGCTTCCTCACTTTAGTCAGGAATAATCGCTGCCCGTACCACTTTACCTGCGGCAGCTTGTTTTAGCGCTTCCTCAGCTTCTGCCAACTTAAATTTATGAGATATTATTTTATCAAAGGGATACTTACTGATGGTCCTGGACATGAAGTCTAATACTTTAGGCATTGTCCAGGCTTTATAATTAGCCGAACCGATCAGTTTAATGCCCCGGTCAATAAATGGACTCAAGGGAACGGTAGTTACTGTAGGGCCGACCAGACCGACCGATAAATAAGTCCCTCCAAGGCCTAACATTTGCAGTCCTTCCGGCACTACTTCCGGTGCTGAAGCTACGAGTTCCATTACCAGATCGGCACCGGTGCCCCCGGCAATACTCTTTACTTTTTCAATCCTTGATTCCGGTGTCGGATAGAAGTTGGCATCAATCGTCTCATCAGCCCCAAATAACTTCGCCAACTGCAGTCTTTCCGGCAATTTATCAACGACAACTACATGAGCTGCTCCCATATCCTTTGCCATGGCCACGGCATTCAAGCCTAATCCTCCCGCCCCCTGGATAACTGCGGTTGCTCCCATGGCAAACCTAACTTTATTCAGTGCATAAGCTACTGTCGAAGCTGCACAATCCACATATACCGCCGCTTCATCCGGGACATTGTCGGGTATCTTGTACAGCCATTGTCCCGGGCTTACGTAATAATACTCGGCAAAAGCTCCTTTAAAGTGGGGATGTTCGTCCGCGGCTACCCCGTGTTTGTGCCGGTTGGGACAAGGGATAGCAGTGTCATTTAAACAGGCCGGACATCTGCCACAAGGTACAAAATAACACCAGGCAACACGATCCCCTTCTTCGATAGGCACTCCCATAAAGTCAGTTTTGATATTGGCACCCAGTTTATATACGCGACCTACGAATTCATGGCCGGAAATATGCGGCTTCGGCTTTATCCCAGTTGGTGCGGGTGGGCGGCCGAAGTCTCCTTTATATAGATGAACATCAGAACCGCATATCGAACTCATCGTGATTTTCGTTACTACGGCATCCGGTTCCGGGTCAGGAACAGGATATTCCTGCATTTCCCAGGGTATACCTGCCCCGTAACTCACCATTGCTTTTCCTGTCTTAGCCACGCTTTTTCTCCTTCAGCTTTGGATATCACCAGCCCCTCAGCATAGCATCCCGGTTATTCACCTTCCGGATGCTCAGGATCCCTTTCAAAATGAGAAGAGCCTCTTTCAAAACCAACGATTTCTTTCACAATAGTTGTCTTCGGTTTCATCCCGGCTCTTAATACCAGGGCGGTTGACCTTCCGCCAATGGCCATCACCATCTCTCCTTCGGGTATAAAGCCATATTTAACAGCAAGGATCGTACACCCGATGCATACACGGAAACCCTGGCTGATGGTCGTATAGGGTGATAGATCACCACCAGAATCGATATCCAACGGACGAATATGTAATCCTACGCCGAAAGGAAGCAGCCTGGCCCGGCGTCCGCTGTTCTCTTTACCCAGAGCCAGCGGCTCGCCTAGCATCAGATCATCATTCAGATAACAAACCTTGAGACCTTTGGATTCAAGTTCGGCTTTTACTTCATCAGAGATAGTTGTGGTTACTTCAGTAATACCTTTTTTAAGCTGCTCTTCTTTCATCTTTCTCTGTTCAGGAGTATCCCGGGCCGTGATCACCACCGGCATCACCCCCCTCGATATTGAATGCGGGCTGGGGTTAGTTACTGCGATCACATTCAGGTGATCTCTTTTAGGCACGATTTCCATGAATTTTCGAACGGTATAACCGCTCGACCATACCACAACTACATTCTTAATCCCCAGTTCTTCCATACGTTTGACTGCAAAAGGTATTAGTAAATCAGTGTTCCGTCTCTCTGGTCTGTCGAAGTACATGATTTCTTTGATAGTCATCCGGTCCCTCCTCGAAATTTCATCACCATTAAATTTATCCCAAAGCTTCAGTTATGGTGTTGATATCACCGATATCTTCCATATGCCTGATCATATCGATAATCGTTTCTACCTTATTGGCAGGTAAGGGTTTGCGTGCAAAATCAGAACATTCCCGTAACTTATCAGCGCAGTTGTCAAAGGACATCGGATTCTGGATACTGCCACGGAAATGTTCTACTTCTTCCGTTAACTCCCGGCCATCCTTTAGCTTCATGGTAACCCTGCCAGGGCCTACGCCATGACGGTTCATCGAATTATCCAACTCTCCTGTTACTTTGCGGGCGACAGCCACAACCTCCTGGTCTTTGATACTTTCGGGGGTAAAACTATGCAGTGTAACTTTACCTTTCACCAAAGCTGTAGCAACCGTCCAGGGAACACTGAATTGGGCATCCACGATAGTCCGCGGGGCCGTCTTAGCTTCACCAACAATCATGCCATACACCATCTGTCCGCCGCGGCCATTAATGCTGTCGATCTGTTCTGCTTTTATGCCATATTTCGACATTAAAGCGAATGTGGCATCGATAAAGGGGTGAGTAAATCCGCAGCATGGATAAGGTTTTTCCGTGATATTGATGTTCTCGAATCTCTTACCCAGATCTGCAGTCAAGATATTGGCGTCATAATCCCCGCCGTAATAAACATTAAAAATGCCACCTTTCCAATTTTCGCTACCCAGGAAATGCCGGTCTCCCGTAATACCCTGCTCTGCCATCAATGCGGAGGTCAAGCCGGCTTTGGCCGCCAATCCTGGCCCCATTCTTTTTGCCAGGGCACCATCGCCCACGCCAGTACCCGCACCGGCACACTGGTGATAGGCCAAGCCCAGGGCATCAAGCATTTTTTCCGTATCCAGTTTAAGTATTTTCCCCGCCATCCCGGCAGCACTCAAGAAACCGAATAATGTGGTTGGATGCCAACCGGCGCCGAGGGCACTGCCACCTGGTTTACTGGCCAAACCCATGCGGCATACAAAATCACCGCCAAGGGTAATAGCCGCCAGGAAGTCTTTACCGTTAACCTTTCCCTTTCTTTCTGCAGAGGCGAAACAGGTAGATACAGCCACACAACCCACATGTGTCAAGGAAACCGGATGTCCATCGTCATAATCCAAGGCATGGATCATCGTTCCGTTGACCTGAGCTGCCACAGGGGCCGGGCATTTCATACCGTAGCCGAAAATTGTACTTTGAGGGGTGCCACCCCATTCTTGAGCAAGGTTAACCAGTTGTGGAACGCCGGGCTTCGTCGTTCCACCTAAAGCTGTGGCCAGGCTGTCCAAAACTTCTTTTTTCGCCGCTTCAATAGCTTCTGAAGAGATATCGTTGTAATTTGTCGCCACCAGATATTCGGCAATTAAAGTTGATAAATCCATCACTCTCCCTCCCCCTCGTTCTGGATACTATTTGTGTTTTTACCGGTATTACTCTCCTTAATTGAGAGTATCCTGATATGAGTTAAGAAGATAAAATGTCCCTGATAACAAAAGAAGCGTCTGGTCCCTTTTGACGCTGCATCTAAGGATACAGGTGTTTTAACTTAATAGTCGACGTGGACTATCCTACACGCACCTGTTATTATATCATAGAATGTCAAGAAATCACGGTATTTTTAAGTATCGTTCTCAGAGCCATACGGTAATTAGAAATGTTAGCCGGCAAATGGTAACATGTAATTTATATTTGTCTTGTATGTGAGGTATCTTTATGACAGCTGGAAAAGATGTCATAGTCATTGAGCAGCCGGTCGGATTGTGGATGATACTACGGCGGACGGGACGGCTAATCGCTAAATCGCGGCAACGTGAATTAGCTAAATACGATATTTCCGATGATGCTTCGGCAGTTTTGTTCACTGTCTCTTTCCTGGGCAGGCAGGCAATTCCAGCCACGATCTCTAAATACTTGTTTTTGGAACGGCACAGTGTCTCTCAACTCTTGACGAGAATGGAAAAAGACAGTCTGATACGACGTGTGAAAGACCTGGAGAGGAAAAATTACGTACGTATCGAACTAACTGAAAAAGGACAGGATGCTTTTATTAAGTCCAGTAAGCAACGTTCTACAAAACCCATCATAGGTATCCTTACAGAAGAGGAACAGGAACGCACATGGTCATACCTGGTCAGGTTACGTGACCGGGCGATAAAGAAATTGGGGCTTCGCAGTCCCTTGTTTTATCCCCCGTCTGACCGACAGGAGGTAATTGACAATTATACAAAAACCAAGTCCAGGAACAACCTTCATGTTGACCCGGCCACCGCCTTGTGGATGTTGATCGGCCGAACCAGCCGTCTTATCGGAAAGGCACGCCAGCGAGAATTGGCCAAATATGGAATTTCGGTAGATGCATCGGCGGTTATTTTTACGGTATATTCACTTGGCCGGCAAGCTATTCCAGCTTCCATATCAAGGCAGTTGTTCCTAGAGCGTCATAGCGTTTCCCAATTGTTGACCCGGATGGAGAAGGATGGTCTCATCCGCCGGGTGAAAGACCTGGAAAGACGTAACTACGTACGCATTGAATTAACAATCAAAGGCCGGGACGCTCTGCAAAGATCGAATAAACAACGGTCGGTGAAACCAATAATTTCCGTTCTTTCGGAAAGTGAACAACAAGAATTATGGAAATTACTGGCTAAATTACGCGACCGCACGATTAAACGGTTAGGTTTGAAAAACTCCGTTCTTTATCCGCCATCAAATCCTAATGACATGTTGAGGTAATAACAGACTTCAAATAAACCATCATTTCAGGATGGTTTATAAGTCGATATTTACGGCGGGGCAGCTTTTCACTGCTAACCCCGCCGTTTTTTCATACCGTAAAACTGCTAATAGGTAAACAGGTCAAGGCCGCCCATAACATTAATGCATTGGCCAGTGATATATTTTGCTCTTGCCGAGACCAGGAAAGCGACCATATTGGCAACATCCGCGGCTTCGCCAAATTCACGCATGGCGATGACTTTTTTTATCCGCTCGAAGGTTTCACCAGCCTGAGGCTGCGTATCAACGACGCCAAGGGTAACAGCATTAGCTGTAATGCCAGCTCTCGCCCCCTCAAGGGCAGCCGTCTTGGCCAGGGCGATCACGCCTGCTTTAGCCGCCGAATAGTTCGCCTGCCCAAACCCGCCGTGCGTACCGGCGATGGAAGAGATATTGATGATCCGGCCCCACTTTTTTTCAAGCATCGAACTCCAGACTTCCCTGATCCAGTACCATGGGCCATCAAGGTCGATCTTTAACAGGTTTTTCCAGTCCTCAACAGTGGTTGACTGAATACGGCCGCCACCCCTCAACAAGGCAGCATTGTTAACCAGGATTTCCGGGGTTCCCAGTTCAGCTTTAATCCGGGCAACCGCATCCACCACCTGTTGGTGATCGCTCTGATCGCACTTCACGGCAATCGCCTTTTGCCCGAGATCCCGGACGGCCTTGGCTACCTCTTCCGCTCCCGGAAGCACGATGTCAACACAAGCGACATCGGCACCCTCTTGAGCCAGGGTACGCGCAATCGTGTCCCCCATCGCTCCTTTCCGGTTCGTGCCCGTTACAATAGCAACTTTCCCTTTGATCCCATAATCCATTTCAGTAACTCTCCTTTAAATATGAGTTATTTATTCTCCCTTATATTCAGGCTTCCTCTTCTCCATGAAAGCTTTGCGGCCTTCAGCAAAATCTTTCGATGACATCACTTCCCGCCCCAACTCCCCTTCCAGCGCCAGCCCTTCCGCCAGCGTCATATCGATCCCCCGCATCATCGCTTCCTTGGCCGTCCATACCGCCAGCGGCGCACAATTACAGATCTGGTTCGCCCATTCCATCGCCGTCGCCATCAGGTCTTGCTGCGACACTACTTTACTCACCAGATTCAAGTTCAACGCCTCCTGGGCATCGATCCGCTTCCCCATCAACAGTAATTCCGCCGCTTTCCCAAAAGGTACCATCCGCGGCAGGCGCTGCGAACCACCCCACCCCGGTATCAACCCCAGCGTAACCTCGGTCAGGCCAAACCGCGCATTCTCCGCCGCAATCCGGATATCGCAGGCCAACGCAATCTCAAAACCACCTCCAAAGGCATACCCGTTGACGGCAGCAATCAGGGGTTTCCATAACTGTAACCCTTTAACCAGTGTCTCCTGCGGCGCCGGCCGGGCGGCGGGCGGGGCTCCTCCCGCTCCCGGCGGCGGGCCACCGGCACTCCTCAGATTCAGACCGGTACAAAAAGCCTTTTCTCCGGCACCGGTAATGATGGCTACCCACAGGCTCTTATCATCTCGGAAATTGATCAGATTTTCCGTCCATTCGGCAACTTCAGCCGGACTGAGCGCATTCAGGACATCGGGATTATTGATGGTGAATACCGCCACTTTCCCTTCTTTCTTGTATTCAATGGCCATTCCTTATCCTCCTAAAATCGATGA
>JAEAME010000703.1_pt1 | contig 30689 bp, 43 predicted proteins | sample 8958731 | NCBI WGS metagenome assembly JAEAME01 (sample SAMN16933194, study PRJNA681113) | bioreactor sludge metagenome | isolation source: anerobic bioreactor sludge (Control) | place: India:Bengaluru | collected 2018-10-24
TGACTCTCTTGCTGCGTGGCAAGAGAGTCACCAGAGAAACACGCGGAAAGGAACCAATGGTTCCTCTCCGGACTCTTCCTTTTGCCGCCGCGCCCCGGGCGCGGCGGATTGGCTATGTCCAGTTAGTTTACCGGGCAAAACGGCTCGGTCAGGAGTACTCTACCGTTTTGCCACCAAGTACTCTGACACCCGGTTTCAGATCACGCCGGATTGTTTAGTTGTAATCGTTTGACGTCCAAATCCATTGCGCGTCACTGGTCACATGGCAAAATGCGTCCACCCGACAGTTTACTTGTTGGATTTCTACGCGTATACCGCGTCCCCGCGTCCCGGCTGGGCAGCAGGGATGTGGGGCCCAACTGCCCAGCCGTAGCTCTTTAACGCTTATCTGATTCTGCCGAGCTTATAAACCTTTTCCTGAAAAGTTCTTTGCCAGGCTTTCTTTCAAGAAAGCCGCGTATCTCCGCATCCCCGTTCCCCGTCCCCGACCCTTTACTTCAGCTCTATCACCGTCACCCCGCCGTCACCCTCGCCGTAGCGGCCGATGCGGTAGGATGCAATCCTCCGGTCAGACTGGAGGAAGCGCCAGAGTGCGTTTTTAAGAGCGCCGGTGCCCTTGCCGTGAATTAAGCGGACTTCGTTCATATTCATCATCTGCGCCTCGTCGATGTACCGGTCGACGAGGTACCAGGCCTCCTCGCCGGTCATCCCGCGAAGGTCGATCTCGGGTGAGAACTCCTTGACCTGCTTCTGTTTATACTCGGATGCCGGAACGCGTTTATTGTCGCGGTCGGTCACCATTGTTTCGCCGTCGGCCACAAGTTTGAGGTTTGAGACACTTGTCTTGGTGCGCGCAGCGCCGGCCTGGACGACGACTGATCCCGACTTGTCGGGAAGCTCGACGACAGTTCCGGTAGTGCCGATGTTTTTAAGATATACCTGATCGCCCTTAATTAGTGGACGCGGGAGTCTGTATCCGTCGTCCTCTGGCTCGTCGACTGGATTATACTTGTCTGCGTTTGACTTAATGTGCGCCCGGATTTCCTGCCGCGCGCGTTCAAGTTCGTCACCGAACTTTTCACTGTCCTTGGCTTTTTTTGCTTTGTCGAGCTGTGCCATGATATAATCGCTCGACGCCTTAGCGCTGTCAACCATAGCCTGAGCTTTTTCGCGGGCTTTTTCAAGCTCGCGTTCGGCCTGAGCCGCCTGGGTTTTGAGCTTCTTCTCGGCCTCAGCCTTGAATTTTACATAATCGGCGCGCAGCTGCGCCGCTTCCTCGCGGTCGCGTTCCATTTCGATCCGGCTCTTCTCGAGCTTCTCAATGACATTCTCAAACCGCTTGCTGTCTGAACTGACTGTATTCTGAGCACGCTTGATTATATCATCCGGCAGACCGAGCTTATGTGAAATCGCAAAAGCGTTCGACTTGCCGGGTGTGCCGATTATAAGCTTGTACGTCGGACGAAGTGTTTCAATATCAAACTCGCATGAGGCGTTGTCAACTCCGTCAGTCTCAAGCGCATATGCCTTGAGTTCAGCATAGTGAGTGGTCGCGGCACAGATCGCACCTTTCTCGCGCACTGATTCGATGATGGACACGGCAAGCGCGGCGCCCTCGATCGGGTCGGTTCCGACTCCCAGCTCGTCAAAGAGTACGAGTGACCGGTCGGTCACTTCACTCATAATAGAAACGATATTCACCATATGAGCCGAGAAGGTCGAGAGCGACTGCTCGATACTCTGCTCGTCTCCGATGTCGGCGAGAACATTATCGAATGTACAAATTGATGACGGCTCCTCGGCGGGTATATGCAGCCCCGCCTGCGTCATAAGCGCAAAAAGGCCGAGCGTCTTGAGGGTAACAGTCTTGCCGCCGGTGTTAGGGCCGGTGATAATCAGTGTGTCGCGCCCGTGCCCGATTTCAATGTTTATGGGAACCACCTTATCTTTATCTATCAGCGGATGCCGGGCTTTATACAAGTTAAGCGAACGGTCGCCGGAAATCATAGGCGCCGTTCCGTTCATCCTGAACGAAAGCTCCCCGCAGGCGTAAATAAAAGCGAGCTCGGTGATATTCTGATAATTAAGACGCAGAGCCCCCGATATCTTATCGACCTCGGCTGTTAAGGTTGCGAGAATCTTTTCGATCTCGTGATCTTCGGCCGCCTCAAGCTCGCGCAGCTCGTTGTTTGCGTCGACCACTGCCATCGGCTCGATGAAGAGCGTCGCGCCCGACGACGATGTGTCATGCACCAGGCCCTTGACCTCGTTCCGGCACTCGATCTTCACCGGTACAACATACCGCCCTCCGCGCTGTGTCACAATGTTTTCCTGAAGGTATTTTGAGTAGACCCCGCCGGTGTATTTCGCCAGGAGGTCTTTTATTTTGTTGTTGGTCGCCTTGATCTTCCGGCGTATATCAGCCAGCGTGCTGCTAGCATCGTCGGATATCATGTCCTCTGAGATAATCGCACGGTATATATGGTCCTCGGTTTTCTGGTCTGGGATCATCCGCTCGAATATCTCGTCGAGCGAGGTCTCGAACAATTTGTTTGTTCTGATGTAATCCAGCATCGAGCGTGAAGTGCGCAGGACATTCGCCGCGTCGAGCAGCTCACGGGGGGTAAGTATCGCCCCTTTGTTCGCGCGTTCTATAATCCCGCTCATATCGCGGACGCTCCCGAAAGAGGGTGAGCCTTTGACGCCGATCAGCCGCTTCGCGTCGCTTGTATGCCTCAGGTTGCGCAGAATCACCGCGACGTGTTCGCTCGGCGTCAGAGAGAGTGCCATCTCTTTTGCGCCTTCTGTTTGGGCAGAAGCGGCGAGCATAGCCCGTATTTTATCAAATTCAAGCGTTCTTAATGTTTTTTCTGTAAATTGCATAATCCTTATTTTATAATTGTTTTGTAAAAATCAAGAGAGTCGAAGCCGCGTTCGAGGTGGTTCAATAGATACGCCTCGGCCCCGCGACAGAACTCTTCCCTGTCGGCCAATTCCTTTATTCTGAACGAAAACATCCGCTCGGGCAGCGCAGCCAGCGCAAAACGCGAAGCAGCGAGGGCCCCTGCTCCCATTGGTATGAGTATGCTCCGTTCATATTCGTTCTGGTCAGTTATAATTCCGTCGTTCCCGTCTGACGTTTTGCCGGAAATTTTAACAGCCGGTTTTTTAAGGCACGCGGAGCAGATCAGCCGGCCGTTCATCACGTCGAGGTACATCACCTCGACGTTCTCCGCCCCGCAGAGCCCGCATTGCCCAAGGTCGGGCATATATCCGGCATACCCCGCAGCCCGCCACTCGTAAACCGCCTTGATCTCGCTTGCCGGCTTGATTTCCTTATCGATGGCATAAAGAGTGTTCAGCGTCATCCTGAGTATCTCCACCGCCGGAACGCACTCGCCGGTAACCTCGCTGGCGATATCTGAAATATAAGCTGCCAATGATAGCTTTTCGATGCTCCCGCGCAATCCTCCGAAATACTCGGTGACAGACCCCGCCCGGAGCCAGTTCATGTCTCCCTTGCGGTAGATTTCAAAGTTTCCATAAACAAAGGGCTGCGAGGTAGCCGCGAACTTGCTTCTGGGAGAGCGGACGCCTTTGGCGATTACGCTTATTCTGCCCTGCTCAGGCGTGAGCAGCGTAATGAGGCGGTCGCAGTCGCCGCTGTCAAGGCACCGCAGCACCAGCGCATCGGCTGTAAAGACCATAGGCCGCCCTCCAATGTATTTTATTTATTCGTTCCTGTAACCAAAGTTGCTGATTGATTGCGCGCTCTCGCGCCAGTTTTCCTTCACTTTCACCCAAAGATTGAGATAAACCTTTGTTCCGAAGAGCTTTTCAAGGTCTTCCCGCGCGTATGTGCCTGCAAGTTTCAGCGCCGCGCCGCCCTTGCCGACGATAATTCCCTTGTGCGATTCTTTCTCGCAGAATATCTCGGCGCGGATGCTGATGAGCGTGTCCTCGTCTCTGAATTCCTCAATCACCACCGCGATTCCGTGGGGAATCTCCTTATCAAGGGTCCGCAGCAGCTTTTCCCTGATTATCTCGGCGGCAATCTGGCGTTCTGGCTGATCTGTCACGATATCGGACGGGAAGAACCATTCGGATTCTTTGAGGAATTGCTTGCATTCATCAAGCAGAATAGTCACATTTTCGCCCTTCTTCGCCGAAATCGGCACCACTGCGTCAAAATTGTGCTTTGCGGCATAAGACGTTATCGTCTCGGCAATCTGCTCGCGGCGGTAGAGATCGACTTTATTGAGAGCCAGGAGCGACCCGGCCCCCGACGACTTGATATATGAGATGACGTTTTCCTCAATTTCGCCCATCGGCTTTCCGGCGTCGGCGACAAGGATGACGGCATCGGCGTCCTTCATCGATTCGTCTGCCATTTTAACCATAAAGTCCCCGAGCGGGTTGTGCGGTTTATGCATCCCCGGGGTATCCAGGAAAACAAACTGGCAGTCGCCGTCGGTGCGGATCCCGGTGATCCGGTTGCGCGTGGTTTGAGGTTTGTTTGAGACGATCGCTACCTTTTCGCCCAGAATGGCGTTCAGAAGCGTAGATTTTCCGGCATTCGGCCGGCCGACTATAGCTATAAATCCTGTTTTCTTCATATCACTGTTTAACTCCCAATCCAATTGAATCCATTATTTCTCTCTGGCGCCTTCTCATTTCTGCGTCGTCTTCCTCGCTTCTCTCATGGTCATAACCGAGCAGGTGCAGCATCGAATGAACGCAGAGGAAAGCCGCTTCGCGCTCATAGCTGTGCCCGTAGAGCGAGGCCTGGGCCTCTGCGCGCTCAAGCGAAATGACTATATCTCCGAGTACAAGTACCCCGCCGTCAGCTGCATTTTCGGCGTCTTCCTCAAGCGGGAAAGACAGCACGTCGGTCGCCTTATCGATTGAGCGGTACTTCTGGTTCAGCTTTCTTATCTCGGCGTCATCTGTGAAGGTTATCGAAACTTCCGTATCCCTTTTTATCCCTTCATACAGAAGAGTCGCCTCAACAGCTTTCCTCATCAGTATCTTCAGCGAATAGGCAGCCGGGAGCCTGTCCTGCATATTTTCAAAATAAATCCGTATCTTCATATCATATCTTGCCGTTACCCTTGAGCTTCCTGTATCTGGCAGCCGGCGGGGCGTTTTTAATCTGGTCCTTCTCAAATTTTTCATACGCTAGAATTATCTTCTGCACGAGCCTGTGGCGTACAACGTCGCGTTCGGTAAAATAATGAATCGCGATATCGTCAATTCCTCCGAGTATCTTCACTGCCTGTGCAAGTCCGCTCCTCTGGCCCCGCGGCAGGTCGGTCTGAGTGAGGTCGCCGGTCACAACCGCCTTCGAATTAAAGCCAAGGCGCGTTAAGAACATCTTCATCTGCTCGGGCGTCGAGTTCTGCGCCTCGTCGAGTATTATGAAAGAATCGTCAAGCGTCCGCCCACGCATGTAGGCCAGGGGTGCGATTTCTATCGTTTGCTTTTCACGCAGCCGCGTATAGTTTTCAATGCCTATCATCTCGTAGAGCGCATCGTAAAGGGGGCGGAGATAGGGGTCGATCTTGCTCTGCAGATCGCCGGGAAGATATCCGAGCTTTTCTCCGGCTTCAATAGCCGGGCGGGTTAAAATAATCCGGTTGACCTCTTTGTCGCGCAGCGCCTTGACTGCCATAGCAACCGCGAGAAATGTCTTGCCTGTTCCGGCAGGACCCACCCCGAGCGTTATCGTATTTTTCTTGATTTTATCTACATACTGCTTTTGTCCTACGGTCTTGGCCTTGATTGGCCGGCCTTTGGTCGTAACGCAAAGACAGTCGTCACCTAAATCCGAAAGCTCATCTTCGCTGCCGTTTTTCACCGTATCAATAAGATATCTCACCGACTGTTCGGATATGGTTTCCTCGTATTCAGCCATACGTTTGAGGAAGGACAGTACCTTGGCCGCCATCACGACGGCCTCGTCGGTCCCTCCGCTGACGGTTACCGCTTCCCCGTTATCTGATATCCGGTTTGTTATCGTAACGTCAAATTCCTTTTCGATTGCTCTTGTATTCTCGTCAAAAGCGCCGAAGACTCTTGCAGTTTCTTCGCTTGTCTCAAATATTATTGTTTTCTGCTTCATTAAAATAACTATCCCTTTCAACAAACTGTGAGGATTGTGCCGGTTTGGCCGCAGCCTGATTGCTTCCATACTCTCAGGAATCAGTCCCGGCAAAGTCGGAACTGGCACAAACTCACCGGTTGGAAGATTAATCTTTCAACCTTTCTCCTGATGGTCCGAAACCTCAAATTCTACGGTTCCGGCTATATTTTCAATCAGTGTCGCCGTGCAGTCGATTATATATGCCTTTTCTGTCAGCGACCATGTTATATTTTTTCTCAGCAGCACGGCGCCCTGCGACGTGAATGCCGCAAGTTCACGGTTCAGCTCGTCATAGGCGAGCTCCATCGCGTCGTTAACCCCGCGCATAACTGTTTCGGGCGCGTACCACATGTATGTCGTCGTAGAGTATGATACCGGTAAACGTGTACCGTCAAAAAGACAAATGTTCTCTTCGTTACATATTGTATCATATGTACCTACTAAAAATCCAGTGTTTCTGTAAAGTTTTATTGCCTTCGAGAAAAAAAACAGCATTGTTTCGCTGTATTCCTCCCCGGTGTAGCGCTTCTCCTCGTAGTAAAGCGGAATTTCAAGATGTATCTCGCGCACTGTCTGTGCAAATATGCTTCCCGACGCCCGGGTATACCGGTAACCCCAGACATTGCTGTCGTATACCCCGCTCACCAGCAGCTGCCCCTGGCGCACATGATCCCCGACCTTAACCATTATATTTCCCTCTGACGCCTCGATCGACTCGATCTGCCCGTCCCAGAGGGCAACAAGGTTAGCCGGCTTCCTGCTCTCCACCTCGGGCTCAGGCACCTTTTCACGTATTTCCACATACGCCACGCAGCCTTTCATGTTAATGGCGATCCAGGCGATATCCGGCGAGTTAATCAGCACGCGGTTCTCGATAAGGTCGATATCAACACCCGGAATATAGGTTCCGATCCCGAAATTCCGGTCACCAAGCTCAGCAATTACTGTTTTTTCTCTGACATTTTCGCATCCTGTGACGCGTATGTCCCATACAAATCGCTCCGAACATATTATGAGCACCGCGGCGATAATCAATCCCGCTACCACTCCGAGTCGCCTGTGGTAACGCGTGAGTATATCCGGAATTCCGTATCTCTCGGCTGTCTTAATCTCAATATGGTACTTTCCGCAGGCTTCGCGCAGCATCCCGGCCGTGTACATCGAGCACTCAAGGCTGAAGCAGTCACCGGAAAGTTTCATATTACAGTAAACAAATCGGTAGTGCATGCAGATATTAAGTATTTTTTCAGCGTCGCAGGGAGAAGCCGTAAGCTTGCACCCCCCGCAGAAAAAGTAAATCGGTCTCATTTTGCCTCCTCTTGTTCAGGGCAGAAGTTTATCGAGTCGATGAGTCCGTCTATCTCCACCGCGCCGCTGTGATACGCGGTGCAGTAAAGCCGTGAGCCGGTGACCTGCAGCGTCACGCCGTGCAGACGCAGCCTGACCTCCTCGGTGGTGTATCTGAGAATCTTCCGGCAGCCCCTGACCGTCAGGTTGTTCCGCCCCCGCATCTCTATATGTATACCGCTCACTACATCAGGCGGTATGTCAAGCTTTGATCCGAGGCGTTCCATGAAGCTCATCCGGATTTTTTTCTCCTCATTGTTTGTTTTTGCCTTTGCTTTCTTATTCATAGATATCCTCCGGCGGCGCATATGATTTATCAATGTTATATCTCTATAATATGCCGGAGGAAATAGCAAAATGACCGAAGAAAAACACCGTGCCCGCCCCAGACTCCCGACTCCTGGGCAGGCCATGTTTATATTTATGTGCGGGTTTTCACTTATCCTGATTCTGCGCAATTCTGATGCCGCCATCGAATATATGGGAAACGGCCTCATCCTCTGCGTTCGCACCGTAATCCCGGCGCTCTTCCCTTTTATGGTGATTTCCGAGCTTATCGTTTCAAGCGGACTTGGCGACTTTATAGGCAAATGCCTCAACAGGCCGATTGGCTGGCTTTTCGGAATTTCGGGCGTTTCGGCCTGTGCAGTGATTATGGGAACCTTCTGCGGCTTCCCCATCGGCGCGCGCACCGCCGTAGCACTCCTCGATCAGGGACTAATCGAAAAAAAGGAAGCCTCGCGCCTTATCACCTTCTGCAATAACCCGAGTTCTGCATTCATCATAAGCGCCGTCGGCGCGTCGCTTTATTCAAGCCGGAATATCGGTTTAATGCTGTACGTTGTCACACTCATCAATGCTTTTATAATCGGTGTCGCCCAGCGACTTTTTTTACCGAAAATCGATATAAAAAACGATCACAAAATAAAAACTTATCCCTCCGGGATTACCGCTTTTACCGATGCGGTGACACACTCGGCATACGGTATGCTGATCGTCTGCGCATATGTGGTTTTTTTCTCAGCAATTATGGGCTGCCTTTCAAACCTTCTGTCAGCCCTCTATTGCTCACAACCGATAAAGACTTTTATTTACGGCATCGTTGAACTCTCCGGCGGGGTCAGTGCTTCTTCCTCACTCGGACTTAATATTTTCGGCCTGTGTCTGACAGCCTTTACAGTCGGCTGGTCTGGGCTGTCTGTTCACTTTCAGATAATTTCGGTCTGCTCGGGCAAGGGGCTGAGTTTCAGGGGATATTTTATCGCCAAGCTCGTGCAAGGTCTCATGAATTCGCTGGTGGTATTTCTTCTCTGCCGGATTTTCCCGGATATTCTTTTATATAATGCCCCGGATGCGGCAAGCCCGACAATAACAAATGCCGTCTCCGATCCATATATTACAGCTGTTCTCCTGACTTTTGCCGCGGCGCTCCCTTTCTCTTTCAGAAAAGCCGCGCTTATGAGACACACATAGCCCTAAATCTTCATATATTGACAATAGAACCGATCAGTTATAACTGAAAGGAGGCCTTTTGATATGTATAACTGCACAGCCGTTGTCGGCTCACTAACTATAGCGATGAAAGCGCAGAAAGCGCTTGGAGCAGCTGCGATCCCCGCGACTGTCGTCAAGCTTGATTCCTCGGTCACAAAGCGGGGTTGCGCTTACGGGCTGGAATACGCATGCAATCAGGATGGAAATGTTCATGCGGTTATGAACTCATCCGGTATCAAGGTCACCCGCTATGTAAATGGGGGCGGCTCTATGTGATATATCTTGATAATGCGGCTACAAGTTTCCCAAAACCCGATTCCGTATGCAGCGAGGTAAACAACTGCCTTAAAAACTACTGCGGAAACCCCGGGCGCGGTGCTCACTCACTTTCGATGGCTGCCGCCGAAAAAGTTTTCGAATGCCGTGATCTGGCTTCTGCTTTTCTCGGATGCGGCGATCCTGCAAATATAATTTTCACCCTCAACACCACCCACGCACTTAATATTGTCATCAAAGGCGTGCTCCGCCGCGGTGATCACGTTCTCATCAGCGACCTCGAGCACAACTCTGTTTTCCGTCCGGTCTACCGTATGGCCGAAGATGGCATCATCACGTATGATGTGTTCCCGACTTTTACAAATGATGACAGCCGGAACCGCACAACACTCATCCTGTCGGGTATTTCCTCCCTGATAAAGCCCAATACCCGGATGCTAATCTGCTGCCACGCGTCAAATATCTGCTCCTCCACCCTTCCGATCCGCGAAATCGGAGCTCTCTGCCGCCGCCGCGGTTTGTTTTTTGCTGTAGACGCTGCCCAGTCGGCCGGACATATCAGCATAGACATGCAGAAAATGAATATCGACGCGCTCTGTGCTCCCGGGCACAAGGGGCTTCTCGGCCCTCCCGGCAGCGGCATTCTCGCCCTTAATACCACTTTAAAGCTTGATACCCTGACAGAAGGTGGCAACGGCATCAACTCGCTTGAGGGCGGCATGCCCGATTTCTCCCCCGAACGCTTTGAGACCGGAACGCTTGCCGTTCCGGCGATAGCTGGGCTTTCCGAGGGTATAAAAACTGTGAACGGAATCGGAATCATCAGTATCCGATCGCATACCGACTCACTCTGGCGCTCGCTTTACGACATGCTATCCTCGGTAAAAGGAGTGAAAATTTATGCTCCAAATCACGTCGGAACCGTCCTTCTCTTTAATATAAAAGACATTCCCTCCGACACCGTCGGCCGCGAGCTCGACAAAAAAGGCATATGCCTGCGCAGCGGCTTCCATTGCTCACCCCTGGGACATAAGACCCTGAAAACCCCTGCATACGGCGCCGTCCGTGCCAGCTTTGGCCTCTATAATACCCGCGCCGATATTGAATCACTCTGGCGCGAAGTGAGAGAGATGGCGAAGGTATAACGGGGATACGCTGGGGGGAACTCCTTTCGGAGGAGTTCCCCCCAGACCCTCTTCAGGAACTCTTGAATCTATTTGGCTTAGCCGCTCGACTCCCCTTCTGCTTTCCCCAATTCCTCCGCATCATGATGAATTAAGAGGCCCGCTGATATATTCTTCACCTTACCGCTCGCCGCCGCAGCGAAAGTCACAAGCTAAACATTGAATTAAGTGTAAACATTATAATTCCCGCCGGCGTATGCGCTGCCGAACCAGCACACTTATGGCTTAGTTAAAAGGAAGAGTCCGGAGAGGAACCATAGGTTCCTCTCCGCGTGTTTCTCTGGTGACTCTCTTGCCACGCAGCAAGAGAGCCACACCCCGCATCCCCGTATCCGATGTTCAATGACGTCGAAAAATTTTTCTATAATTAATATAGATAAGCCGCCGCAGATCGATCGATCTGCGGCGGCCGTTGTGTATGGATTATTGCTTATTACTTATTTCTTATCTTCGACAAAGCGTACTATCGCCATGTCAGCAGCGTCGCCCCTGCGGGGACCGAGCTTGAAAATCTGAGTGTAACCGCCGGTTCTGTCAGCGTACTTGGGTGCAAGCTCGTTGAACAGCTTGGCAACTGCATCTTCTTTTGTTATATATGCGAGCGCGGCGCGGCGGCTGGCCAGTGTGTTCTTCTTTCCAAGCGTAATCATCTTTTCCGCTATGGAATGAACTTCTTTTGCTCTTGTGAGAGTGGTCTCGACCTGTCCGTTTTCAAGCAGCAAGGTCACGAGTCCACGGAGCATAGCCTGTCTCTGAGCAGTCGTTCTGCCGAGTTTTCTTGTTCCGGGCATTGTGAATTCCCTCCTTCTGGTGTTTCTGCGTTAAGGTATAGTTTTGCACTTAGCTCTGTTATTCTTCTTCCTTCTTGAGGTCGAGGCCGAGCGAATGCAGTTTCTGTATAACTTCCTCAAGCGACTTCTTGCCGAGGTTGCGGACTTTGATCATGTCCTCCTCGGTACGGTTCGTCAGGTCTTCGACTGTATCAATGCCGGCGCGTTTCAAACAGTTGAAACTGCGTACCGACATGTCAAGCTCCTCAATGGTCATCTCAAGGACCTTCTCTTTAATGGTCTCTTCTCTCTCGACCATAATCTCTGCCTTCTTTGCTTCATCGGACAAATCCACAAACAAGTTGAGATGCTCGTTGAGAATCTTGGCGCCGAGCGAAATCGCTTCTTTTGCCGTTATAGTTCCGTTTGTGAGAACTTCAAGGGTCAGCTTATCGAGGTCGGTAATGTTGCCGACACGGGTGTTTTCAACCGTGTAGCTCACATTATAAACCGGTGTATAAATCGAATCGGTGTAAATCGTTCCAATCGGGGCGCTCACATTCTGACCGAGCTGTGCGCTGTGGATCTGCTTGTTGCGCTCCTGTGAAACATATCCGCGACCGTGATCAAAGGTGAGCTCCATATAAAGTCTCTCGTTCTCGCCTATCGTCGCAATGTGATGGTCGGGATTGAGAATCTCTATATCGGCGTCCTGCTTTATGTCGCCCGCGACTATGTCGCGCTCGCCAGTGATGTCAAGTATGACAGTCTTGGGCGAGTTCGTATGAAGCTTTGCTGTGATTCCTTTGATGTTGAGGATAATCTCGGTGACATCCTCTTTGACTCCGGGGATTGTTGAAAATTCATGGAGAACACCGTCGATCTTGACGCTGGTCACCGCAACGCCGGGGAGCGAGCTGAGTAATATTCTCCGGAGTGAATTTCCGAGAGTAATGCCGTATCCTCGCTCAAGCGGCTCTACGATGAACTTGCCGCAACTACCGTCTTCACTCAGGTTGACGGTAGTAATATTGGGCTTCTCTATCTCTATCATTCCAAATAAATCCTCCTAATAATATTTTGCGGGTCGCATAAAAGCTGCGGTCTGCCGGGCGGTCCGTAATATTCTTACGGACGCCGATACTTAAAATCAGCAAACTTTCGGAATATTACTTGGAATAGAACTCGACGATAAGCTGTTCGTTGATATCCATATCGATATCGTCTCTTGCCGGAAGTGACAGAATCTTAGCGGTTACTTTTTCCTTGTCAATAACAAGCCACTTCGGAACAGACGCACTGCGGAAATTGTCGACGAGTCCGGCATCTTTGTACTCTTTGTCGTCAACAACTTTCTTTGTGCCGATGAACTTCTTGGATTCCTTGAACTTTTCGCTTACTGAGATAACGTCTCCCACCTTAACGAGAATGGAAGGAATATTGACCTTCTTACCATTGAGGAGGATGTGCTCATGGAGTACGAGCTGACGGGCTTCCTTGCGGGAGGACGCCATGCCCATTCTGTAAACCACATTGTCAAGGCGGCGCTCAAGGGTGATAAGCAGGTTCAGACCTGTCTGGCCCTTATGGCGAGATGCCTCGTCAAAATAGGTTACGAACTGTCTTTCAAGCACGCCATAATATCTTCTGACCTTCTGCTTCTCACGAAGGTGCATGCCGTACTCTCTCTGCTTCTTCTGAGCGGCGCCATGCTGGCCGGGAGCTGCGGAACCGTGCTTGGAATCAAGCGTGCATTTTGATGTGCAGCGATCTCCCTTAAGGAACAGCTTTGTTCCTTCTCTGCGGCAGATTTTGCACACAGGACCGGTATATCTTGCCATTTTAACTTAATACCTCCGAATATTGATTAAACGCGTCTGCGTTTAGGCGGTCTGCATCCGTTGTGAGGTATCGGTGTGACATCCTTGATCATGGTGATCTGGAGTCCGACCGTCTCAAGCGCGCGGATAGCCGATTCTCTTCCCGCTCCGGGACCTCTTACATAAACCTCGACTGTCTTGAGTCCGTGATCGATCGCCAATTTCGCAGCTGTCTCTGATGCCGACTGGGCTGCGAACGGTGTGGATTTTCTCGAGCCCTTGAAGCCAAGTTCACCGGCCGATGCCCAGGAAATCGTGTTCCCGGCTTTATCGGTAATAGTGACTATCGTATTGTTGAAGGTAGCGCGGACGTGAACGCAGCCTTCGGTTACGTTCTTTTTCTCGCGGCGTCTCTTGACGGGAGCCTTCTTGTTAGTATTTGTTGCAGCAACATTTGCCATGTTTATGCCACTCCTTTACTTCTTCTTGTTCGCAATTGTTTTCGCGGGACCTTTTCTTGTTCTCGCGTTTGTCTTGGTTCTCTGACCTCTGACCGGGAGACCTTTTCTGTGTCTTGTTCCGCGGTAGCAGTTAATCTCGACCAAACGCTTGATATTCATCGCGATCTCGCGGCGCAGATCACCTTCGACATGGTAATGTGATTCGATCTCGTCACGGAGCTTCGCAACTTCTTCTTCCGTCAGATCCTTTGCGCGGGTGTCGGGATTGATCCCTGTCGCGGCAAGAATTTCGTTTGATCTCTTCCGGCCTATACCGAAAATATAGGTAAGGGCGATCTCGACGCGCTTCTGATTCGGAATATCAACGCCTGCTATACGAGCCATTCTGTTATTCCACCTCTCTGATTAGATTAGGTTTGTTTATTTTGTTAGTCAGCTGCATTTTCTTTTTCGATCTATAAGACCGTAAAGAGCGCTCAGCCCTGTCTCTGCTTGTGCTTCGGATTCTCGCAGATGACCATTACGCGGCCTTTTCTCTTGATGATCTTGCACTTTTCGCAGATTTTCTTGACGGATGGCTTTACTTTCATTGTATAATACCATTCCTTTCTTAAATAACTGTGTATCCGGCGCGCTTACTTCGCACGCCAGGTAATCCTGCCCTTGGTGAGGTCGTAGACCGAAACTTCAACAGTTACCTTGTCACCCGGCAGTATGCGGATATAGTTCATTCTGAGCTTTCCCGATATGTGAGCCATAACTATATGGCCGTTCGGAAGCTTGACTTTGAAGGTTGCGTTCGGGAGCGCTTCCAGAACTGTACCTTCAAATTCGATTACATCATCTTTCGGCAGAAAAATCCCCTCCTCGTATTCTTTTTCTCATGCGACAACATTTATTCACCAATCCGGGTCGCACAGCGTGAATATCTGCGGGCCGTCCGGGGTTATCGCCACGGTGTTCTCGTAGTGCGCCGACAGGCCGTGGTCAACTGTTTTGACCGTCCAGCCGTCCGGAAGATCATAAACTTCCTTTGCGCCGGCGTTGATCATCGGCTCGATTGCGATCGTCATACCGTTTATAAGTCTTATTCCGTGTCCCGCAGTCCCGTAGTTCGGAACGTCGGGAGATTCATGAAGCTCCTGCCCCACGCCGTGACCTATATAAGGTCTGACTACCGAAAATCCGTTGCTCTCGGCATATTGCTGAACAGCACTGCCGATATCTCCGATGCGCATTCCCGCAACAGCATTTGCTGTGCCAAGAAAGAAGCACTGCCGCGTGACCTTTATCAGCCGTAGCGCTTCCGCGCTTACTTCTCCGACCGGTATCGTTCTTGCGGCATCGCCGTGAAAGCCCCTGAATTTCGCTCCTACATCTATCTTAACGATATCACCCGAACGGAGAATCCGTTTTTTTGACGGAATCCCGTGAATGACCTCATCGTTGATGCTGATGCAGGCTGACGCCGGAAAACCGGCGTAATTCAGGAATGAAGGGATGGCACCCGACTTTTCAATAAACTGACGGATTACTCTGTCAAGTTCCCAGGTGCTGACGCCCTCGCGGACATGCTCACGGGCGAGCAGTAATGCCTCGCCTGTGATACGTCCCGCTTCTTTCATTAGCGACAATTGTGCCGGATTTTTAATCTGGATCATTTGCCGTTCCCCGTAAGTCCGGAAAGAGCTTCAGACACAAGCCGTGAGGTATCGGATAATTCCTCCTGCCCCTCGACCGTTATCAATAGACCGCGCTTTGAGTAGAAATTCTTCAGCGGTTCGGTCTGTTTATGATAAGTCTCAAGCCGTTTACTTACCGTTTCCGCAGCGTCGTCGCTTCTTGTCACGAGCTGCGCGGAACATTTGTCGCACAAGCCTTGCACCGCAGGCGGATTATACTTAACGTGATAAGAAGCGCCGCAGCCCGGGCAGACGCGCCGTCCGCTCATTCTTTCGACAATCTTCTCGTCTGCCACCTCAATGGCAAGCACCGCGTCAATCCTGACGCCGAAGGCCTCAAGAGCCTCTGCCTGCGCGACCGAGCGTGGAAACCCGTCAAGTATAAAACCATTCCTGCAGTTTTCTGACGAAAGATATTGCCTGATAATGCCGATGACAACATCGTCAGGCACAAGGCTTCCTTTATCGATATACGACTTTGCCATCTTGCCGAGTTCTGTCCCGTTCTTTATGGCGCCGCGCAGTATATCGCCAGTCGAAATCGCCGGAATTTTGAATTTTTCTGAAATTATCTCGGCCTGGGTTCCTTTCCCCGCGCCGGGAGCTCCCATTAAAATCAAATTCATTACTTTTCCCTCTGGTAAATTAATCAAGGAAGCCCTTGTAGTTGCGCATCGTGAGCTGAGCCTCAAGCTCGCGCACTGTTTCAAGCGCAACACCGATTACGATCAGCATCGAGCTGCCGCCGAAGGCGAGTCCTCCGAAAGTCAGAGAGCCGTTGTGAATCGCGTAATCGATTATTGTGATAAGCATCGGCAGACCTGCGATGATGCAGATGAAGATCGCGCCTATCATTGTGATCCTGTTGAGAATCTTCTGGATATACTGTGCTGTGGGCTTGCCGGGACGTATTCCGGGAATCGAGCCGCCGTTGTTCTTTATGTTGTTCGCAACCTCAACCGGGTTGAACGAAATCAGCACATAGAAGAACGAGAAGGCAATTGTAAGACCCAGGAACACGACAAGGTAGGGCCAGGTGTAGTAGTTGAAGTTTTCGGTAATCCAGCTGAGCCACTTAGCATTCGGGAAGAATGTTGCGATGGTGGCCGGTATAGCGACGATCGAGCTGGCGAAGATGATCGCCATAACGCCCGTCATGTTGAGCTTGAGCGGAAGGTTGGACGACTGACCGCCGTACATCTTGCGCCCGACAACTCTCTTCGCGTACTGAATCGGTATCCTTCTTTCACTGTTGGTGAACCAGACGATGAAAGTCACGACCGCGAGGGTAAGCGCAATCGAAAGCAATGCCCAGAGTATGCCGATCCATTTGAAGTCACCTGTTGTTGAGTCAAAGAGCATGCTCCAGAGCCCGGACACGAGTGCCGGTCCTCTTGCGATGATATTCGCGAAGAGAATTATTGATATGCCGTTTCCTATTCCGAACTCGTTGATTTTCTCGCCGAGCCACATGATGAGCGCCGAGCCGGCGCAGAAGCAGGCGATGATGACCGCGTACTTGAAGTACTTCGAGGCTTCGTCGGAACCGAAGGTAAGCATGTTGTAGGAACTGAGGTACATCGAGTATCCGTAAGCTGTTACCAGGCCGAGAGCGACTGTAACCCAGCGGGTTGCCGCTGTGAGCTTCTTTCTGCCGCTTTCGTCTTTCGACATTTTTTCAAGCGCAGGAATAGCCACGGTAAGAAGCTGAATAACGATCTGAGCTGTGATGTAGGGCGAGACAGAAAGTGCAAATAGTGTAGCCTTTCCGAAAGCGTCGCCCGAAAGAATGTTCATGAACTGGAAGATTGAGCCGGCCGCAACTTTGTTGAAAGAGTCGAGAACGTCGGGGCTCACATAGGGGACAGGGATGTTGGCACCAAGCCGGTAAAGAAGAATGATGAGAAGTGTGAAGAGCATCTTTTTACGGAGCTCCGGGACATTCCATGCGTTCTTAATTGTCTGAAACATCCTTATACCTCCTCAGTCTTTCCACCTGCTGCTTCTATCTTTTCTTTTGCACTTGCCGAAAAGATCGACGCTTTTACGGTCAGTTTCTTTTTGAGTTCACCGTTGCCAAGGACTTTCAGTCCGTCATAAGCCTTGCGTACAATTTTCTTTTCGAGAAGAGTTTTAAGATTTACTTCGGATCCGTCCTCAAAAGCATTGAACTCCGAGACGTTTACTATCGCATAAGTTGTGCCGAATTTATTGTTGAAGCCTCTTTTCGGAAGCTTTCTGTAAAGCGGAAGCTGTCCGCCTTCAAACCCGGGGCGTACGCCGCCGCCCGCGCGTGCATTCTGGCCCTTGTGACCCTTGCCGGCGGTTTTGCCGTTGCCGGAGCCTGTGCCTCTGCCCTTGCGGTAGACGTTCTTCACCGAACCGGGAGCGGGGGATAATTCATGGAGTTTCATTGTCCTTCCTCCTTTACACGTTTTCAACCTTGACCAGGTGGGAGATAATCTTGACCTTGCCGGCAAGCACTGCGTCGTCATCTGCGACGATACAGTCGCCGATCTTGCGCAGGCCCATCGACTTTGCTGTCAGGATCATGTTGGGCTTCTGGCGGATAAGACTCTTTACGAGTGTAACTTTTTTCATTGTTCCGCCTCCTTAGCCTTTAACCTGCTCAACGCTGATGTCGCGGATCTTTGCCACATCCTCTACGTTGCGCAGCGCCTTGAGAGCTTCCATTGTCGCCTTAACGACGTTGTTCGGGTTGCTCGAGCGCAGGGACTTCGCACGGATGTTTTTGATTCCAGCGAGCTCAAGCACCGGTCTGACCTTACCGCCGGCGATAATGCCGGTACCGGGAGCAGCGGGCTTGAGAAGAACCTCACCGGCTCCGTATACACCCACTATTTCGTGGGGTATGGTGGAACCTTTGAGAGATACGTGAACTATATTTTTCTTTGCGTCGTCGATTCCCTTGCGGATAGCTTCGGGAACCTCGGCAGCTTTTCCGAGACCAACGCCGACGTTGCCGTTTCCGTCGCCCACGACCATGATAGCCGCGAAACGAGCGATACGACCGCCCTTGACTGTCTTGGAAACACGGTTCAGAGCGACCATCTGTTCCCTGAGCTCGTTCGCGTCTTTCTCGCGGGGCTCACGGGAACGATTATCGCCAAAATTTCTGTTAGCCATTTTTTCCTCCTGAAATTTGTTCAAATATAAAAGTTTGAACAGTGTACAAACCGGAAGTAAGCCATGCGGCTCAGAACTTCAGGCCGCCCTCGCGGGCGCCTGCAGCCAGTTCCGATACACGTCCGTGATACAGATAGCCGCCGCGGTCGAATACGACTTCGGTGATACCCTTTTCAATTGCTCTCTCGGCAATCTTCTTGCCAACGAGTTTTGCTGCTGCCTTGTTGCCTGTGGCGCCTGTAATACCATCTTCATGGGTGGATGCGCTGGCAAGTGTAACGCCCTTTACATCATCAATGATCTGAGCACTGATGTGGTCATTTGAGCGGTAAACAGACAGGCGGGGACGGGATTCCGTACCCGATATCTTCGCCCGGATTCTGATATGTCTTTTCAGGCGAGCTTTGTTGCCGTCCTTTTTCGATACCATGTCATTCCACTCCTTTCATTACTTACCGGTCTTGCCGACTTTACGGCGAACGACTTCGGTCTGGTACTTTATGCCCTTGCCGTGATAGGGTTCAGGCGATCTTACATCCCTGATTGTTGCGGCAATCTGTCCTACAACATACTTGTCGCAGCCCTTGATCACGATTGTCGGGACCGGCGCCTTGTCCGGAATTTCGAACTTGATGCCCTCGGGTGCCTTTATGCAGTATTTCTCCTGCGGCAGACCGTTGGACTCGAGCGAATAACCGAGATAAAGCTGAAGGGTCTGTCCCTGAAGGATTGCCTTGTAGCCGACACCGATTATCTCGAGCGACTTTGTGAAACCCTTTGTAACGCCGATCACCATGTTGTTGATGAGAGCGCGGGTGAGTCCGTGCAGACTCTTGTCCGTCTTCTCCTCTGTGGGGCGGGTTACGTGAACAGCCTTGCCGTCGACCTTTATGGTCATTCTGGGGTGCATTGTATCGGTGAGTGTTCCGAGGGGGCCTTTGACTGTGACGACGTTTCCGGCGTCGACTGTCACGGTAACGCCTGCGGGAATCATAACCGGCATTCTACCAATTCTTGACATTTTATATTCCTCCCGCTTTCATTACCAGACAAACGCCAGCACTTCGCCGCCGATTTTCTCGGAGCGTGCCTGTTTGTCGGTCATTAATCCCTTGGATGTGGAAACGATCGCGATGCCCAGTCCGTTCATAACTTCCGGCATATCGTCATATCCGGCATAAACACGGAGTCCGGGTTTGGACACGCGCTTGATGCCGCGGATGATCTTCTGTTTGCCGGTCATATACTTGAGGGTAACGCGGATTGCTCCCTGTTTGCCGTCGTCGATGATCTGATAGCTCTTCACATAACCTTCGGAAACCAGAATCTTCGCGATGGACTCTTTCATCTTAGATGCCGGAATGTCAACAGTAGGATGCTTCGCGTCGTTCGCGTTTCTGATCCTGGTGAGCATATCGGCAATTACATCTGACATTTGCATTTCAATATTCTCCTTTATGCAAGTTAATATCTTGCTGCCGGAACCCTCCGGCGGCGTATCGGTGGTAAATCCGGTTTTTCCGAATTCCTTCCGATAGTAAGGGATTTTTGGTGCTGATTAAGTTTCAGCATACTGATTTCAAAGGCTTCGCCTTTACCATGAAGTTTCAGCATACTGTGAGGACGGTGCCGGTTCAGGCTGTAAGCCTGAAATTCGCCGCGGTGCGGCGGATAGGCGACGTACTCACCGATTTCAAAGGCTTCGCCTTTGAAATCAGTTACCAGCTGGCTTTCTTGACACCGGGGATCTGGCCTTTGTAAGCGAGGGTTCTGAAGCATATACGGCAGACACCGTACTTGCGCAGATATCCATGAGGACGGCCGCAGATTTTGCATCTGTTATACTCGCGGGTCGAGAACTTCTGATCTCTTTCCTGCTTGAGTATCATTGATTTCTTTGCCATTTCTCTCTCCTCCTTCTCAGCTTGCGAACGGAGCGCCCATAAGTGTGAGCAGCTCTTTAGCTTCGGCGTCTGTTCTTGCGGTTGTGACGAAGCAGATATCCATACCGCGGATCTTTTCGACCTTGTCGTACTCGATCTCAGGGAATATAAGCTGTTCCTTCAGTCCGAGAGCATAGTTGCCTCTGCCGTCGAAAGCATTCGGGTTGATTCCCTTGAAGTCACGGACGCGGGGGAGTGCAAAGTTGAAGAGTCTGTCCATGAATTCATACATGCGATCGCCGCGCAGGGTAACCTTCGCACCGATCTTCATGCCCTCGCGGACCTTGAAGTTTGCGACCGACTTCTTTGCATAGGTCGGAACCGCTTTCTGTCCGCTGATGACCGCCAGGTCCTTCATAACGCTGTCGACCACCTTTGTATTGTCCTTCGCGTCGCCGCAGCCCACGTTGATGACTATCTTATCGAGCTTCGGGATCTGCATCGGGCTCTTGTATTCGTACTTCTTCATAAGGGCGGGAGCGACCTCGGCCTTATAGAAATTCTTAAGTCTTGCCATTCTCACACCCTCCTATCAAAGTTCTTTGCCGCACTTGGCACACTTGCGGATCTTGTTGCCCTTGTCATCGGTGCCGGTCTTTATTCTGACACCCTTTTTGCATTCGGGGCAGTAAATTGCGATCTTCGAGATATAAATCGCGCCGTCGGTATCGATGATTCCGCCCTGGTCGCCCTGCTTGCGGGGCTTCACATGCTTGTGAACTTTATTAACGTTCTCGACAATGACCTTTCCCTCAGCGGGAGAGACAGCTGTCACCTTGTGGGTGATCAGCTTCCCGGTATTGTCTTTCTTTACGCTGCCGGTAAGAACGACAACGGTATCGCCGCTTTTGATATTTGACATTTCCGCGTCCTCCTTACAGAACTTCGGGAGCGAGCGAGAGAATCTTCAGATAATCCTTCTCGCGGAGCTCTCTTGCCACAGGCCCGAATATACGGGTACCTTTGGGGTTTTTATCTTCCTTGATGATTACCGCCGAGTTTTCGTCAAACTTGATATATGAGCCGTCAGCACGCTTGGTGCCCTGCCTTGTTCTCACTATCACAGCTTTGACAACCTCACCCTGCTTAACCACGCCGCCTGGAGTTGCTTTCTTCACCGTCGCGACTACGACGTCGCCGATTCCTGCGTATCTGCGGCGGGTACCGCCGAGCACGCGGATGCACAGCAACTCTTTGGCGCCGGTGTTGTCGGCAACCTTCATCCTTGATTCTTGCTGTATCACTTTGTGTTTCCTCCTGTTTCAATACGACATTGACGTATTTACTTTATGAATACAATGCGAGATTTTACTTAGCCTTCTCGATTATTTCGACGACGCGCCATCTCTTTGTCTTCGACAGCGGTCTTGTCTCCATAATCTCAACCCTGTCGCCGATGCCGCATGCGTTTTCTTCGTCATGTGCATGAACTTTCAGGGTGTGCTTGATGATTTTGCCGTAAACCGGGTGCTTCACGTTATCCTCGATGGCGACCGTGACGGTCTTGTTCATCTTGTTGCTTACAACCAGGCCTACTCTTGTCTTTCTGAGATTTCTTTCTTCAGTCATGACCTTCCTCCTTAAGCATCCTTCTTTTCCTGAAGGATCGTCATAACGCGTGCGATGTCGCGCTTGACTTCTGTTATGCGGTTGGTGTTCTCAAGCTGGTTGATCGCAAGCTGGAAGCGGAGGTTGAAAAGCTCTGTCTTGAGCTCCTTAAGCTTGGTGCCGAGCTCGTCGACGGTTAATTCTCTGATTTCTTTGACCTTCACAGCTTTTATACCTCCCCGTTTTCGTCTTTCTTTTCGTCTTTAGTAACGAACTTAGTCTTGATAGGCAGCTTGTAGCTGGCGAGACGTAATGCTTCCTTTGCGGTAGCAAGATCAACGCCGGCCATCTCGAACATGACTCTGCCCGGCTTTACCACCGCGACCCAGTATTCGGGTGAGCCTTTACCGGAACCCATTCGGGTCTCGGCCGGCTTCTCGGTGACAGGCTTATCCGGGAATATCTTGATCCAGACCTGACCGCCACGCTTGATGAAGCGTGTCATTGCGATACGGGCTGCTTCTATCTGGTTGCCAGTTATCCATGCCGGCTCAAGGGCGACAAGACCGTACTCGCCGTTCGACACCGTGTTGCCGCGGGTTGCCTTGCCCTTCATACGGCCGCGCTGCTGGCGGCGGTATTTTACTCTCTTTGGCATTAACATAATTATTTCTTGCCTCCTTCACTAGGAGTTCTGTCTGTGCGCGGAGCGCCGTCGCGGGGCGTGTAGTTGCGGGGCGCATCATTTCTCGGAGCTCTGTTGTCAGTGCTGCCGGTGTTTGTGCGCGGGTAATACGGACGTCCTTCGCCCGGTCTGCGGTCGCCGCGGAAATTATTGTTTCCACCTTCGCGGGGCGGTCTGCGGTCATTGCTTCTGTTATCGCGGTTCTCACGGCGCTCATTCGGGTTGTAACCCTGTCTGTTAACGTTGGAGAGAACTTCGCCGCGGTATATCCAGACCTTGATTCCGATACGGCCGTAGGTCGTAGCGGCTTCCCATGCGCCGTAGTCAATATCAGCGCGCAGTGTCTGGAGCGGGATTGTTCCTTCGTGGTAATGTTCGCTTCTTGCGATTTCAGCACCGCCGAGGCGTCCGCCGCATTTGATTCTGATTCCCTTTGCGCCGAGTCTCATTGTGTTTCTGATAGCCATCTTCATCGCGCGGCGGAAGGAGATACGTCTCTCAAGCTGAGAAGCGATGTTCTCCGCAACGAGCTGCGCGGAAAGGTCGGGCTGTCTGACCTCGACGATGTCGAGTCTGACCGGCTTATTGAGCATCTTTTCAAGAATCGCCTTGTATTTTTCCTTCTCAGAACCGCCGCGGCCTATTACCATACCCGGCTTTGCGCAGTGAATGGTAATCTTGACGGCACGGCTTGTGCGCTCGATCTCGATCTTCGGCACGCCGGCGTTCTTGAATTCGTTCTTGAGGAACTTTCTTACATTATAATCGGATACAAGGGTGTCGCCGAATTCTTCGTCTTTGACGTACCATCTTGAATCCCAGTCCTTGATTACGCCCACACGGAAACCGTGGGGATTAATTTTCTGTCCCATTCAGCTTTTACCCTCCTTATGCTTTCTCACTGACAGCGATTGTCACGTGGCAGGTTCTCTTGTTGATTCTGTCTGCGCTTCCCTTGGCTCTGTAGTTGAGTCTCTTGAGCGTGGGGCCTGCGCTGACAAAACATTCAGAGACATAAAGCTTGGATGTATCCATGTGGAAATTGGTTTCCGCGTTCGCGATTGCGCTTCCCAGCAGCTTGACGAGGTAGGGCGACGCGCCTCTCGGCGTGTTCTTCAGTATTGCCATTGCGACACCCGTGTCCTTGCCTCTTATGAGGTCAAGGATAAACCTGACCTTGCGCGGGGAAATTCTCGCATATTTGAGATATGCTTTTGCTTCCATTTTCAGTTTTGCCTCCCTTTGCATCAAGCTTTAACGTCGGTGGTGTTGGACGTTTTGGATCCCGAATGGCCTCTGAATGTGCGGGTGAGTGCAAACTCGCCCAGACGATGTCCGACCATGTCTTCGGTTATATAAACCGGAATATGCTTTCTGCCGTCATGAACCGCAATTGTGTGTCCGACAAATTCCGGGAATACGACAGACGCGCGTGACCATGTCTTTATGACTTTCTTTTCATTTTTCGCGTTCATGGCACAGATTCTGTTGTAGAGCTTCTCCTCCACGAACGGTGACTTCTTAAGACTTCTGCTCATTTCTCTATTCCCTCCTTATTTGTCGTTCTTGCGCTTGATGATGAACTTGTTGGTTCTGGCCTTCTTGTTTCTCGTCTTGTATCCGAGAGTGGGCTTACCCCATGGGGTGAGCGGTCCGGGATGTCCGATCGGAGACTTGCCTTCGCCGCCGCCGTGCGGGTGGTCGCAGGGGTTCATGACCGAACCGCGAACGGTCGGGCGGAAGCCCTTGTGGCGTGTTTTGCCGGCTTTACCAACCTTGATTGTGTCGTGCTCGATGTTGCCGACCTGTCCGATGGTCGCTTTGCAGTCAAGGCGTACAATGCGGACTTCACCTGAGGGAAGTCTCACCTGCGCCTCGCCGTTTTCCTTGGCGATCAGCTGGGCGAAAGCGCCTGCTGCACGGACGAGCTGCGCGCCCTTGCCGGGGTAGAGCTCGATGTTGTGTATCATTGTACCGACCGGGATATTGTTTATCGGCAGCGTGTTGCCGTGCTTGATGTCAGCGTCAGCGCTCGAGTATACCTTGTCGCCGTCGGTAAGTCCTACGGGAGCAATGATATAGCTTCTTTCGCCCGCTTCGTTTTCGAGCAGCGCAATATATGCTGTTCTGTTAGGGTCGTACTCAACTCCGATCACAGTGGCGGGAGAGCTGTTCTGCCGCTTGTAGTCGATGATTCTGTACTTCTTCTTGTTTCCGCCGCCTCTGTGACGGACGGTGATTTTGCCGTAGCTGTTGCGTCCGGCATTTTTCTTTTTGATGACGGTGAGCGATTTCTCGGGGGTAAACTTTGTTACCTCCTCGAAGGACGGAACCGTCATGTTTCTTCTTGCCGCGGTAGTCGGCTTATACTTTATTGTAGGCATTCTGCTTTCCTCCCGCTATCAGTTCATACCTTCGAAGAACTCGATGGTCTTCGAATCGGCCTTGAGCGTGACGATCGCTTTCTTCCAGGCGGCGGTAAAGCCTGCCGGCTGAGCGCCAAGTCTCTTGGGCTTTCTCTTCATGTTGACTGTGTTGACGGCCTCTACCTTTACTCCGAAAAGTTCCTCAACCGCCGAAGCGATCTCGGGTTTCGTAGCATCGCTCGCAACCTTGAAGACGTACTTCTTCAGTATCGGAGCCGGCTCGAGGGGTTCTTTCATCTGCCGCCCGGCCTTTTCGGCCTTGGCTGCTCTATTCTTGTATCTGTCGGACTTAACAACGTCTTTCGGGCTCTTGCGAACCTTGTTCTTCTCGCCCGACATAAGGGCGAAAGCTTCCTCCGTGATAACGGGGGCGATTATGATGTCCTGCGCCATTTTACTCATTGCCGTACACCTCTTCGAGCAGCTTCACTGCCGCTTTTGCCACGATGAACTTATTAGCGTTAAGCACATCGTATACGTTTATCGTGCTAAAGAGAGAGGTCTTGACGCCCGGGATGTTGTCGCAGCTCTTTATGATGAACTGATCGACTGCCGGAAGCACAACAAGCGCCTTTTTGTCTGAGCCGAGGGCTGAAAGCATATTGACCATGGTCTTTGTGCTGTAGCTCTCGCACTTGATTTCGTCGACGACGATGAGATCGCCCGACGCAACCTTAGCCGACAGCGCTCCGAGGAGCGCGGCTCTCTTTGTCTTTTTGTTCAGATCCGTGCGGTAACTTCTCGGCTTCGGACCGAGCGCGATGCCGCCGTGCGTCCACTGGGGCGAGCGGGTTGAACCCTGACGGGCTCTGCCGGTGCCCTTCTGTCTCCAGGGCTTCTTGCCTCCCCCGGAAACCTCTCCGCGTGTGAGAGTTGACTGTGTTCCCTGTCTCTGATTGAGAAGGTAAGCTCTTACTGCGGCATGGAGAACTGCACTTTTCACATCTGCCCCGAAAACTGCGTCAGACAGAGTGATTACGCCGACCTCTTTGCCGGCCATATCCATTACTTTTACGTTTGGCATTGTTCTTCCTCCTTACCGCTTATGCTTTGACCGAGTCGCGGATGAAGACTATTCCGTCCTTCGCGCCGGGCACTGCGCCCCGTACAGCGATGAGGTTCTTTTCCGCGTCGATCTTGATAACTTTAAGATTCTGTATGGTCACCTGCTCGTTTCCGTACTGACCTGCCATTTTCTTACCTTTGCAGATACGTCCGGGGCTGGTGTTGGAACCCATGGAACCAGGCTCGCGGTGAGTCGGGCCGACGCCGTGTGTCATCTTGAGTCTGTGTGTGTTCCAGCGCTTGATAACGCCCGTGAATCCGCGGCCTTTTGTAATACCCGTTATGTCGACCTTTTCGCCGGCGGCGAAGGTATCGACGGATATTGTATCGCCCACGTTGAACTTCGAGCTGTCGTCAAGGCGGAATTCCTTGAGGTGCTTCTTCACTGCGAGATTCGTCGCCTTGAAGTGACCGATCTCGGGTTTATTGAGGTTCTTCTCCTTAACATCAATAAAACCGAGCTGAAGCGCATCGTAGCCTTCCTTTGCGGTCGTCTTCTTCTGAGCGACCACGCACGGACCGGCTTCGATTACTGTTACTGGGATGACGTTTCCTTTTTCATCGAAAATCTGCGTCATACCGAGCTTCTTGCCGATAATAGCTTTTTTCATTTTTCCTCCTGCAGGTTATTGGTTGACGTTTGAATTTCCCTTTCGGGTTCGCCAACATGACCAACATTGCCGCGCGCCGCGGCAGGTGCGGGTGTCTTCCGGGTCAGGTCCCGATCAAATTGCTTGATACATTTGTGGCAAAGATTTTGCTGTGCCATTCTTTGCCCCAGCGCCGCAGGTTTTCCGAAACCTGCCGTACGCAATTAAAGTTTGATCTCGATCTCGACTCCGGCGGGGAGTTCGACGTTCATCAGGTCTTCGACAAGTTTCTTTGTCGGTCTGATAATGTCGATCAGTCTCTTGTGGGTGCGGTACTCAAACTGCTCACGGCTGTCCTTGTACTTGTGGACCGCGCGGAGAATCGTTGTGATCTCCTTCTCGGTCGGAAGCGGGACGGGTCCGGAAACTGTCGCGCCCTGTCTCTTGGCGATCTCGACTATCTTCTGTGCTGCAGTATCGATGATCGTGTGATCGTAGCTCTTGAGACGGATTCTGATTTTTTCGTTGACTGCCATTTTTCTGCCTCCTTATCTGATTCCGCGCCGCATCCGCATTATATTAATGTAGACGCTCTCGGTCGCGGTTTTTAAAGCGGGGCAATTTCCTTTCGCACACGCCGCCGTGTGTTTCTTCTGTTTTCCGATAAAAAACGAAATCTGTGCGCTCAGCATTGCGCAACAAATTCCGAAAAACAAAAGCAGCGGGCACCGGCAGCGGGTTAGTCTGCCGCAGTGCTAAAGAATCATTGCCGCCCGATTAACGGACATACTCCACGGAAATTACCTGTCAGAAACAGCAACCTTCCGCTTCATCGCTTTGCTCTGGCTTTCGCCAAAGACTCCTTTTGCATATCAAGCCTTATAATTTTATCATATCCGACTTGATAAATCAATAGGAATCTTCAATTGTCACGTAGAAATTATTCATTTCTGCGATAATAATATTTGTGCATAATGTACAATTTATGCTTGCATGTTTAAAATATTTCAAAAATTTTACCGCACAGCCGGAATGTTTACAAATTGTTAACATTTGTGGATTATAATAAATTAATTAATGCAAAGAAGGTTTTTTATGGCACAGGGTAAAATAAAAATATTCGTATTCTCTTCCCTCGTCTTATCGCTGATCTCAGCACTGCTCTACACGGCGGCCTATTTTATTTCCTTTGATTCATATATAGGCTATTTCATATCTTCGGCCATTCTCCCGGGTATAGCATTGTCTGTGACCCTGCTCACCCTGGTATGGATTTTTACTTCATTAATTATAATACCGGCCGGCTCGGTCAGAACCGGCGAAGTACCGTACGGCCAAGGATCGAAGTTCATGGCCGGCGTAACCTTTGCGGGATTTGTCATTTATGCCCTGTACCGTTTCATCTTTGCAAGCACAATCCCGTCAGTCCCGGGCCTTTTGACATTTTTCTGTATAATCCTCGGCGCCCTGGCGTCTGTTTATTTCCTCATGACTGCTCTGAATAAGGGCGGTTCCTCCCGTGTTTATGCCGGATTTGCCCCTGTATTCTGGGCCGCGCTCTCGATGACCGAGGCGTATCTGAATAAAAACATCGCAATGAACAACCCCTTTAAGATATCCCAGATGATGGCCATGCTCTCAATTATGCTCTTCATGGTATACGAGCTGCGTTTCCTGCTCGGCCGCGGGATGCCCCGGCTTTTCATGGCCTTCGCCACAGCCGGTGTACTCGTGTCGGCTGTATTCATAATTCCCTTCCTGGCAGTCACGTCAGTGGGAGTTTACACCCTGCCCGACATTCTCCCCGAGGGCATTCTGAATCTCCTCCTCGCCGGCTATATGGTCTCCCGCCTCATCGATTTTAAATTCTGTCAAAGCGATGCGTCCGCCCAAAATCCGTCCTTAATCTGACAAAAAAACGGAGGCAGTGTGAAGGCTTCATTCACAATCATCAGAGTGCATCTGTTTCACGCGCGAATTTTCCAAAAGCGGAGCACCGCTTTTGCATGTTGAGGACCCTGCCCCATCTTTACCGGCTCTGCCGGCACGAAAATTCCAAAATATATTGAGCTGCCTTTTGGGGAATGGGAGATTATTATGAAAGCAAACCTGCGAATCCAGTGGCTGCACAGAAAAATCGCCGAAAAGAGTTACCCGAACGCGAAGCGTCTTTCCGAGCGCTTCAACGTTTCGCACCGGCAGGCCCAGCGCGATGTTGATTTCCTTAAGGATACGCTCGGCGCCCCACTCTCTTTCGATTATAAGCGCAACGGTTTTTACTACACCGCCGACTTCACCCTCCCCGTAACCCTCACCGCCGATAACGACGAGGACTACACAGGCGTCGTCGCCTCAGCCGCAGCCGACTCCTCGCAGCCCGCCGACGCCGGCAGAACTGTCGTCCAGACCCAGCTGCCCTACACGGCGACCCTGCGCGTCGCCGGCAAGCTGACCGTCATCGAGCTGCAGCCCTTCATAAAAGAAAAGAACAAGGACGGCACCTACCTCTGTGAATTCCACAGCATTGAAAAATTCCTCTGTGTCATCCTCGCCCTCGATGCCGACATCACGATAATTAAACCCGACTGGCTCCGCACCCGCCTCATCCGCGCAGCCGAGAGGATAATCAGGAATAATAAAGAATAGAGATACGCCTGGGGGGAACTTCTTGAAAGAAGTTCCCCCCAGACCCCCCTCCAGAACTTTTAATAAAAAAGGTCAGGCTAATTCAAAGTATATCACGTCAGCCGCCGGTTGGGCCCCATATCCCTGCCGGCGGCTGATAAATGAATTTTTTATATAACAAAAATGCAATTTAAGCCAATCACTCACAATTTTTTAGTAACAATTTTACTGTGCTTATAATGCATTGTATTTCCGGGTTCTCCAGTTCATATTTATATTTTGAATTTATTTTATTAGGTAATTCATCAAGAAATTTTTTAATTTTTTCAACTAAATGTGGTTTCATTCTTTCTATTTCTTCTGTTGCTTCAATATCCAAATTATTTTTACTATCTTTTATTCTATTCATGGTTAAATGGCTTATTGATTTATTAATTACATAAATAGAACGACTTTTATCTTCATTCTTTATTTCCAAAGTGTCAATGTTAGATAAAATATCTTTATAAATAATATCCGTTTTTTTATCTTTATTATTTGAAAAAAAGTGCAACAAATTTCTCATATGAGTTTGCTTCGTTACCCATATCATATTCTTAAATAATTGTTCATCACTTGTTGCACAAAATGTAAATAAATACATTTCCATCTCATAAAGTACATGATCTAAGATAAATTGCTTAGTATTCGACATAATTATTAATAACCTTTTATCATTCTAAATAATAAATAATATGTAGCTTTTGGCCTTTTTTGCATTATATCACTCTTACCATGTTATGTCAATTAATTGTTTTATATTGTTTTATCTTTAAAACTTCACATTTATTATCCCGCCAACAGCAGAATGGCTCCAATCCGGGGGTTGTCAGGGGGACTTGTCCCCCTGACAAATAAAAAAGCCCCCGAAGCAGTGCCGAGGGCGACCGGAAAGCCCTTGGCGCGTGCCGGAAGGCACAAGAAAACTTATTATCACTTCATTTTAATAAACCACCACTTTTATCACCCACCCCGCCGCACAGCAGCACCAATCCGGAGACCGTCAGGGGGACTTTATCCCCCTTCCACCGAAGCAGTGCCGATGGCCCGGTGTGCCCTCAGCGCGCGCCGCAAGGCACAAAAATTTAATATTACCACATTTTTTATAAAAAACTCTTGACAATCAATCACAACAGTGTTATACTACCCCTGTTATCCACAGACAGCAGGTTCCCGTAAAAGCATTTTGCTTTCCTGCCGAGGATGCATAATAGAATATCAGCTTTTTTTACGCTGTAATTATCTGTTATCTTTCTTGGCCGGGGCATATGTCTTTCGGGAGAAAGATATTTTTTTTACCCTATTTCAGTATTTCACATTGGGAGGTGAAAAACAATGCCAAGTAATGCAATACTTGAACAGAAGAAGCAGATCGTCGCTGATCTCGCCGAAAAAATCAAGAATTCTCCCGCCGGTGTGCTGGTAAACTGCCAGGGCATCACGGT
>JAEAME010000700.1_pt1 | contig 30653 bp, 22 predicted proteins | sample 8958731 | NCBI WGS metagenome assembly JAEAME01 (sample SAMN16933194, study PRJNA681113) | bioreactor sludge metagenome | isolation source: anerobic bioreactor sludge (Control) | place: India:Bengaluru | collected 2018-10-24
CTGAAACTAAAGGTTGTTCTTATGCTGTTTTATTGTCAAGGTTCATTTGTTATTTTTTGCCTTAAATTTCTTTAAGACCTTGCTATCACAATTTGTGAGAGCTTTTATATTCTATCATCATTACTTTATCTTGTCAAGGACTTTTTACAAATTTTTTAATTTATTTTTTTCTTTGACATTTTCATAATAATTTCGTGTCCATCGGACAACTTTTATATCTTATCACATCTGTTTTATCTTGTCAATAACTTTTTTAAAATTTTTTAAGTTTTTTTATATTATTGATGGACTATACTGATGCTTAACTGCTGTTTATTGGACAACTTGATTAGTATAACACAGTCAATATTGCTTGTCAATAACAATTTTAAAATTTTTGATTACCAATTTTTGTATGATTAATAAAGAAAACTCCCTGTAAATTTGCAACAATTGCAAAATTCTGGGAGTATGTGTTATTATATATGTGTTCTTCTTATATTGCTTACTAAATTACAACTTCTTTTAATTTAAAGTCCAAATAATCACTTGAAGCACAGATAAATTCTATTCCTTCTATCTCTCCTTCAATTATCAGCTTATGTCCATCTTTACCATGCAGGTGTCCATATATACATTTACTAACATTGTACTCTTTCATCAAGCTCACAAATTCATTAGGCCTTTTATCATAGTTAAATGGTGGAAAATGTAGCATTACTATTTTATATAGTTCATATTCTTTAGTCATTTTCAATGACATTTCTAAACGTCTTAACTCTCTGTTAAAAATTTTCTTATCATCTACTTGAGAATTAGTTTCTTCATTAAATTGAATAATAGTTTCTTCATTCCAGCCTCTAACACCACAAACAATAAGCTTTTCATCTAAATAAATGTCATTTACTAAAAACTCAATTGATTGTAAGCCTAAATTACTTAATTTTTTCTTTGTAGCCCACCAATAATCATGATTTCCTCTAATCATAAGTTTTTTGCCGGGTAGCTTGTCAATAATTTGTAGATCTTTAACAGCATCCTCCAGCTTTATTGCCCAAGATATGTCTCCAGGTATTAAAATTAAATCATCATCAGAAACTGACTCTTGCCAGCTCCTGATGATTTTCTCTTCATGCTCTATCCAATTTTCACCAAAAATGTCCATAGGTTTTTCTTTCTTACTGTCTAAATGTAAATCCCCTATAGCAAAAATTCTCATACTCTGCCCAACCTTAATTAATTTCAATATAATTATACTCAATACCAAGCTCATCCAATATTTGCTTTTCCCTTTTTTGACAGCTAAACAATATGATTTGTCTTCTGTTCTTTTCTTTATCAAGTATTTCTAAGGATTTTTCTAATCTTTCTTCATCATACTGTATAAAGCTATCATCTAGGATTAAAGGTATTTTCTTGTTGTTTGAAATAAGACTACTAAATCCTATCCTAACTGAAATATACAATTGATCTAGTGTTCCACCACTCAAAGAATTAATATCAATCTTCTCCGACATGTTTCCAGAAGAAGCATCTGCTCTAACAACAGAGATGTTCATGTCTTCATCAATATTAACTCCGATGTATCTACCACCAGTTACATAAGAGAAGTTTTCACTAATAGCACTTCTTAACAATGGCATGAAATCTCCCTTTATATAATCTGAAATCAAATTAATATTTTCTATAGCTAGATCTGCTACCATAATCTTTTCATTGCTTTGTTCAATTTTATTATTGTAAAAATCAATTTCTTCGTCTAGCTCTGATAAACGCTTTGTTATATCTTCAATTGAATCTATTTCATTTTCAATTTTGATTATTTCCTTATTTAGTTCAGCTTTAATTTCTTCTCTTTCATGTATTTCCTTCAACTTTTCTTCTTGATTTATTCTCTTTGCATTCTCATTACTGTTTTCCTTTTCAATAAGTTCTTTAGTTCTTTGGCTTATTTCTTCATAAGTATATCCTTCTAAGATACTCTCAATCACTCTTTCAAGATTGTATATTTTATCTTTTAATTGAACTATTTTATAATTGTTGTTTATAAGTAGTTTAAACTCTTCTATACTACTTATATTATTGCTTGCTAGTATAGCATCAAATCTTTTTTCTTCAAAGCTCAAATCTTTAGAAAGTTTTTGGTGCTTTTCTACCAACTTATCTAATAAGGCTGATTTTTTATTCAATTCCTGAACTATTTTATCTTTTTCTAATACTATCTCATTCAATCTTTGTATTGAAGCGTCAGTGATTTCATGTAAATTAAATTTTGATAATTTACTTAAAAGATCATCCTCTAACAGTTTTTTAGATTTTATCGCTGTCTTTAACGAGTCTTTATCATAATCTAAACTCTTGATCTCATTTTCAATAACTTCCTTTAAAGATAAATAATACTCGCATTTATCTTTTAACATGGCTACAGAATCGCATCCCTTTTGCTCTAATATCTGATTATTTTCTGCCTTGCAACTTTGTAATGTTGCTTTTAATATTTCCTGCTCCTCTTCAATAAAGCTTATTTCCTTCTTTAATGCCTTAATCTTTTTATTAGATTTAGCAAAAGCAATAAACAATATTAGTGAAATCAATGCAATTGATGCTCCATAATAATACTCAATTATATCGAAGTAGTACCCAGCATAAGCGCTAGCTCCTGCAGCAATTAAAAATATAATAGCAAAAACTATTAAGAACCATCTTTTTACATTATTAGATTTAATGAGTTTCATAAAAACATTTTTCGAGGAATCATTCAATAGATTATTTATTCTATTGATCTTTTGTTCATTAGAAATTAGCTTGTCATAATACTCAGCATATTCAGCAATTTCATCAGTATTATATGCCTTGATATGTTCTATACCTTGATTAACTTTTTCTTCAAGTTTTTCAATCTTTTCATTAGCTTCTATATAACTCTTATAGTCTAGGTTAATCTTTACAACAAAACCATCAGCTGAAATACTACATGCTGGATCATTTTCAAGCTTTACCATTTCAGTGTTAATAGATAGAATTTCTTCCTCAAGCGAAGCTTTTTCATCTCTCATCTGCTTTAGTATAGTAATAAGCTTGACTGCTTCCTCATACTCATCTATTCCAATGTTATTTCCATCTCCATACTGAGAAAGCTCTTCCTTTATATTATCTATCTCTTTGTACACCTCATCAGCCTTTTGCTTTTTAGTTAATAAAATCGATAACTTATAAACATCAAGCTCTTTGTTAATATCTGAAATCTCTCTGTCAATATCAGATATCTTATTTTCTAACTTTCTTTTTTCCATCGCAAGATGTAAAGTATACTGCCTTGCATCTATAACTTTATCTCTCGTTTGGTTTAACTCATTTACACGAGCTAAATACTGACTTAATATACTTTTTGGATTGTTAATATCTCCAGCTTCTTCTTTAATACTGTTTAACTTTCTAATTATCTTTTCAATTGAAATACTCTCGTCTTTTGTTTGACTTAAATTAAGTATTCTTTCCTTAACCTGTTCAGCTAACTCTTCATTAGTTGAATTACTCAGCTGCTTAATACTTAATGTATTTGAAAATGCCGATTTATTAATATCAAATAAATATTCACCAGGCTCCATATCTGCATTAAAATCAGGTATAGTTTCTTCATTAGTTGTAATCAAGTTTTTTCTAGTAAACGAGGTGCTTTTATCTAAAAAATCTTTCCTAACAATATAATCACAGTCGCCATCCTCTACTGTCATTGATCCTTTAAATTGGTCATAACTCCAAGGTCTATACTTTTTAAATAATGATTCATCATATTTATTCTTATCATTTTTAAATCCATATAGCATAGTTTCAACAAAATTATGAACTGTACTTTTTCCTGCCTCATTCTTACCACAAATTAAATTTAATCCGTTTTTAAGTGTAACATTCTTATGTTGAAATTTTCCAAATGATTTTAGATTTAGGTCTTTAATAAACATATTAGTCCGCCTCCCTTATATTTGAATTTGGTATGCTTATATCCTCTGATTTTAATATTTGCAAGCCAAGCTCAAATGCCTTTTCAGTTATTTTATTTGATTTATCAATATTCTCAAACTGAGTGATATAGCTTTCTAATATATTTCCTCTTAACTTTCCAATTGTTTCAGTAACAGATTTTTCATAGCTGTATTCATCTTCAAATTCTATATAATAGAAGAATTGCTTTGCTTCATTTTTGATTTCTTCCATTGAAACCTCATTGCTAACTGTTCCTGTCAATTTAATTTTAACAAAGTCTTTCATAATGTCAATTTTACTATCAGTTTCTTTAATAAGGTCTAGTATTTTGTTGAAATCAAATTCTTTTTCAATACAAATTTCCTTATAAACGAATTTTCTGTTGCTTGTTGGTAAAAATTCTGTATATAAGTAATCAGTGTCTATTTCTCCAATAACTACACCATGTCTTTCATTTTCATTGTACTTAAAATTAAACGGCTCTGGAGTTCCAGGATAAATAATATTTGGCTCTAGGTATAAATACTCATGTGAATGACCTAAAGCACAATAATTAAACTTATATTTAATTATATTTGGATTTATATATAAGCAATGGTCTTGTTCATCTATAGTTTCTGCATGTAAAAGTAGTATGTTTATCTTTGTATTATCTGGCTTTATATTATATATTTGCTCAAACTTATCACCAAAGCCTTCATCTTTGTAACTTAGTGAGTATATGCATAGACCATCTTCAAACTCGAGTTTTTCAACTTTTTCTGTATTTTTAAATAAATAAACATTACTAGGCCAAGCTGTGAACTCATATAGGCTGGTAATAGAGTAAGGATCATTGTTTCCGCAGCTAATCACAACCTTTGTATCCTTTATTCTTTCAAATAAGGATACAATTCTCTTCATATCTTTAAAATTGCAGTAGTCATCATTAATCATGTCTCCAGCAATAAACAAATACTTAAGTCCTTTATCCTTAACAATATTAATTATCCTTTCAAAACTTTCCCATAGTTCTGCTCTTCTTTTTTCACGTTCTCTAAGACTGAAATTATTATTGATTTTAACGCCTAAATGAATGTCTGAAGTATGCAAAAATGTAACTTTCATATGCAGTTTCTCCTTAATACATGTAATAATATAATCTTACCACATTTTTAAACATTTTCAAATAAATATATTAAAAAATGTGAAAACTTTTTCATTTTTAACATAAAAATGTCATTTGTTTACATTTAGTGAGTAAATTAGCAATATGCATCCTTGTTGTACTTAGCAAAATGTACATGGTCTTCCCAAACATCATTGATTTTTAAATATGATTTAGAAAAGCCCTCTCTAGTAAAGTTTAATTTCTCCATGATTCTTAAAGACCTTTCATTTCTAGGTATGATGTTAACCTCTATTCTATGAAGTCCAAAATCATTAAACATTATATTTATAGCCTTTTTAATTGCTTCTGTAATATATCCTTTGTTTATTTCCTTTTCATCTAACTTATACGACATGTAGCAGGATTTGAAATTTCCCATAATAATATTGCTAAAGCATACATTTCCTATGATTTCTTTCGTTTCCTTGCTAATAAGCCAAAACTTTACTTGATATTTATTTTTGAAATCATGCAAATCTTCTTTAAGTAAATTTCTTTGATGTGATATTGTATAGAAATAGCTCTCCCTTGTTGGGTCCCATTCTCTTAGAAAGTTTGAATTTCTAATGTAGTATTCTAAAACCCTTTTGGCATAACGTGGTTCTAATACTTTTAAGTATAATCGTTCTGTTTGATATTCTTTTTTTATCATAGCTCTCTATCCTTCATTTAAGGTATCGTAATTTAATTTTCTATATTTCATTTTATAAAAGAAAACTTTACAAGTCAATAGTTTTAATGTAAACTATAAATTGTTAATTTCAGCGGAGGTAAGAAAAATGACAATAAAAACCAAAAAATTTAGCTTTACACCAAACAAAATTTATACATTTTTCACTTTGTTTTATGCGTATTTTGTATTAGCGCTTTTTGATACTGCGAAGGGTAATTTTATACCGTTTTTTATAAATGATTTTTCTACTAATAACACAACCATCGGAATAATTCTTTCAATCAGTCAATTAGGCTCTGTTTTTGGCGCTTTTATAGGTGGAAATGTCTGTCAAAGGTTCGGTCAAAAATTTACATTTATCATTGCTACTATTATTTGTAGTATTGTAGGTTTATCATCATTGTTTTTAAATAATGCTATAGCTTTATGTGTTTTCTTCTTAATATTTAACTTTGGTCGAACTTTTTTATGCATATCAATAGATTCATTGGTGCCTATGACTGCTATTGGTTATGAAATATTATTTATAAACCTAACTCATTTTATGTTTGGTATGGGAAGCTTTACTGGACAAAAAATATATGGAAATTTGCTTTTTAACAATGTTAGCTGGAAATCTATATACTTTGTCTTAGGATTTTTATTTATACTATGTGCAATATTCGTACTTTTTCTGAAAGTACCTAAAAATAGATATATTCTAGATAAAAAAGATCAAAATAAAAAGGATTTATATAAAAATCCTCTTCTAATATTATTTATTATTTGCTTTTCTTTAAATACAGCATCTGAAAACTTCATGATGATGTGGTACATAAATTACATGAGCTCAAGCTATGCTCTTTCAGCAGTAGAAGCAGCTAAGTACTCATCTGTGTTTTTCATTTTATTTTCACTTGGCAGGCTAGCTGGCGGATTTATACTCCATAAAATTGGAGAAAAAAAAGGACTTAAAATATCCATGGCAATGGTAGCTATATGTACAGTAGTAGGCTTGATATTAAAACAAAAAGGCTTGTACATATTAGCAGCAGGAGGATTTTTCTTATCCATTACCTATCCAACTTTAGTTATACTGATAAATTCAACGTTTAAAGAGTTTTCATCTCTAGCCATGGGAACTGTGCTTACATTTAGCTCATTAGCATCAATTGCATCAACAGCTCTTGTGGGTGTTTTAAATGATTTAATCGGCTCGTATACAACCTTCTACCTAGGTGCTGTTTTTATGATACTTGCTCTTAGCGCACTAATTGTTATTGACAAAAAGCTTAAAATGGGAAACAAATAAAATATAGCCCTCTGATTTATTTTCAGAGGGCTTTTAAATTTACTATTAAATATAATAATTGTAGAATGCTAAGTAAGCTTTGTATGTTTCATAAACGTCCGACTTGCTTACTACTTCATATGGTGCATGCATGCTTATTACTGGAACTCCTACATCTAGAACATCCATGTTATGGTTTGCTAGTATGTAAGCAATTGTTCCTCCACCACCTTGGTCAACCTTTCCAAGCTCTGATGTTTGCCAATTTACTTTGTTGTCATTAAATAACTTTCTTATCTTTCCAACGAATTCAGCATTAGCATCGTTACATCCACCTTTTCCGCCGCTTCCAGTGTATTTAACAATTGTAACTCCTTTGCCAGTTACTGCAGAGTTTAATTTTTCAGATACTGATGGATATGTTGGATCAAGTGCTGCTGCAACGTCTGCTGATAAAACACTGCTGTTAGCTAATGCTCTTCTCAATGTTAATCCATTTGAACGTTTACTGTTTTCAATATCTATCATTTCTGATACAAGGTTGTTGAAAAACTCTGAGTGCATACCTGTATTTCCTTGGCTTCCAACCTCTTCTTTATCAACAAACAATGCAACTGCTGTTTTTGCGTTGTCTTTAGCTTCAAATATAGCTCTTAAAGAAGTATATGCACATACTCTATCATCATGACCATATGATGCTATTAAACCTCTATCAAATCCAACGTCTCTAGCTTTTCCTGCTGGAATTGCTTCAAGTTCTGCTGATATGAAGTCTTCTTCTTCTATTCCATATTTCTCATTTAGTATTTCTAATATATTTCTCTTGAATTTATTTTTTTCGTCTTTATCATTGAAAGGTAAGCTACCAACTATAATGTTTAGTCCTTCACCTTCAATTCCTTCACGCAAAGTCTTTGAATTTTGATCTTTTGCTAAGTGAGGAAGTAAATCTGATATGTAGAATACTGGATCTTCTTCTTTGTCACCAATTGCTATGTCTAATTTTTGTCCATCTCTTTTAATTATTGTTCCATATAATGCAAGAGGAGTAGCAACCCATTGATATTTTCTGATACCACCGTAGTAGTGTGTTTTAAGTAAAGTAAGTCCTGAATCCTCATACATAGGATTTTGTTTGATGTCTATTCTTGGAGCATCTACGTGACTACCAACAATATTCATACCTTTTTCAAGTGGCTCTTTTCCTACAACTACTAGAGCTACCATTTTCCCTTTGTTTTCACAATAGAATTTTGTTCCTGCTGTTAACTTTTTAATTGAGCTAAAAGGTACAAACCCTTGTTTTTCTGCTCTTCTTACTATTTCTTTTGCTGCTTCTCTTTCTGTTTTTGAAGAATCAAGGAATGCCTTATAGTCTTCAGAAACGCTAAAAACATCTTTCTTAGCTTTTTCGTTTATCTCTTCCCAAACGAAATTTCTCTCATAAAATAAAGGGCTTTTTTTATCTTTTTTCTCTGCCATTTTTTCCTCCTTATGGTATAACTGCTTAGCTTATTCAACAAACTTAAGATTTGTTAAATAAATATTTTTATTTTTTATTATACAGGTTATATTATAATCCTTTATAAAACTACTTGCAATAGGAATTTTTTTTCTTGCATCATCATTTAAAATTGTCCATTCGAGATTTGCTAGCATTTTAATCGAATTTTCTGTGATTTCTATATTTTTTATTTTATTAATTTTTACCTTAGTTGTATACTCATAATCTGTGGGATTATAAAAAATATGTGTCAATAAGCTCAAGTCTGCATCAAGCTGAGCTCCATCTTCTATTCTTGAAAGACTATCGTTTAGTTTATCTAGTATACTTGTATCATTTTCATTTTTGTCAGAATATAAAAAATCATTGATAATAGCAATTCTTTCATTTAATAGCCGTTCTACCTCATACTCTTCCTTAAAATTTTCATACTTCCCTAATGCACCTGCGCTTAGCATTGATGCTATGATAAAAAAATAGATAAACATTGCTCTTCTCATTATTTAAACCCCCTATACCATTTATTACAGTAACTTGCAGTGTAAGCTATCTGTAATTTTAATAAAGTATAAAGTATCCTAAACAATAAGTTTAGCAATTATTGTCATCAATAAATAAAAATTATAATATATTTTATTACAACAAAACCTCAATAACTACTTGTTTTTTATATCTATCTACTAATAAGTAAAAATATTTAATAATAAAATAATCCATGTAGATATTATAATAGAATATCTACATGGATTTAATTACAATAATTATATTTATGATACTACTAATTATAAATACTATCTTCTTTCAATTTAACACTTTCTCTTTTTTCAATTGTAAATGGTAATTCTATTAAGCCTGTTTGTCTTTTTTCAGCCTTTATTGTTTTAATAAGGGTTCTCATTCCTACAGCTCCATAATCATAGAAAGGCTCACTAACAGTAGTTAACTGAGGTCTAACAAATTGTCCCTCTTTTATATTACCAAAGCCCATAATAGACACATCTTCAGGAACCTTAATTCCATTATCAAGCAAGTAGTTCATAATTCCTATAGCAAGCTCATCATTACTACACAATATTGCATCAATTTTTTTAATATCCTTCAACACATCAGGTCCTAATGAATAAGCATGATTATACCTTCTACCGCCTGCAGAATATATGTATGATGCCTTTACTGAAATTTCGTTATCCTTAAGAGCTTTTTTATATCCAGCTATCTTTTGTTCCTCAGCTGTAAGTAATTCCTCATATTCAGAAATATAAGCAATTTTCTTATGACCTTGCTTAACAAGGAAATTAGTAGCTCCTTCTGCAGCAGTAAAATAATCTATAGATACATGCTCCATATCTTCTACGATTTTTTGTGTGAAATATAAACATGGTTTGTTTAAGCTTTTTGCTAATTCCATAACCTCATCATCAAACTTATAGCCTACCAAGAAAATTCCCTCAGCTTGTTTTCTATCAAGAAGCTGCAAATATTTCTTCTGTGCTTCCTTGCTAAAATAACTACTGCATAGAAGTATATCATAATCATACATTTTCCCAATCTCTTCTATTCCTCTAACAATATCTGCAACATAGCTTTGTGCTAAGTTGTTTATAATTACACCTATTAGATATGATCTTCTTGTAACTAAGCTCCTAGCAACATCATTTGGCTTATAACCAGTTTCACTGATAACTTTTAATACCTTTTTCCTAACCTCAGGGCTTACAGGTTTAGAGTCATTTATTACTCTTGATACAGTAGATATTGAAACACCTGATAATTTCGCAACATCTTTAATTGTAATCATCTTTACCTCCAAAATAATTATTTTCATTTGCTATATAATAACGTTGCGTTATATAATAACGTTTTCTACGATAATAAAATATCACGTTTTTAATTAAGTTAATATTATTATACTATAACATAAACCTAATATCAAGCTGTTTTCCTATGAATTTTCCTGTTAAATTTGTAAATATTTGTTATTTTAAAATGTTTAAATACACTTTGTATAACAAATAACTTTTATCCTTTAAAAAATAATAAATCTACAAATATATCTCTAATATAAATAAACACAAAAAAAACCCACAATGCCGTGAGCTTTTAATTCATACCCGCTCTTCGCAGGTGGATTATCTGTCGAATACCGCTGACTTCCCGTGCTAGCGGGCCTGTCATTGGATGTCGAACCCGAAATTCCATTTAAACTATGAAGGTTGAATTAATAAACTCACGAACACCGCAGGCTTATCTTTTATTAAATTATACTATAGTTGTTTTTAGAATACAACAAATAATTTTTGTCTATCACGCAATTTTAATTGACATCAATCGACATAAATCATTATCATCAATAATCTCTTTCTCTACTAATATTTCTTTTATCTGCTCCAAATATTCTTTATTTTCACTAATAATTTTTAGAACCTCTGAATAAGAATCATTGATTAATTTTTTAATTGATTTTTCAATATCAATACTTATCGAAAAGTTTTGTGACAAAATTTTGTAATTAACTAAGCCAGCATCCTTGTCCATCCCATATTTTGAAATATAATCCATGGCAAGAGCAGTTGCTTTTTCAATGTCATTTTGAGCACCTGTTGTAATATTATTTTCTCCTAAGAAAACTTGCTCTGTTGCTCTACCTGCTAATAAAACCTTCAATTGATTTTCGATTTTTTCTTTTGATATAATAGTTTCGTTTTCTATTGTGCTTAAGGTGTAACCACCAGCTCCCTTAGTTGTAGGTATGATGGAAACCCTGATTATCTTGTTTTCAGGCATTAGACGCTTTGACATAAAAGCATGTCCAGCTTCATGATATGCTGTTACTTCCTTTTGAAGATCATTTTGAATAATATTATCCTTGTCAAGTCCAGCTACAATATTAAAAAATGCCTTTTCAAGATACTCATCGTTTAGTTTTATAGCATCTGCATTAACTTTTTTATCATTATTCTTATCTTTGATTGCAAGTATTGAAGCTTCGTTTACTAGATTTTCAATCATTGCTCCACTGAAATACACAGTTAATTCAGCAATTTTATCAATATCTATTCTCTTATCAGCATTTGCCTTATCAAGATATAGTTTAATGATCTCTTTTCTAGCTTGTTTATCTGGAAGCATTATCTCTATCTGTCTATCAAATCTTCCTGGTCTGAGTAAAGCACTATCCAAAGTATCTATTCTATTTGTAGCAGCTAACACTATTGTACTGCTACTTTCAAAACCTGACATCTCAGTAAGAAGTGCATTTAAAGTTCTGTCACTTTCATCATTTCCTCTTGAACCAAAGCCCTGTCTTTGCTTACCTATCGCATCAATTTCATCAATAAAAATTACACTTTTCTTTGCTTTTTTTGCTTTACTAAAAAGATTTCTAATTCTACTTGCTCCAAGCCCTGCATAAACCTGAACAAAATCAGAGCCTGACACTGCAAAGAAATCTACTCCAGCTTCTCCAGCTAGGGCTTGTGCCAACAAGGTTTTTCCCGTTCCTGGTGAGCCATATAAGAGGACTCCTTTAGGAGTTCTAATATTATAATCCTTATATTTATCAGGATTTTTAATAAAATCTACTAGCTCCTTTAAGCTTTCCTTAGCTTCATAGTTACCTGCTATATCATCAAAGCTTATACTCGATTTATTTTTATAATTTATTTCACTCAAGCTATTCATTTCTTTATGAGCAGCTTTTTTATTTTTAAAGAATATAAAATATATAACAACTAATGCTATAGCGATTGCTATAAATGTAAAATTATCCATGCTATTACCCCCTGTTAATTTACTTATAATATATAATCCCACTAAATGCAATGTGTTTAATTGCAACTCATATTCAATATCGATATTATAGCATGAATTTTTATAAAAATAAATACATAAATATATTGCTTATTTGATTATTTTTTCCAAAAGGCAAACTGCTTGTGCAGATATACCTAGGCCTTCACCCTCGAAGCCTAGCTTTTCTGTAGTTGTTGCCTTAATATTTATATTCTCTACACTTGTTTTTAATATGTATGCTAATATTTCTTGCATTTGAACTATATAAGGTGACATCTTTGGATTTTGAGCTATTATTATACAATCAATATTTCCTATTTTGTAACCTACATATTCCATTAAATCAACTACATTTCCTAGTAAATATTTACTGTCAATATCCTTATAACTATTATCAGTATCAGGAAAAAGAGTTCCAATATCTCTCTTTCCCATTGCCCCTAGCAAGCTGTCAATAATTGCGTGGATTAAAACATCTGCATCTGAATACCCATCCAATCCTTTTCCATAAGGAATTTCAACTCCACCAATGATTAGCTTTCTATTTTCAACTAACCTATGAACATCATAGCCTATTCCAATTTTCATAATAATACCATCCTCTCTCCATATATATTATTTATAAATATATCTAAACCATTCTTGCAATTAGCTCTGCTACTTTAATATCAAATTGCGTAGTGATTTTAATATTTTTTTGAAGTCCTTGTATAGTTTTTACCTTGTATCCATAATGTTCCACTAAAGAAGAATCATCCGTAACCTTTAATTTTTCTTCAAGAGCCATCTCATAGCATTTTTTAATAATTTCAAAATCAAAGGCCTGAGGAGTTTGAACAGCTTTATATTTGCTTCTATCTACAGTTTTTTTAACAAAGCCATCTTTATTAACTTGCTTTATAGTATCAACTAAATCAATAACAGGTACGCAAGCTCCATGTGCATATGTAGCTTCTATACAGCTATTTATAAGTTTTTGTGAAATAAAAGGTCTCACTCCATCATGTATTAACACAATTCCATTTTGCATATTTTCCTCAAGACTCGTTAAACCATTATACACAGAGTTAATCCTTTGCTCTCCTCCAGCTACAATTTTACTAATCCTTGGTCTATTGTAGCTCAGCTTTTTCTTAACCATTTCCATATCTTCATTATTTACAACAATTATTATATTATCGATAATACTGTTTTTTTCAAACTGCTCAATTGTTTTATCTAAAATTACTTTTCCATCAACCATTAGATATTGTTTAGGCTTATCTGCAGCCATCCTTCTGCCCTTTCCAGCTGCAACAATTATAACAGTAACGTTTTTATCATTATACATATATGTACCTCCAACAAGCTATTTTATATAAATACTCTAATATCAAGTATATCAATTAAAAATAACTTTTACAATCTTTTTATATTGCGAATCGTCATATACTTTGCTATAATTGACATCAAAGTAAATATTTGCTCATATACTAATGAGTAAATTAATAGTAAACATAATTATTTTGATAGATTGGAGTAAAAAAATGCTAAGTAATGATGAAATATTTATAAGGCTATTTGTAGCACTCGTATTAGGTGGGCTTATAGGAATTGAGCGTGAAGGTATTAGAAGACCTGCAGGTCTTAGAACACATATACTTGTCTGTCTTAGTTCAGCATTAGTTATGCTAAGTGGTATTTATCTTTCAGATGCATTTGCAGGTAGAGTCTCTGTCGATCCAGCAAGACTTGGCGCTCAGGTTGTGAGTGGTATAGGTTTTTTAGGAGCAGGTACAATTTTAAAGGGGAGCAATGGTGTCAAGGGCTTAACAACAGCAGCAAGTCTTTGGAGCGTGGCTGGTATAGGCATAGCCTGTGGTATAGGATTTTACTGGGGAGCGATAATATGCACAGCTTTAATATTATTTGCACTAATGATATTTGGTAAAATAGAAATTTTCATAAAAACCAGAGATCATGTATTAAATATTGAAATTGTATGTGAAAATGATTTAGTAAATCTAGAGAAGATTACTGATAATTTAAAAAGCAAGAATATAAAAATGAAAAATATTGAAACTACAATATTGAATAATAAAAGCATTTTTGAAATAAAATTTTTGGCTATTCTACCTAGAGGTAGCAAATCACATGAAATAATCAGTGAAATTTCACGTATAAATGGAATAACTAGCATAAAGATTGACTAAAAAGAGTGAAAAAGTTTCACTCTTTTTCTAATTAAAAACTTTGATCAAATCTTCAACTATAGAGCCATCTATAAAGTTGTTTTTTGCCATATCCTTCATTATTTTAATTGACTTTTCATGTGCAAAGCCATGTTTATATGGTCTAGTTTCAGTCAAAGCCTGGTATATATCTAAGCAAGCCATCAGCCTTTCCTTGAAACCTAATTGTTCAGCAGTTTTTCCAAAGGGATAGCCTTTACCATTTAGTTTTTCATGGTGCATAGATGCCCATGAGCATATATCCTCAAATCCTCGTATACCCTTAAGAATCTCATATGTATAATAAGCGTGATTTTTCATGTATATGTATTCAGTTTCAGTTAATTTATTAGGCTTTTCAAGAACATCCTTATCAATTACTAATTTGCCAATGTCATGAACTGCACCTGCAACATAGAGCTTCGCTATTGTCTCCTCATCATAATTATAATATCTCGCCATTTTGGCAGCCTTTTTTGCAATACCCATTGAATGTCGCATAGTAAACTCAGACTTATAATCTATTACATTAGCTATAACATCTACAAAGCTAACAAACTCTTCTAAAGTATAATCTTTGTAAATTACAGGAAATTTTTCATCTAGAGCTGATTTTATATTCAAATCACTCGCTCTTAATATGCTTGTATTGTCAACTGATTGTTCAAAAAGTTCAACTACTGACTCATGATATTTTACATTCTTATATTCATTCAAATATTCCAGTATTTTATCAAATTTTTCTTCTGTTAAATCATTAAGCCCGAATTGCACATCAATTGAATCAGCAAGGTGTATAAGTTGAGCATATATAGGTGTTTCAAGCCATGTTTTACCTAGAGGACCACTGCCATCAGCATTTTCATGATGATATAAAATAGCTCCACTTACATCACCATTAAAGGGAAACTTTTTAAGATTCTCTTCTCCTAAAACGCAATGAAGTCCTACATTTATTTTAGTTTTATCTCTTCTAACATCTACACCATTTATTGACTCCTCGTGAATGTACTCAGTTAAGGCATTGTCATGTAATATAGCACAAGCAGCAAGGTCGTTTAGTTGCATAGTGTTTAGACCTAATCCTTCACCTAATAATAAGCAAATATAAGCTACTCTCTTGCCATGATGTGAAGTAATACCTACAAGCTCACTCTCAATACAGTCAAGTGCATATGAAAACGCATATAAAATGTCATTTATGTATAATTTCATTAATTCCTCCATCAAATTATGTCTATAAACTAATTACTTATTCTACTCCTTTTATGTTTTAAATACTACAATTTTTTTATAAGCAATATATTTTCTATACCAATTTAAACTCATTTTTATTATATTCAATTATTCCTTCATCTCTAAGCTTTGATAATTCATTTGACATAGCACTTCTGTCAACTGAAAGATAATCAGCAAGCTCTTGCCTATTAAAAGAAATTTTAAAAGTATTACTGTGATTTTTTTCTGCTTGTTCTGACAAATATGAAATCAATTTTTCTCTTGTACTACGCTTAACCAAATGATATATTTTCTGATTTAAAGCAATATTCTTATTAGCTATTATTTTTAGTAAATTATTTATCAATTTTGTGTGAAAGCTACAAGAATTTGAACATAGATGTAATATCCTTTTGCAGTCTAAAAAAATAACTTCACAATCCTGTGTTGCTATAACACTAATAGGCAATCTATCTGTGTCAGCAAGTGCATAGGTCTCTCCAAATAGCTCTCCTTTATCTAACTTTGCGAGTATTGCTCTATTACCCCAATAATCCTCCTTGATAACACAAACAGTGCCATAAATAACAATACCTATATAGTCTGCTTTATCCTCTTCTAAAAAAATAAAATCGTTTTTACTATAAAATTTGTTCTTTGCAGATAAGCATCTTAACATAGCTTCTAAGTCATCAGTTGAAGCGTCATTGAATAATTCGCATTTTTTTAAAACTTCAAAATATTTTTTCATATTTTTTCCTTTCGTTGTAAAAACAACATACTTTTTATATGAATTATATTACAATATTTATATTAAGTCAATATATAAACATCACTTGAAAATTCAACAATTTTTACATTTTCTTAGTTCTTTTTATCAATAAACTATCTTTACATAAAGAAGAATCTAAATGATTCTCATTTTATAAATATAATCAAACACTAATAATTTACTTAATTAAGAACATAATACTTACGAGAAATTTTAAGCAACTAGCTTTGCTTAATTTAAATAAAGTATAGAAAGGAATAAAAATTATGAATGAAATGTTTTGTTTCCAATGTGAACAAACCGCTGGATCAGTTGCTTGTACAAAAAAAGGAGTATGCGGTAAACTATCTAGTACTGCAAATCTACAAGACCAATTAATTGGATCATTAATAGGTCTCGCAAAGCTTGTAAATGAAACCCCAACGACAAAAGCTACTGATCTTTTAGTAATTGAAGGTTTATTTACTACTATCACAAATGTTAATTACGACAATGAAGTCATCCAAGCAATGATTGACAAAGTAAATGCTGAAAAGGAATCTCTTAAAAAGTCATGTAAATGCAATGACCCAGGTTGCTGTAAAGACGTTGAAAACTATGAAATGAGCAAAATTTGGACAGATAACGAGGATATACGTTCGTTAAAAGCATTAATACTTTTCGGAATTAAAGGTATGGCAGCATATGCACACCATGCATTCGTTCTAGGCTACATCGATGATGAAGTAAATAATTATTTCTACAAAGCTTTACGTGCAATAGGTTCTGATCTTGGTATGAACGAGCTACTTCCTTTAGTCCTTGAAACTGGTAAAATCAATTTAAAATGTATGGAATTATTGGATAAAGCAAACACAGAATCTTATGGTACTCCAGTACCAACAAAGGTTCCATTAACTATTGAAAAAGGTCCATTTATAGTAGTCAGTGGTCACGACTTGCTGGATCTAAAGCTATTACTTGAGCAAACAGAAGGTAAAGGAATAAATATTTATACACATGGAGAAATGCTACCAGCACATGCTTATCCAAAGCTTAAAAAATATTCACACCTTAAGGGTAATTTCGGAACAGCATGGCAAAATCAACAAAAAGAATTCATAGATATAAAAGGACCTGTTTTATTTACAACTAACTGTATTATGCCAGTTAAAGATAACTATAGTGATAGAATATTTACAACCGCTGTTGTTTCTTATCCCGGTATGGTTCATATTAATGAGAGTGTAAAAAGTGGACCTCACACTAAGGACTTTAGTCCAATTATTAAAAAGGCTTTAGAGCTTGGTGGATATGAGGAAGACATGAAATTTGTTGGAATTAACCAGGGCTCAGAGGTAATGACAGGCTTTGGTCATGGAACTGTATTATCAGTAGCTGATAAGGTTATAGAGGCAGTTAAGCAAGGTGCTATCAAGCATTTCTTCTTAGTTGGTGGCTGTGATGGAGCAAGACCTGGTAGAAATTATTATACAGATTTTGTTAAACAAACTCCTAGTGACAGTATAATTCTTACATTAGCTTGTGGAAAATATCGTTTCAATGACTTAAACCTAGGAGAAATAGGTGGTCTTCCAAGAATAATGGATATGGGTCAATGCAATGACTCATTCAGTGCTATAAGAGTAGCAGTAGCATTAGCAGAAGCTTTCGAATGTGGAGTGAACGATCTTCCATTATCAATTGTTCTTTCATGGTATGAGCAAAAAGCTGTATGCGTATTACTAACACTTTTACACCTTGGCATTAAGAATATACACTTAGGACCAACATTGCCTGCATTTGTTTCTCCAAACGTATTGTCTTACTTAGTTGAGCATTACAATATTAAACCGACAGGAACTCCTGAAGAGGACCTAAAGGCTATATTGAAATAAAAATTAAAACATTTATAAAACTTTTAATAAATAAATCCACAATATTGAATGCAATTAGCATCTTTATTGTGGATTTTTATTTGTAAATTCATATAATTATCTAACAACCCATTTACTTGCATTTTCTTTTAATATTTCTCTAAATCTACCAAAATCTTCATCTCTAATTATCATATTAGCAAGCTTTTTATCAAAATTCTTAAGTCTATTTCTATCATTTATTATTTTTTGTTCAACAATTTCAGGATCTTCTCCTCTTTCCAAGCATCTTTTCCTACACTCATCCTCAGAAACTTCAAAATAAATAACGAATACCTTCTCGCCATAGGTTCTTAATACTTTATGCATTGCGTCCTTATCAACTATAGTGACACAATTTTTTGTAAAATCATTTCTAAGCGTACCATACTTATGTCCATTATATGTTACCCACTCAAGCAGCTCATCATTACGTATTAGTTCATTAAACTGATCATCAGTAAGAAATTTATATACCTCTTCATCTTTTTCACTTTGCTTATTCTTAGTTGTACATGATTTAATAATTCTTATGCCATAATCCTTACAAGCTAATTTAAAAGACTTTTTACCAGAACCAGAAGGTCCAACTAACAACAATATCATAAAGAATCCTCCTTGGAAATTTGCTATTCATTATTTACAAACCTTTTATTTGCTTTATTTTAACATTTTTATTGAATATTTTCAATATAATTATCATAATTTTTAATAAAATTACAACAATTGCTTAAAATATCTTTATAATTAACGCTGTATTGATTTATTATGAAACTTTTTATATTAATATACTATTGTGGGATTATGTGGAAGTGTTTATTTGATTGACTTTTAGCTATAAATTTGCTATACTTCCAATACATAATTTATAAATAAGGAGGAACAATAATTGGAGTTTTTAGAGAAAATTGTAGGATTTGTAAATAGTATATTGTGGGATTATGTACTAGTATTTGGTTTAGTTGGAGCTGGTCTCTACTTTACTATTAGACTTGGTTTCCCACAGATTACTCGTTTCGGTGTTGCAGCAAAAAAAGTTTTTGGTGGAATATTTAAAAAGGAAAAAAGTAAGGAAGGTAGTATGTCATCCTTCCAAGCTTTAGCAACTAGTATAGCAGCTCAAATAGGTACAGGAAACGTAGCTGGTGTTGCAACAGCAATAACCTTAGGTGGTCCTGGTGCGGTTTTCTGGATGTGGGTATCTGCATTCTTTGGAATGTCTACAATAATTGTAGAGGCAACTCTAGCTCAAAAATATCGTGAAACCGATAAGGATGGTCAATTAATTGGAGGTCCAGCTTATTACATTAAAAATGGACTTAAAAGTAAGGGTTTAGCAGCATTCTTTGCAATATCACTTATTATCGCTCTTGGTTTTATAGGCAATATGACTCAGTCAAACTCAATTGCTGATGCAGTGAGCAGAGCATTTAACATTCCTCAAATAGCTATAGGAATTGGATTAGCTATTTTAGCAGGATTGATATTTATTGGTGGAATCAAGAGAATTGCTTCATTCGCTGAAATGGTTGTACCAATTATGGCAGCTGTTTATATTCTTGGTTCTCTTGTTATTATAGTTATGTTTGCAGATCAAATTATACCAATATTTAAAGCAATATTTGTTGCAGCATTTAATCCAAAGGCAATACTTGGTGGAGCTGCGGGTATAGGCTTACAACAAGCAGTTAGATATGGAATAGCTCGTGGTCTCTTCTCAAACGAAGCAGGTATGGGTTCTACTCCAAACTCTCATGCAGTTGCAGATGTTAAACATCCAGCTGAACAAGGATTATCTGCAATGATAGCTGTATTTATTGATACAATACTAGTTTGTACTGCTACAGCTCTTGTTATTATAGCTACTGGTGCCCAATACTCAGGTGCAGCTGCTGCAGGAATGACTCAAATGGCCTTTAGTACTGCTTTCGGACCTATTGGAGAAAAATTCTTAGCTATTTGTTTAACTTTCTTTGCTTTTACTACTATCGTTGGATGGTATTATTTTGGAGAAAACAATATACGTTTCTTGTTTAAAGGAAAAACAGCTATTAGAATTTATCAAGCTATAGTATTAGTATTTATAGTACTTGGTTCGTTCCAAAAAGTTGGTTTGGTTTGGGATCTAACAGATATGTTCAATGGTATCATGGTTATACCAAACTTAATAGCAATACTATTGATGTTTAAAGAATCTAAATCTATCATACAAGATTATGATACTCAATTAAAGAATGGTAAAGCTTTGAACTACAAGTATCCATTCCAATAAAATATAAAGTTTCATATTAAAAACAGGCTTCTAATAATCATAGAATGCCTGTTTTTAATTCCTAATAATTTATTTAAATGGAGGTTATATGTTAAATTAATTGTTATATTGAAGCTCTCCTAATCTTGTATAGTCATTTAATCTGTATGCAATTATTTCATAGCCAGTAAAGTGATACAATACATCTCCTATATATGTCACTCTATTTCCAGTGTCATACGATAACTGTCCGTCAAGTACCTTTGCTACATCTAAAGAATTATTTTTTATTGATATTAAAATAGCCTGAGATTTATATTCTTGTGATTCTACTCCATTAATAGGTTTTCCTGTAAATGTTCCTCTTATAGCTATCAAATCTTTATCCTTAATATACATAAAGGATTTATGATCATATCCTATATCAGTATAACTACCTGGTCCACCAATACTAAGCGATTTTAGTTCAACAGGTTTACTTGGATCTGTTACATCAAATAATGAAGCTTTTATACCAATTTGCTTTATTCCAGCTACAATTTCATTTCCATCTTCATCTCGCCAGTATAAAGGTGTAGTATTTTCTCCTATACCAATTATGAGGTTCTGTGAAAGTGGATGAAGATATGAAGAAAATCCAGGTATTTTAAGTTCTCCAGTCACTACAGGATTCTTAGGATCACTAAGATTTAATGAAAATAGTGGATCTATATTTTTATATGTCACAACATAACCCTTATCACCCATGAATCTACATGATTTAATCTGCTCACCTTTAGCCAAGCCCAATATTTCTCCTGTTTTTTGTAAATTTTCATCAAGAATAAATATGTTGTTTCCAACATTCCATACGGTAGTTGCAATTCTCAAATATCCTTTATATTCGTCTGCACTAAATTGATTTAAAATCGTTCCTAAAACCTTATTAGTAGCTACAAATCCAATATCAGTTCCAGTTATTTTATATTTATATATGTCTGTATATGTATTGTCATAATCCCATGACTGTCCGAACAGATAAATATTATTTAATGACATATACATCTCACGACCTATACCTGTGAAGCTAGTAAGCTTCATCTCAGTGTTCTTACTTACATCAAATGCAGAAATCGTACTGATATTGAACATATTTTGTGGATTATTTTTGTCTAATATACAATACATGCTTTCTACTGGAGCAAGTTTAAGTTTAGATCCTGTTTTACTATCAGAATATGCAACTAGCAAATTTTCCTTTGTATATATATCTGAAACTTGAGGGTAATAGAAGTTAAGATATTTATTAGTTATTAGGTAAACTGTGTTTCCAAGCATTCTACTGCTTGCTAAGTTGCCCTCACTCATAATAGTTCTTTCTAGCTTAGGTTTTTGCTTGTCAGTAATATCATATAATTCTGCACCGCTAAAATTTTTTTGTCTATAGTAATCAGGTGCAAATTTGTCAATCATCATGTTGTTACTTTTCGCACTGTCATTCTTATCAAATGGCATAATTACAGGCTCTCTGACAATCTGACTTAATGTATAAATTAACACTAATTTATTATCTTTTAAATACATATCTCTGTAATATCTATAATTGTTATCATTTGAAGCCTGAAGATTAATTTCTCCAACAATTTCCATACTATTAGCAGGTAATGCACTTATAATTTTAATTTTATTGCTGTTTCTGTTTAATATATAAATATATTTACCATCATTTTTAATTATATCTGCTTCGTCTACACCTACTACTTGAGTATTGGTCTCTCCATACCCAGCATCATTAATTAAAGACTCTCTGAGCGCTGGATCACCGCTTGATCCAACTAAGTCATTAGGTTTAGAACTCTCATAAAAACCACCACTACCTACAAAACCTAAAGTCTTTAAATAATCTACATATTCTATAAAGCTTTTAAACTTTGTAGGCTTAATTAAGCTTTTGCTTTCTTTTATTAAATTCTCTTTAGAATCTGCCATAATTACAGCTCCTTGACTAAAAGTTAATACAATAAACAATACTATAACAAAAAGACAAATTATTCTTTTTAAAACCCTATATTTACTGAACATAATAAAACCTCCTTATAAGCTTTATACTAATTGAGACGATAATTATCGCATTTAGTTTCAAAAAATTATTGATATTATAAATAATAATATAGAGCACAAATTACCTTTGTAATTTAAAGAATTACATTATAATCTGTGTTCTATATTAATTATTATATTTAAATATTTTACATAATAGTTATAAAAATATTTGAAACAATTAGGTATCTGTACTTAATAAAATAGTAGCTGCAGCACCATTTTCTAATGCCCCTGTCTTTCCTGTACGGGTAATTTTAACAGAAAGAAGGTCACATCTCAAAACATCATAGTCTGCTGAAACAAATTTACAACAATTACGATCTCCCTCTTCGCTTGCACCTTCTACAGTTGCTATAACCCCTGTATAAATCAACGTATCACCACAAGTTGTACTTCGAACTATTTCAGCTGATATCTTGTCATTTTCACCTAATGGCTCCGTCCTTATACTGAAAATAAAACCTACAATTGTTGAATTTTGTGGGATAACAACTGTATTTCTTATGAAATCATCCGAGGCATTTCCAAGACCAAAAAACTGTTTATTAGCAATTGATTGGTCTGTAGCTAGGTATATAGCACTTCCTCCTGTAACAGCCGGACCTGGTGGGCCTGGTGGACCTGGTGGGCCTGGTGGACCTGGTGGGCCTGGTGGACCTGGTGGGCCTGGTGGACAAGGGTGACATGGTTTACATGGAGATTCATGACAATGAGAATTGCAACTATGAAAACCGGAATCTGGAGAAAAAACCTCATTAGAAACAGTTAAATTTTCATTGGATTTCTTGTACTCTTCATAACGTCTATTATTATAATTAGACATAAATAAAACCTCCGATAAATTCACACACATACAATACAAAAAGTATTGTTTGTATATTTTATGCTTAGCTACTTAAATTGTTCTACAATTTTCTATCTTTTATGATTAATTGCTACATATTTTGATAGTAAAATTTACATCAAAATAAAAAACAGCTTGTCAATAATAAATATTGGCAAACTGTTTTATTATAATTCTAATTCTTTATCCTTGTACATTTCATCAAGCTGTACGTACATTGAATCTAACAGAGATTTTAATTCTAAGCTTTTTTTATATTCCTCATCAAGATTAATTTCAAGACTTTTGCTGTATAAAAGCTTTTCATGTTCTTTAATTTTTTCTTCTAGTGTGATTATGTCATTTTCTAGCTTTTTTAAATCTCTTTTTTTCTTTTCAATTCTTTTTATATCTTCCTTTTTTTTAAAGTAATCTTCCTTTGACTGACTGATTTTATTTGAATTTTTTATTTCAACGCTTTGATTTTCCTGTGCTTGTTTTATATTTAAAAGCTTTTCTTTTTCTAGCTTATATCCCTCATAATCCCAGTCATATATATTAATATTCTTATTTTCTATTTCAAGTATTCTAGTAGCTACCTTGTCAATAAAATACCTATCATGAGATATAAATATTATTGTACCATCATAATTTATTAAATCCTCTTCTAAAGATTCTCTAGAATCTATATCAAGATGATTAGTTGGCTCATCTAAAATTAAAACATTAGATTTTTGATACATAAGTGTCAATAATTTTAATCTTGTTTTTTCTCCACCTGATAAATTAGTTATCCTTTTAAAAACATCATCATCAGTGAATAAAATTTTTGCAAGTTCATTGCGTGTTTCACCAATTGTAATATTGTATTTGTAAGAAAAATAGTCAATTATTTTTAAACTTTCATCCTCAAAGCTAATTTCCTGTGGTAAATAGCCAATATTTAATTTTGATCCTTGTTTTATCTCTCCAAAATCAGCTGTTATTTCACCAAGCATCATTTTTATTAAGCTCGATTTACCTGTTCCATTTTCCCCTAATATAGCTACACTATCCCTATAAAAAACAGTAAAATTCGCATCCTTAAACAAAGCATTATTTCCATATGACTTGCTTAGTTCCTTAACATCATATACTATCTTACCGGTTCTATCAGAAGAATTTAAAGCGAAGCTTTTTATTTTTTTGTCCTTGATAGGTTTTTTAAATTCATCAATTTTTTCAAGTCTTTTTTCTAGCTCCTTTGCGCGTCTATACATCTTGTCACTATCACGCATCTCTCCCCAAATTCTATACCTTTTTATTTGTTCTTCCATCTTTTTTATTTTCTTTTGTTGACTTTCATAGTCTTTTAAATCTTGTAAAAATTTAAGTTCCTTTTGCACTACATATTTCGAATAATTTCCATTATAAACAGAAGCTCCATCTGAGCTTAATTCAACAATTTTATCAGCAACTCTATCTAGAAAATATCTATCATGGGAAACTATAAGAGCTGAACCTTCATAGGATTTCAAGTATTCTTCTAACCATTCAATTGATTTAATATCCAGGTGATTAGATGGCTCATCAAGAAGTAAAACATCAGGATTCTCAAGTAAAATTTTCCCTAATACAACTCTAGTTTTTTCTCCACCACTCAATGTATTAAAATTACTTCTTAACATTGTATTCGAAATATTTAAACCTTTTGTTATTTTATCTGATTTCTCTTTTATATTATATCCACCCATCGCATCATAATTATCATGAAGCTGGCTATATTTTTTAATTGCCTTATCTAATTCGTCACCTATTAAATTATCAAAACTTTTTTGCAGAGTATTCATTTCAGATTCTAATTGAAATAAATCAAAAAATGATAACTTTAAAACATCTTCTGTAAGCATCTCATCCTTAAAGCTATATACTTGCTCTAAATAACCCACTTTTAATGCTTTTCTTTTGCTTACTTGTCCAGAAGAGGCTTCCTCTTGACCATATATTATTTTAAGAATAGTAGTCTTACCTACTCCGTTTTTACCAACAAGTCCGATCTTTTCTTTGTCTTTTATGTCAAATGTGACATTTTCAAATATTTTATCTACTCCAAAACTTTTTTCTAAATTGCTTATTCCTATTTCTATCATTTTAATTTCGTTCCTTATTTTATGTTTCAATATCAATCAATGACTAATTTTTCTAAATCATTTCTCTTTGATCAATTCATCAATTGATTTTGCAGTAATATTTTTTCTGTCAATATTTAATAGCTCTATCGCTCGTTCCAAATCATTTTCTTTTATAACTTCTATTTCTAAATATGGGCGTGGATAAATATCCTTGTCCCACTCGTCTATTTCAAATAAAATTCCATCATAAATATATGAAATCCTTCGTTTTTTTCCAGGTGTCTTTGGATAGTATCTAAGAGCTTCAAGAATTTTAATAGCCTCGTCAACGTCATGTATTTGCGTTTCTATTTCCTCGTTTACTCTAAATTCATCACGTGATATATTTCTTTTTAAAGTCAATGTATTAATAGTTTCACCGGTTAAATTGTTTTTTGTGGTTCTTACTCTCAAATACCCTTTATATTTATTTTTAAGATATTTATCTTCAGTATCAAACCTTATATTATTCTGTTCCTCATCTTTTATCAGAGTTGCTCCAATTTTTACAAGCTTTTTTTGAATTTCTTCCTTATCAATATTTAATACCTTAACTTCAATCTCATTCAAAACGCTTCACTCCTTTTCATAACTACGACCTTCTTATATAATATCCATTTTTACCATTTCTTTTCTTGCAATACATAGCCTCATCACAAAGACTTATATTTTCGTCAACATTTATTGAAAAATCATATGTTGACACACCAACTGAAACACTACATTTAACTTTTATATCTTTGTAGTTAAAATTGTAGTTATTTATCTCATTGCAAATATCCTGTGCTTTTTTTTCGATTTCTTCTTGCTTCATATTATATACAATAGCAACAAACTCTTCTCCACCCCATCTACAAGTTATACCATTATAAGAACAATTCTTATTAATGATTGTAGCTACATTAGCAATAACAAAATCTCCATGATGATGTCCATAGCTGTCATTTACTTTCTTAAAATCATCAATATCAAACATAAAAAGCCATAATTCTTTTTTGCTATTTTTTGCTTCTCTAACAATTTTCTCAGTGTTTTCTAGAAAGAAGTGCCTATTATATAAATTTGTAAGCTTGTCCCTATAAGCTAAACGTATGTTTTCCGCTAAAGCTTTCTGCAGCTCTTCATTCGTCTGCTTGAGCTCATCCTTAATTCTCTTGTTTTCTAAATGTGCTTTAACTCTAGCATTAAGCTCAAGTGCACTAAATGGCTTTGATATGTAATCTATCGCACCTACCTCAAATGCTTTTACTAAACTATCATCATTCTCTCTTGATGTAATAAAGATAACAGGTACATCTGAGTTAGCAGAACTCTCTTTTATATATTTACAAATATTATATCCATCTGTATCAGGTAATGTAATATCCAACAATATAAGACTTAATTTCTCATTGTTTAGTATATGCATAGCTCCTTCGCCATCATAAGCCTTAAGCACGTTTATAGTTTCGCTTTTCAATTCTCTTTCTACTATACTACAAATAAGTAAGCTGTCATCAATTACTAAAATATTTTCTTTGTACATAGCTTTTCTCCTTGGTTCAGCAATAGATTCTAGTATATAATTATAAATATTTTATATAATTATACAGCAAGATTGCTTTATTTGCTAGTACAAATTTTCATATTTACTATTTTACATGAAAATTTAGTAAATATGAAAATATACTAAACTTTCATGCAAACATTTGTAATATAAGTATCAATAATAGCTTTCAAATCTATCTATAAAACAGTGGTATCACTGCTACCCATCCCCTTAACCTCGCTTGTTATATTGGTCCAGGTTTCACAACCAGCTATTCCATCAGGTACTAACCCCCTTGAATCTTGATATTCAATAAGTGCATCTTTTGTTCCTGCTCCAAACACTCCATCTAGACCAGCTCCAGTAAAACCAAGAGTGTTAAGTGCATCCTGGAGTACAAGGACATAAGTATTTACACTTCCTTCTTTAATCATAATATAACCTGCTGCACATGCAGGAGGATTCAATCTACTATCTACATGTACCCAGCTAGGAGTCAAGAAAGCCGGCTCAACATAGACAAAGCAACCTATTAGCTCTGCTATTATCCTAAGCTCATCTCTATCTTCAGGAGAAAAGCTCTGAGCCATATCCATGGCTGTACCAGCGTAATGCTGTGATTGCGAACCATGGCCTCCTTCCCAAATCCTCTTAAATGCATACCTAACTTCAATAGGACTTCCCCACTGTTCTCTTAAAACATTCCAACAGTCCATCAAGCCCTTAGTCGTCCATATAGTTGGAGAATTGGAGCTACCTCTAAATTCTCCAACCTTCATACTTCCTTCAGTAGCGTAGGGCATAGTATCACTTTCTTCTAAATTATATACTTCCATGTCATTACTATCTTCGTTATATACAAAAACCTGTATTGCCATAATAACCCCCTTATAATTTCTTATGATTATTATATGAATACATCTTATAACCGTGAAAAATATATTTTTTAAATTTATGTGTTTAGATGTGTTTTTATTGGGTATTATTATAATACAAATAGAAAAAGATAAACAATTTTACCTTTCTCTATTATCATATAAGTAATAAGAATTACTATCTCATTAAGAAAGAGGTGAGTCCACCAAAATATTAAATTAACAAAATTAAAAAATCTAAAGAAGGGATTGAGTCCAAAAGAAAATTAAGTTTTTAAAATTGGATAAGAGTAACAAATAATTTGGAAATATCGATTAAATAAAAGCACTTAATTATACAATGATAATTAGGTGCTTTTATTGTGCTACCACTCTCTATGGAGTTTCCAGAAAGGATCCTGATTGTCTATAATTATTTCAACATCATCTGTTTCTATCCAATCATTGTTAAAATATGCTGTAAATCTTAGAATTAGTTTTTGAGTCTTTGTATTTCCCCATTTATTGTCCCATTCAGTATTTACATAATATAAATACCATTTATCATTTGTTGAATTTATTGGATTTAATAAAGATAGATATTTTTTGTCAGAAGGTTTTTCAGAATTGATTATTTCTACTGATACTTTTATACATTTAACTTTGCTTTTTAAATTAATTTCTGTTGTTTCAGCACTTGTTTCAAAAGCTTCTCCACTCCAAAACACTATTTCAGGTCTTGGAATTCCAACTATGTAGTTTAAATCACTTGTTTTAAATGTATATTTGTCAATGTTGTCTTCGTACTTTGCATTATACAATGCTCGGTTTTCATTCCACTTAACTGTATGATCAACTTTCCCTTTTACTGATAAATCATGAGCCTCGAATGGTAGCTCTAATGTTGCTGTTTCATTGTAATCATCTGTTACTGTTGCAACTATTTTGTAATTTCCTTTAGGAATATTATCTATTAATCTTAATGTATATGGATTGTAGCTTGTTCCACTTGGTAATACTGTTTGATTATATTCTTTTACTGGTGTTGTTAAGTTATTTTTATTAAATAGCTTAATATTTAATTTTAATGCTGTTAAGTTTTCATCTCTAAAATTTAATGTGTAATTTACATCATCATTTTCATAGATATAATCCATGTTTACATCTGTAAATATCTTTCCACCATCTATTATAGGCGGTGTATTTAGTACATATTCATAGTTGATTATTTTTGTTGCAATCTCTCCACTAGGTAATGTTGCAACAAATCTCGCTCTATAGCTTCGCACTCCCTTTGGTGAAGCAGGTATTGTTGTTGGTAATACCTTTGTTAAGCTCCAATTTGCTGTTGTACCTGATGTAATATGTGGTGTTGCTCTGTTTAATAGCACTGCTGGTGTTACTGTTGTAGCGTATGATGTTCCATAAAAGAATGTAACTGTTACTCCACTCTTTGTTTTATTTGGATAGCTTGCATTTTCTGTAACATTATAGCTATTGTTCACATATTTGCTTGTTGTAGCTTTTATATTAATACTCTTTCCTGCTGTTATTTTTAAACCTGTTTTACTTCCATTTATTTCAGCTACTAAATCTATCGGTGTCTTTACTCTTACATTGAAATTAAGATCTGTATATCTAGTTGAAACTGCTGTGTCTATTGCTCTTATTCTCATGATATAATCTTTTGGATTTGTCACTGTTCCTTTTAAAGTAGCCGGGATATTATGTTTTATATCCTTCCAAGTTATATCCTGTCCTACTTTTGTTCCTGTGCTTGTGCTATACAATATTTGTTGCATTGTTGAAACCTGTGTTGCTCCATTAAATAATGAAAGCTGTAATTTTAAGTCAAATGGATATCTAGTCCATACATCATATGCTAATAAATTCTCACTTGCTGGAACTCCTGTTAGTGTAAATGATGGTGAAACAGGTTTTACTTTAGCTTTTAGTTGTGCAAGTGGTACTGTTGGAAGTGTAAATGTCAATTTATAGGGATCACTCCATACGTTAAAATTATCTTTTACTACATATTCTAACTCATATTGCCCTGGTACTAGATTATTAGGTATGCCATATATCCAATCAGCTGCACCTACTGCTCTGTATTTAAGTTTTCTTTCTCTTATACCTTTTTTACTTGTTCCATCTGCATTTTTCTCAGTATCTTTAAACTGTAAATCAGGATCATATGATGTATCTACCCAATTTGTTTTGTATATTCCACTTGTATTAACAAAGGTCCAATCAAGTGTACATGATGCTATCGGTTTTCTATGAACTAATATTGTTATATTTGCATTATTTGATAATTCTGATTTATCAGAGTGTCCTGTTGGTAAATCTTTAATTTTTCTGTATAATTTATACTCTCCAGACTTATCAAACTTAGTTGGTAAGCTTGTTAGGGTATAACCCGATTCACTAAATGTTGTTCTAGTGTTAGCAGCTTGTCCCATAGGATTGTCAAAATAGTTTTGATTATGTACTACTTGAAATCCATTTGTTTGAATAG